>JGI24021J15306_10008548_pt1 | contig 12603 bp, 11 predicted proteins | sample Ectturendosymbi1_FD_15306 | JGI IMG/M metagenome (IMG submission 15306) | reverse complement strand
CAATGTTGGTGAAAAACTAAGAAATAAACATCAATATTCTGATCGCTAAGGGGGGTGCTTGAGCCCCTTCAGCACCCCCCCTGGCTGCGCCTTTGTCAGGAACCATCGCGTAAAGTTGAAATAGAGTTTGCTTTAATTACCCCACTTGTGGCAAACGCGGGCTGGATCAATCATATGTGACCTTTGCTTGCATATGTTTTTATTGCCCATTTTCCGGATCTATGTATGTCGAAAGGTCGTCCGGAATGTAATTGTAGTTTTGACCGTTTCAACAAAGCATTGGCATAAGAGGTGGGGGTGAAGGGAGTGCAAGCGCACTCGCAAAAGTCTTGATTTGTTGAAAATCCGGGCAAAATCCCTGAAAATCTGAATAAACATGATGCCTTATTTCTCCAAAACCAAAGAAAACACAGAAGACTTTTTTCTGGTGGTAAAACCAGAAAAAATTCTTCATGGTAAATGTTTAAGGAAAAGACGCAGAAAAACTTTTTGGACAAATTTGGGGATATTCGGGGCTAAAACCCTTGTACCCCAAAAATTTGCCTGCTCCTATGCACCCATGCGGCAAAGTACCACTTGTTCGCAATTGAACGTAATGTGCTGTAAAATGTGTTTTGCATCAGCCCAGTGCATTTGAGTTTTAGGGTGAAAGGTATAGTTCAGTAGTTCTCAACCTGGGCGATGTCTCCCCCAATCGGGCGAAGGGGTCAATGAACTAAAAAGGGGTGAAAGCTCTAAGTCAGTGGTGGCCAAATTTTAGGCCCAAGTGCGGAATTTGCGACTGGCTGGCCACTGGAGGGCCGGATACAGCACGATTTACGTAATCTATGCAAAAATAGGTTTTACAATGTTTTGTAGTACAATATCAAAAATAAAATCACACCCTTTTGTTTTCACTTTGATAGCGCTGCTTCCAGCTTAGTGTTGCTGCGGCAGACAAGGCAGCAAGAGACAGGCAGGAGCCAATGCTGTTGCACTGCTCTCTACAGTCGGAAACGTGGTGCTTGAAAATAATGTGCAAGGCATTTGGCGGGCCGAATTAAACTGGTCGGCGTATTGTGGCCAGCCTTACTCTACGTGATCACTTAATATCTTCAACAAGCAAACATGATACACATACTGAATTTCTTTTTTTCGTGCTAACACCAGCATCATGTTCTAATGAATTTATGGAGTTTGTTGCTGAATGTTATATTTTCTGGCGAGTGGCCACGCACTTGGGTTTGATTTGATTAAAGCACTATAATTTCAAACCCCCAGCTTTGCAATGTGTACGTGGTGCTGTTCGCGCTGCTCATTTCTTTATTTTAACGACCCATTGTATTCTTGTTACTGCCATGTTGGTAAATATGGTAAAAGTCCTGACAGAACCAAACTGACAAACGAAGTAGTGAAAGTGTTTCGTCAAAACTAGTTTATTTGTCAATGATTTCTTTCAGTCGCAATCGTTATTTGCGCAACTGCGTGTGCTGAACTTCAAACAGAATGGCAACTACTTTGCAAAATTCCAAACTACGGCTTGTCGCAACGTATTTTCAGGGATATCTCTTTCAACGATTCTTGCTCCTTCCATTCACGCCAATGCATGCCGTATGCATTGTTGGTAACTCGACCGTACTTCGCGTTCGGGAACGCGCAGGAGCAAATGTTGTGCCACCAACCCCCCAAGCCCTTGAGGTATTTGGACACCTCCGCGCAGTTGGTGCTCGACAATCTGCATTGTAACAACCGCAGTTAAACAAAAGTGCCCTTCACATATTTGGCAAGCATGTGACGGCCAACTTGCGAACATCATCACGATTGAACCACCATGCCTGAGATTTTGGTTTTTCACTTAGAATGATCCAGATGTAGGAGACTGCATGGAAAACTCAAGCAGAAAGAACACCAACGTTCGCAAGGGGGAGGAACCCAGGATTAATGTGGTCTGTAAGTTGCGTTTGCTCTTTCTTAACACAAACAGCTTTTTATTAAAAAAAAAGGTTAGGTTAAGGGTGGAAAGTGATGAAAAACCTTAAACGGAAAAGCGGAACAAGGTTGTTCTTTCGTTATAAACATGACACGCAGACGGAAGCAGGGACGTTAACAATGATGGTTGAAGTCATCATTTGCCAGAGAGAGCGAAGCATTGCAGAACTCACGTTGTAACGCTATCTCACAAGTTACCATTGCTCGCTAAGACAAACCGCTGTATTTGTATTTGACCAAATAGTTTGTCAAACTTGCAAAGAATGCACTCAGTAATACGCAAGTCGTTTTTCTCACCTGTCATTGTCACTATCGACTGTGGTGAAAGCCATTCCGTTTATGGTGCGCTGCGTGGGAGCGTAGGTGGGTGATGCTAAACAGTCGCCAGCAGTGCCGCTGTAGCCCGATATACTGGCTCGAAACAAGTCTACTTCTTCGCCCACGGAAAAGGAGCTATATCAATGCAAAAATAAAGTATGTTTTTCGTTTTCCCATCTCCAAACCAACAAGTGGAGGAACGACAAACGAGAGAAGATGTATATATTTACAGAGAAAAAAANTAATCCTAAACTCATTACCACTCATTTTTCGTAAAATATTTGCGGCATGTTTATGCTCTTCAGAAATATAATTTTTTGATAAATTCCATGAAGCACAATTGAAATTGGTTAAATGAATAGCTGGTATATATTCTAGTAGGGTTAGACACCAAAATCACGTTACTACTCAACGTAGTTTTTAAGTTATGGCCTAATTTCATCATTTGCAATTTACGCCCCCACGTCAAACATTGGGAGTCCCGATGCACCCCTAAACATCAAACAATTGCGAAAAAAATTAGAGGTCTCATTTTTTACCAAAATGCAACACTATAACACTATGGAGAGAGTTTTAATACCAAGAGTTTTAATACTGATCCATATTAACCCAAACCCATAATTAACAACATACACAGTCCAGGATAATTTTTAAGTAAAGAACTAAACTACAACTAAATGATATGGTACACGTGACCAATGAAATAATGTAGCTGCAAAGGCGACATGCTACGATTATTTTCAGGATTTGACCAAGAACGCCTAACTACGATTTATCCAGCTCACTAAACCTTGACCAAATGTCGCCCAAGAACTTCAGCCGTAACAACATTCTAGTTTCCAACTGTGACTGTACAGTGGTTCTGACTGAGCTTGCAACGCACTAGTCACTGGACGCTTTCGTCCGGCAGCTCATTTCCGCACGCAATTTTCGCTCTTCGCGCGTTCGGACCCACCTCTATTCGCACGACTTCGCAATGAACCGCAGCGGCGTACACGGCGACATTTAATAAACAAGACTGCCGCGCGGTTTTCCTCATGAAACCTGCCCAGTGTAAACCCTAGTTTTAGTTTTACTTTCGAGCAGATGTTATGAATGTTTGCAAGCCACAAACTCAAACTGAAGCAGAAACCAATCTAAGACATTAATGACACCCACCTGTATTCAGCGTATACAGTTTGATCGGCGTAATCTCGCATGTCTGCGCGGAGACGACACCCACCTTGTTGAGTTATTCGATAAAGATTTCTCAAACCTGTTTTGCAAATCAGAAGGTTATTGGATCAACTCTTCACAGAATCAGATGTTTCGACATCAGGTTTATGATTTGACGCTCTTATTTTTCCTAGACGTTTTGTGAAGCGATGAATTATGCATTCTAGGGCAGGAACTATACAATGAAATGTTTTTGCAATGCAAACCTCTGTTACAAAAACATCATGGCGGTGTTGGGCTGAGAATTACGTCTAATCAAAACAGACATATGAAAGATGGTAGCAGTTCATTTGAGAAGAATTAAAGACCAACTTTCAAAACTAAATATTTGGGTTCACCAACTTTTGATTTTGCACATTAATTTGAATTTGTTTTTGCTTCAAAGTAAAAAAAATTTATTTGCATTTTCTATTAATTTGAATTTATTTGCCTGTAAAACGAAAAAATACTTTTCATTTATACTCCACTTGTTTTAATTGGTCACGTCTAGCTAATGAGACAGACGTTTTGCTAAAAATAGTTTTACATTGCATGGAAACATCATAACTGAATTGCTGAGGTTAGCAATAAAGATGCCATAGCCAAAAAACATTTTTAAGACAAAACTTTTTGCTTTAAAATCTTCCGACAAAATCATGCCAAACAAACAGGAAGCATGTATAGTCAAACGTTGTTTTTAATACCTAACCAAAACTCTCCATTCGCGTTCCCGAAACCATCTGCATATTCCACCCAGTTTTTTGTGTGGAAATCTGAAAGACTGCCATCATACCTGCGTTGGAAAACCTGCGAAAAGAGCAGGCTTTGCAATTCCATAAAAGCTAAACAAACATCAGGCTTTTGTTATGCACACCCAGCGAAAGGAATCTGCAACATTATTATTTTGTTGGAAGACCTTATTTCGCTTCTATATATTAAATATGGCAATATCGCATCTGTAATAATTATGCTTGATTGTTATTTCTATGTTAACAAAACTTGCTGTTTTAATCAAATTTCGAAAACATGTAAAAAGATCAACATTTTCCAAAACTATTTCTCACTAAATTTTTTTATGTTTTTTGTTGGGTAAGGCCCAAAATCAAGGAGTGGACTGATATTCGCTGATCCAACTCGTCTGCAAGTAGGCATTCTAGCTGAATGTATAATTTTTAATTTTGTTTATGCAGCTACGTGTTACGATGTTCTGAAAACATTTATAATCGCTCGATGATTTTCTGGAATCAAGATAGATTTTCATCAAAAACAAAATAAGCGATCTAAAAATTTTTCAACGAGATTTTTTCAATGTAGTTTCATAATTAAAAGGCGTTGATATTTTCCCAATGAAACGAAATGTGCAAACGTCAAGTCTGGTATGAAATTTTTAATTCAAGTGCTTGAAAAGATTGAAAATCTTTGAATAATGATGATTTAACGTAGGTGAACGTGGTGTTCGATCCATCAGCCTACCCACCCTCCATCCGTCCGTGCAGTAAGCTTGTTGGCCATCAGCAAGTGTGTGCACACCACTGCCTGTTGTTTGTGCACACGAACGGAGCAGAATGGCTGGAAAATAAAGTAATTGCACATTTAGAAGTACTACACCAACCGCACACAATTTTAAATGGCGATATACTGTACTAAAGCTGTGGCGATCTAGTAAAATTCTTATATTGTTGTCTCAATCAGGGTCTATTTGTTGCTTTGTGTAGTTGTTTAGGTTGTTCATATGAGATATCTCTTTTGGTCAGTTGCTCACTTTAAAGTTTTAACACTTCCGGTGCCAGAGAAATTGGGTGTTAATTAAAAAGTTGTGAAGGGCATTTAAGTTAGGAAGATTAAGATTTTTTAAGCAACAAAGCTTATGGCAAAGGAACCATGATCAAAGCCGAATCTTGCATACAATTTTACATTTTAATACGGTACGATACAAAAACCGAGGCCTTTTCTTAGTGCAATGTGTTTTATGTTTTAAATAATAAAAGAATGCCTCTAGGCAATTCCAAAAACAAAGTGGTCTTCCATCTGTCATAAATGCCGATTGTTTATTAAACGAATCTGGTTTTGGTTCAAACATTTTCAAATACTTCACATATACGCCATTTTGAAAAACTTTTAATCAAGGTAAACACTAAGTTTGTAAAGTAGTTGAATAGGAATCTTGACAGGTCTTTGAAAACTGTTCGGATACTTGGTAGTAACAATAAATCGATTTGCAGTGGCAGAGCCAGCCCTAAATGTTTGAGGGATCAAAATGTTAGATTTGAGGCGAGCAACAGTATTTTGTTTAGGACACCGCCTGCCAAAGCACAAATTGACTAGATATGCAAAAATGTTTTGGGAGGCATGGCCCCCTGGCTACGCCTATCTCGATTAGTAGTAACAAATGGATGGATAATACAAGTTTCATAATGCTTTTAACAGCGTTCTATGTCGAACTTACCAGGTGGTGTATTTGGTGTAGTTGTAGTTTTTCTGGTTGTTGCTGTAACAAACACTTATGCTGTAAAAAATGCTGAAAATAAGATATATTAAACTTTTGAGACGATATATGCTCCTGATTAACTCGACAAGTTTACCAAATCAACATCACTCTTTTCCAGACGGCATAACATGTCTGGCGTGTCGACAATAGCTTGTCTTTCTGATTTCAAATTGCCCCTATTTTCAGTACAGCAAGATATCAGACTTTATTGAATCTTTCCAGCATATTGGTAACGTTTGACTGTTTTCCAATTTTGTTGTTTGCTGTTCACAATCGTCAAATCTTTTATGCTCGGTAAAGAAGGTAAGGAACAAGCTTTTACAAACATATTATTCGCAAGGATGTTAGCTTTAGAAGTTTTTATTATGTTTACAAGAACTACCAACGAAAACGTATTCGAAAGTGCGTATTGCAAAAGCAGAGTGGTTATTTTAATCCTTTTCAGGTTCTAAAAATTTCACTAAAAGCAGGAATATCACTTGGTGACGTAGAAATACCAGTAGTGGCAGCATTGTTGCCTCCTGAAAGCAAATCAAGTGAAAGTAGCTAAAAATAATAAAAGTTGTATAATTTTAGAATGTACGCCTACACAGTGGTTAAACTGAAATATTAAAAATAGCGTTGTTCACTTTAAAACGCATAAAATCAATTTCTGCGTCAGTTATCTTTTAAACTAGAGCACAGTTGTAACACATGTCTGCTTTCTCTTGTTTGAATTTTGCGAAATTATCATCAACATTACTAATTTTTCAAATACCTTCTGAAGAACCTTGGTTTTGATTTGATGGATTGCTTGCTCCTGAAACAAATGCATAGGAGATCGTAGTTCATTTTTCTTGCCAGCAATGACCCAACGAGTGCAGAAAATCAAGTGAAGCGTGTTTGACGTTTATCAGAATTAATTCGTGGCCTGCTTCCACAAGTGAAATGTGATTTCGCGCAAATGACGTTTGTATTCTTATTGCAAAGGAGAACCAGGTAAACTTTGCAGCATAAAAATGAGTCAAAACCTGCTATGCAACCCATAGTCTTCAAACTGCACGTTGGTTTTACACCAGTGGCTGAAGGCTTATGTAATTCGCCTTGCCATACACAATTGTTTGAAACATAAGAAAATAAAAACTTGTAAAAAATACATGCGATGTAGTCGTGGTGATGAAAAACTCATAAGTTTTCTCATTGGAAAATAAAAGCTTGTATCGTGGTTTTTGACAAGGTTTGACAAGTTTTGGTGGAAACTTGTTAGTACGTTTAGTGAAAAGGTCGATTCCAATCTAAAGTTACAAGTAGAAGACTTTTTGACAAGTTTCAAATTGAAAACATCTTGTGGCGATAAATAAAACGCTGAAGCGTGAATGTTAAAACACAAGCTCTACAATATCAATTGAAATCAATGTGGTAAACTCAATAAGGATTTTCTAATCATAACAGTATCTCCAATGGAAATGTGGAAGCGAATAAAAAAAATCAAAGTGATTACTGCCGCAAAATCATTTGAATATACCAGGATATCCACTTTTACCTGCTTGAAAACTCGTGAAGACACTCTGCTAAACTGCTAAACGTCCCCAAAAACGTTTTGCTTTGGAGATCGATCTTCGCTTACTGCGTTATAGGTTTTATGCTGGCTTGTCAAAAAACATCTACTAAAATTAAGTTACACTTTGCACGATGTTTGCGGAAACTTTCGGTCAAGTGGCGAATTGGTGATGGTCAAAGCGAGCTAGACACCCATTTGTTTTATTCAGTGAAAAATAACGTTACTATCATACTCACCTGGTACTTGCGATGATTTCAGACTGTTTATCTCTTCCTTGAGCACATCAACTGACAGAACACAAACCACGTTAGTATAATTTTTATGAACTTAACCCTATGAAATCTCGAAAAGAGTAAGTTTGGCCATTTTGGCTAAAATATAACCGGCCATAACCCACCAACCGATACAGGTAAAGAGCTTCTCAAACCCATAAAAGAAGCAGAAAGTTTTGCGGTTTTGATTTAAAAAAATGTAAATTTTTGTGTTTGTACTTTGTTAGGGGGAGTAACAACTGGGGCAAGTCAATGGTTTTAAGGATGACGTCATCGGATCCCGAGAAAAAATTGAAGGAAATTTGTTTGTTATTTCTTTTTATACTAACTAGAAAAAAATCCGTATCTTTAGAGCCCGTGATTGGCATTCTAGCGTTAGTGGTTGGCAAGTAATGGTCAAAACGTTAATTAATTGTTTCCATAGGGGAAAATTTGTTTTCATTGTTATTTTGTGTAGTAACGTTGAAACGTTTGGATACCCACCAGCAAAAATAAAATTTGGTGGTTTCTCGCGTGAATAACTTTTTGTGTATTGAAAAATAACACGTGTTCTGGACCAGGTTCATTAAATAACGACTTTTTCAAAGTGGAGATCACATCAAGACAATTGTTGCAAAGCAATTCGACATTACCTACTTGCTTGTTGAAGTTTTGCTTGGCTGTTGTTCAATTGTGAAATGAGATTCATCTGGAAGTTCTCGCTCTGATTCAGCTGCTCAAAGAAAAAAAACTTGAAAAGTAAGTGGAGGTAAATGTGGTTAATTCCCAGTCTTATTAAACTTCGTGTTATTACGGAGGAAACCTGCTACATAGAAGATTGAAAAATTAGGAATAAACTTAGGTAAATTACTAACCTTTGCATACATTAAGATTGTGCCCAAAGCGGAGCCAATTGCCAACACTGTCGTGACCACTATCAAGCTTCTCTTTGCCAAAGCTATTCTTTCTGTAAGCCAAAAATGTCGTTTACCAGGTACACTGACCAATGCAAAAGACTATCTTTGGTGAACAGATCCAGAATAGTTTTCCTGGTAAATACTGATACACCATGTTTCATCCAATCGTAGGCTAAAAATAAATAACACAAAATTTGAATGATGCAGATTTTTGAATGCTTCGTCTCTGAGCACATACCAAGCCAAGGATTTAATTTTCACTCTTCGTAAAAGATAACCGCAGGCTAGCGTGATGTTACACGCTTTCATGTAATTGTAAACAGTTTTCCTTGTAAAGAATTAAAAACAGTGCTACGAATTCTCCACAAAACTGAATTCATCACAAGAAAGCTTCACCCTTATGTTCTGCCCAAGAAGTTCTATAAAAGCTACGCAACTATCCCGCAAATTGTGCAAGAATTATTGGCGTGGTGTAGAAATCAGAACTACAGATGTATAAAGCAGCATTCTTCGCAATATCAATAGTCTTCTTGCTTGATACGCATTGTTTTGTAATTTCTTTTAGCGAACATGACGTTTAAAGCATGCTAAGTTTTTTTCTCTGTGCTGTCCCTCTTGGCTATAGGCCTAATCAGTTTGTCCAAATTTTATAACGATTTTACAATTGTTTCAGCTGCTTGAATCCGCCTGTTTTTAGGTATTGCAAGATGTGTTGGTACATCCTATTTTGTGTCGCACACCTACCTCTGAGAACACTTTCATTCAAGCTCATTTTCCTACCTCTGGCGTGATCTCCTCCTGCCAACTCGTTGCCACGCCCTTCAGCATGATTAGATTCTCCGTCGTTGCTTTGGTTGCCTAAACTTTTTGCGCTGGGATTGACATTTGAATACTGAGCGCTTTTGGAGTACGGCTTTCCTTTTGTGAATTTGCTGATCATACCAGCATCACATCTGCAAGTTACGTACCAGTACTTTACTTCAAGGTTCGCACAATTCCAAATCCGATACGAAAAACCTTCCCAGCAGATTTAGCTGAAGTGATGCAACTGCCACTAACAGGTCATCGACGAGCAGCAAAGATTTTATAGATGTTGGTTTGAGAACTTGCGGTCACCATTTGCTGCTAGAAACACATGGATGCGAGGCAGAAAAATACCGCACTGTTTGACATTAGGCTACTTAACAAGCAAGAAAACGCAACTATCGAAATGCGGAAAAATGAGTCTATTTTATTATGTGCGATTCTTGAACTCCTTTATACTGTCAAAAACATGGATATTTGTCCACACCGCTCCTTCAAGAACTAATAGTAACCTGCACTATTTGCCTATTTGTATGAAGACTGAGATAAACATCTAGCTAAAATTCACCTTTTGAAGCTCCAAAGCTATGGCAAACGTTCCTTTTTCTATACCCAGATCGGTTCATAATCTTTACACAAAAACAGAGGAAAGTTGTTTGTATCAGAGGTGCATTTTTTCATTCTAGCAAAACTGCCGATGTCTGGGCAACTTGAAACGCTTCTGCTGACTTACCGTACTTTCTTTTACATTGCTGCGCATAGACCTATAGTCATAAAGGGCATTATTNAATAGACTTTATGATGNCACATACACATGTGTGATTGTTTTTGACGGCAATGCCACAGAAACTTGGGTGNAGTGTAGAGAGTGCAGTGCTCTGCCTTTTAGAAANTTTGTCCCTATATTGGAACTTTTGACACNTTTTAGCAGTTTTTTAGGGATTTAAGGATTTTTAGGGAAATTCGGTAGAGTTTGAAAATGTGTAAAATGAATCATTTTAGTTCATTTTGCAAATCATGTTTGGTTCTATTTTTGACACTTATCATGTCGCTCTGATTCTATGCTGCACCACCACAGATTTAGGGATTTCTTATGTAAAATAGGGATTTTTTGGTACTCTTCTGGGGATTTTTGGAATTGCATTTGTGAGAACCCTGCTTGCGTGTTTTGGATTTCATTCACCTTCTGTGTTCATGTAGCATTGCTGGAATACCGTTTTGAAATCTGGCCAACGCGTCTGCATTCGGAAATGTCTCTGCAACGTTGAATCTTTAATTCAGCAGCAAAACTGGCTCCAGAAAATACGACATTGCGCTACAAAATTCTATAGTATGAAAGGTTCCACACGCTTCTCGCCGAGATTCTTTGCCTAACCTAAGGAAAGGAAACCTTTTGCTTGCGCGGAACGCTGAAACGCAAAACTCCGCAGACCTCGTGGTAAAAACGTCCAAAATGCAATCTCGGGGGAATTTCAGACATAATCCTAATAACTGCCATATCAACAAAGCATTCTGGCAAAACATCCGGAGTCTCCGCGAAAACATGAAATATTGCTAAATCCATCAACGACAAAAATGGTGTCATACTCAACAATGAGGGGGACATCCTTGATAGATGCAGAGAGTGTTTTAAAGATCATATGAGCCTAGTCACTCTCACATCATCGGACACACAGGAGGTACATTTAGGGGAGGAAAACAGCCTCATTGTGATCGAGGTCTTCCTAATTGACAGACCAATCAAGGCTCGTAAGGCTGTAGGTTGCGATGAAATCCGACCTGTAACGCTCAAAGCCTTTAATCGCGGAGCCCTTTGACTGACTCGTGTGTGTCAACCAGGTTGGCCTTCTAGAAAGGTATTCAAAAGATGGGCAAACTGGGGTGATAATCCCCACACACAGGAAAGGTGACAGGAGAGAATACCTTAACTACCGAGCCATCTCTCTACTTAGCCTTCCTGGAAAAGGGTACGCCAAGTGCCTTGAAAAAAGATGCTGCGAAATAGGTAAACCAAAGCTGCATGGAGATCAAGGGCGTAGGTAAGGGGGGGTTGGGATTAAAAAAAACCCTTAAACTTGATATTTTACAAAAACTTTATCACCTGCGCAAAGAAAATTGATTGCTTTCGCATACTTTTGCTTGTTAATTTGTCGACTTAATGCAAATGCCACGGAATAAATTTGCATGCAAATTTCAAGGAACATTGTCAATGGACCAAAAAGTAATAATTCTATTTTGGTGGGAAATTCGGGTAATCATCTGCGTCCAGAAACCACCTCACCACTTTTTGCAGACCCTCCGTCCACTGCACATGTTTAAGATTGCGTTCCGCGATAGTTCACTTTATCCGAAACAATTGTCTTTATTTTGCCTGTTAAGGCTGATCAGCGCAAGCGCTGACAGCAATGTCTACATTACCAGTTCCTGCAGCATGATAGAACTGTTGCACGAGCTCAAAAAGAGCTTTTTTAAACATAGAAGCATTCAGGAATTTGATGTGTCTCAGCAGGGAAAAAGGAAAACTAAAAGTTTGCTGGACTTCTATACATAACAAAAAATTGAAAGTATTCTTGCGCACTTTATGCGCGTTTTCAATTCTTGTGTAGTTCAGCAAGATTCGATCTTACAAACCGGGGTGTGTGTCAGCCAGTCCAGCCGCACACTTTCTATGCTCGACTGCTCGTATTCGACAAGACATCAGCGCAGCCTCATTGTGCAGTTGTAGATTGCTCTGACGCAGTGATGAGTGTGTTTTACTCCCTTGTTTTAATGCGCAGCCTGATAATTTTGCAGTTATGAACTGCTGTGTCGTAGCTTTGATTGTATGCTCCTCCGGTATTCTAACTTGGAGCGCTGATAGTTTATATTCAGTGGAATGACACATAAAACAAGGGGAGCGCGTGTAGAAGGATATGCATGTTGTGTCAACATTTTACGTCTGTTTTTTCAGTGAGTTTTAGAAGGTTGTCAGAGATTTTTCCCGGATTTTATGGGATTTTGCCCGTATTTTGACCAAATCAAAACTTTTGGGGGTGCTGTTGCACCCCCTGCACCCCCGCCTCATACACCAGTGGTTTTGAGAGACCGACACGGTCTCTTAATTTTTTTAACCGTCTCTCAAAA
>JGI24021J15306_10008547_pt1 | contig 12604 bp, 5 predicted proteins | sample Ectturendosymbi1_FD_15306 | JGI IMG/M metagenome (IMG submission 15306) | reverse complement strand
GGACAGTTGGAATGGTCAGACTTGACGAGATCCTCTTTGAAACTTTAAGCAAAAAATGGCACTAACACTGAGACCACCACCACAAGTTTACTGTAGCCCATGGTCTGCGCCAACCAATGTTATTATCAAACCAGTATAATTTAGACCTGAAACCACCTAGCTTTATATGACGCCAGGAAATTCATGCCTTGCAGTAGCCTAGCTTTTGTCTGGATTACTGAAAAAGAACACCAAGTTTTTCTTCAGACAGGATACCATGTTATTCCTCCGACACGCTTCAGTGCTATATACGCATGCAGATTTAGTTATACACGTGTAGAGATAGCTAAATGCACGCAGAGATAGCTATCTCTGCACAGAGATAGCTAAATGCACGAAGAGATAGCTATCTCTGCGCAGCGATAGCTAAATGCGCGCAGAGATAGCAGATTTTGTACTAAATCCGTCAGATATAATATTTTTAAGAATGGCGCTCCATACGCACTTGCTAGCACGACCATATAAATAGGCCTACTGTCGCGACATGACTTTCTTTCTACCCGTTTCTGCAAAGCACGCTTAGTACCATTAAATCAAATGCACAGGTGAAAAACTAAACACAAGCGAGTGTTGTTCTTCGCAAATCAACAATAATGCACGAGTTTGGATTGGATGACTTCTTGTACAATTTCTTTTGTAAATCCTATCAAACAAAAAGGCCTCCAGTGTCCACCCCGGGACGTTTGCCTTGAAGCGCCCATTTTAGAAAATGTACCGTAGTTACCGCTTCACGAAACTATTTACCGACACAGCAATAAAGTTATTATAAAGACTTGACTTGAATTCGCTGGAATCAGAGTTTAACAATGTTGTCCTATGTAGTTTGTTGGATTAAAGACACCGCGGAAAGTTTCTTTCAGCGCAGTCGTATACTGAGGAGTTTTATCACTTCATTTGCTCTTCACATTGAAAATACACGGTTGTTTTGTTTGCAGCGTGTATTAGCTTCACGTGTTTGCAACAGGAAAAAGTCATATAAACGGTTTCGCGGCGTTGAGGGCTTTCAAAAAACTCTTGATTTCCTGTTTTTTCTGCTCATGTTGGGCTGATGAAAAATCTGGAAAAGATAAGACGAAAATATGACTATTCGTAATCCTAACTATGTCGTTATGAAGTGGCGTTCTCGAACAAAAATAAAGCTGATGTTCAAGTAACAATTTTTGTTTTGGAAAAGACAGTTGCTTACATCAAATCAAAACCCGTAGTTTGAAGTTCAAAGAACTTCTTGTTGCCTATTGTCAATACGGAAGAGAAAAAAACAAGTTTCAACAATTTTTATAATATCAATAATTTTATTACACACTCGTGGTCCATATCACAGAANCAATCATACAACACAAGAGCACAAAAATGGTTAGCCATAACACATTACAGAATCGGTGTTTGCACGCTACCAACACTAATAGAAGCAAAACACTTTAACAGCGCCCCAACTACAGCGTCATTCACCCATCATAATGCAGGGGTCAAGTAGTGTCAGAGAAATGAAGGCATTCTAACATCAAAACTTGAGGAAAACCGCTAACAGAGAAACCAAAGTGAAAGGTAAGTCAAATTGGTTTGCACGTTGGCGAACAGAGGCATGCAAGCTGTTCCGATTGAGGTTTCAAATGCTTTGCAACGCATTTATCATGAGATCGAGAGCCAATTAATTTTACTGAATTTCAAAGCAGGATTTGGCAATTAGCTTTTTACCAGTCATAGTTCTTTCTTTTTGTATGCTTGGTTTTTACACGTTGCAAACTGTTTTTTTACTATACAAAAGCAATACTGATGAGACGCAAACACCGAAACAATTCACCAACAACTACTGCATTTCGTCTTCATCGTACAGGAGCGTTGAATAATTGAGAAAATATGAAGATTTGTGAAAAGTATCTGACATTTGAAGCGATTGGATGAAAAAGTTAGATGAAAAAAAAAGTTAGATGAAGATGATCAGCGTGTAAAAAATCGATACAAATTATTTCTCAGTAAAGCATCAAAAGTCCTGACACAATAGCTAACCTGGTGTGAGCGAACACACGTTTCTGGGTATGTAATGCATGATGCGATAGACATTGTTATACGCAGCACGTAAGCGCTTCATGTATTCTGTGTGGATTTGCTCCACAATTGGCAAGCATACATTGGCATGCAATACTTGTATGCAGCATTACTCCACTCTTCTAAGACAAAGATCAATAAACTTACGAACGCAAAGACTTGCACAATTGTTTGCTTGTTTGAAGTGCGCATTATATCGCGCAACGAATGTACAAGAGTGAACGTTAATATTCACTGGTAAAAGATTTCAAGCAAAATTTTGATGCTTTTGTCTCATCTTAATTGGCATTCGTTTGACGATAGAGCCCATTGATTGTGCAAGAATTTCCTGCTTTGGGTTTAAGTGATGGATTGCATTTGAGCAGTGAAAAGAACGTCTGACGCAGAGCATAATTAAAAATTACTGGCTGATTTATCAGTTATTTTTACATTATTTTGTCTTTAAATAAACTTCAAAATTGGGATACTGCAATGACGCTTTTTATTTCATATTTCTTATCCCACTGACATTAAAATAGCAAAGTTGAAGCAGGTGAGCAACCTTCCGTCCAACTGAACTGTAATAGCGAAACAAAACGCAGGCAGCGACCTCACCTTGCTCAAGCACGTATTCCTCTGATGTCACGTCCCTGCAAAAAAGAATAAATCTTTCAAAAACGTTTATGCAAACAGAAAAGTCTTCAAAAACGTAGAATACCGAAAAAAGCGTTACAATGTCGAATCAAAATGTTGTTATGAGAATCGCAATTAAAGAGGAGCATCCAAAAACATCTTTTACATCATGAAGCGTCCTTCATATACTTTAATGCAGTTGAATTACAAATTTGTTATTTTGGAATTGCCTTGCCACGAACTCTGAAAAGTACTATAAAATCCCACTGGTTAACTTAACTTCAGACTAGTGTACAGCAGTGCTGCCATAAAAGTTATATGATATCTGCACAGGGACGTTTTTCTGTCTACAACCTGTAAATTATGGTGTCAAGACTCACTCCTGCAGTTAAAAGAGCATTCCGCAGATTCTTAAAGCAAGCCAACACTTTCCTTTCGCTTTTCTTGCTCATTTCTTCATTTGGGCCCCAGGGGCTCACTGAAACTTATGCGATTTATTTTCATAAACGCATTTCCATCTTGTGAAAATCCCTAATGAGCGATGTTTGTCTTTACGACCACTTTAGTTTTTTTTCTTAAATTCAAGAAGCAACCAGATTGGGACACCAGATGGAGCGAAGAGTTTTCTGAGAGGGGCCCAAATATTTTAAACTGTGTCCAACATATTGTTCCAGGGGTGCGAAACCCCCTGCGACCGGGTTGCGGGCCTGGTATAAACCCATTTTCCAAAGCAAATAATATCTTGCGATAACCCCGGACAAGGATGTTAATCTTAATTCAACAACAAAACAAACGAATGTTATGAACATACATATTTCACATTACACGAAAGACTTAATTTTTATGCAATAACACAAGGGAAAAGTGACGTAAAGTGTTCTCAGATAAAGTGCGATAATTGAAAGGAGCAAATGTGCTACCGACGTACGTTTTGAAACGTACTGCTCTTTTTCTCGGCAAATGTGCCATGCTACACGTTTTCCTCGTGTGAGTTTCAGAGCGGGCGAGTGCCTTGTTATTGCTGCGCAACGTGGTACGCGAAGGGGAGAGTCTTTTTCTCTTCTTTCATCTCAACTTCAGGCGTGTGGCGTGTCCTTTTTGCTCTTGCCAAGATGATGAGCAGGTTATTTTGCTGTGAGGGGTTGTGAGAATGTTTTTTGGCAAGCCTTTATTCAGTATTGTAAACATTTGCTCAACACGAATGCGTATGTTTTTTCAAATGCTGATAGTGCTAGGTTGCAAAATGGTGAAATTGATGTATATTTCCTTGTAGTTGTGCTTTTCAGGCGGATGTTACAGTTATTACTTAGGCTAGGAGCGATTTTTGTTTGAGCAACTGCTTTTTAATAAAGCCTTTAGTGCTGCGGTGTGCTAACTGGCAAGGATGTCTAAGTTTTACAAAATGTTGGCGAGATTTCATTTTACCTTTATGACTTACTTTACATCACTCACTTTAGTAATGATTTCTTCTGACTTGAGGCAGCCCTGACGTCACCGTGGTGGATGTCAGTGAACTATGGACTTTTGTGTTTATGATTTTATTATTTTCTTAGTGCAGCGGAAAAATGTCAAAAGTCGAAAACCGTTGGTATATTTTTTATTCAATAAAACAATGTTTGCAATATTCACTCCGTTTTTTCCAATCGCACTTGCAAATATTTTCAATGCGGGAGAAACGTCGTCAACACAACCAACTGATCCATCATCAAAAATAGCCCAAACCGCCACATTTGGCGGGAAACAACGTTTTAATTAAAGAGGATAATCGCATCCACCATTTCACTTGTTTGAGATACATCTTTAATTAGTCTATTTACAAGATACGAAAATCGCCGATTTTGCCCAAAACCGCCCGGCACATGGTACCGCCTTGGCGAAAAAACGCCCGGCAGCGAAAAGGGTGCTTTAAAGTCAGATGTCAGATAATAAAGAAGCACTGGTGGTGCACGTAAAAAACACTAGTTTCGTAATAAAGTGCAGCACAATACTTTTGCATAGGGATATAAAGTCCTTAAAATCATTTTCGACTATGCGACGGGAGACAAACTTATGAAATTTAGTTTGTCAGTACTGTCTGAGTAAAGAAGTAATGCGACGAAAAGTTTTTATTGAGGGAGCGTTTTCTTTTTAACTTTGAATTCTAATCAAAACTTTCAGGCGTTTTTATCCCAAAGTTTGCATTCAAATTATTTTGAGAGTAAAAACAAGGTTACTTACAATGACTATACAAATTGACGGCAAACTAACCTGTTTATCTGTGAGCGGAAACAAGAGATGTGATATTGTTTTGAAAAAAAAACATTGAATTTTGTAAGTTCTTGAAAAGCAATTACAGCTTGTGAGGTTTCTCAAGCCCTGTTTGCTCTCTCTTTAAAAGGCTTTTCCTCGTGTGTTTTGACTTCTCATCAAATAACAACTTTTCTTGCGTGAGCTGAAATGGTTTTCGTTTGCGACAAAGCTTTAGAGAAACTGATGGAGTGTTTGCATGATCAACATTTATTCGACGACTGGATTAACTTCAGGGTTTTGCAAACTAGTTGTATTGAACGTCATTTTGAGGCGCTCTTTGTTGGAGTGCTCAAATAATAAACGTTTAGCATGGTGCAGAAAGCTGCCAGTTTATTATTTCTTCCCGTCACGAACTCTTTTGGCATAAGATCGTTTTGAACTTTACAGTAAACGACAGAAATGTGGGATTCGGGGAAAACAAAAATCACCGAACTGATGAAGGTGTATTGGCTTAGACTGCACTTTGCATAGATTGTTGTTTATAAGCTCAGCATCACGCTTCTTATTATGTTCCAACACAAAATGTTGTTCATAATGTTAACAAGTAGTACGAAATCGTATCAAAGCAATGTGTGATGAGCGGATTTCTAAAACAAGACGCACAAGTATTCACTTCATCACATAGTTTGCTGTTTCAACGCGACAAAAGAATTTTGTTGGCATCACGTTGAGAAATGGAGACAACTACCTAACTACATATGAAAGACATTCGTTTGATTAATAAAGAGTTGGCAGAAAACGATTTTAAATATTAGAAAAATAAATTGCGTTGGTTCTTTGGATATGTCCATGCATTCCAAAATATATTGTGGTTTCTCTCCTACGATTCCAAATACTTGTGAAGTTCTTCAGTTTTTCACTACACACAATATTTTGATTTCTTAAAGGCGAGTTCGTAGTACAAAATTCAAGCAAAGAGTTGAATAAACACTTCCGCAATGTACATAAAAGAATTAGGAAATATGTTCCTTACCCTGAGCAAGCTATTATTTCAGTGAATTTGTGCAATTTATTAGTAGCTCGTAAAAAAAACTTCGCAAAAATCAAGAAATACATTTCATATACACTATACCCGCTTCTGTACTCCGTTTGGAGTGTCACAAAAGGCCAGCGGCGCCAATCTCCGCTATCTTTCTATGGGAGTCACGTGACTACTTTTGTAGTGAATGCTGTATTGATGGAAAATGGTGTGGCGTTTTTAATGCACTGCACCATCTAGCCAAAAAAATATCGTGTTGTTAATAACTGAACAAGCGGATTAAACAAGCTTCGTCTTCTAATTGCTGTATTTCTATGTACTGCTTTTCAGTTGTCAACTAATCAACCTATTCCACACCTAATTTGCTACACACTAAACAAGCATTTGGTTTCAGAATATGCTGGTCTTTTATGGCAAGCCATAAAGGTTAAAAAGAAAGTTTTTATTGTTCTTTACAAATAAACATGACAGCTCTGCTTTTTGGGTATATTTCTACAGTTTCATTGGTTCTCTCGTGACCCAAAGTAGACGCACTTTTCAATTTTGTTGCTGCTCCAGGTCGCTTATAAACTGCCTGGAAAATTGAGTCAAGATGATCAGCAGCAATTTTGTCTGAAAAAAAGATTGAAACCTTCGGCTTTCCATTCCACCTCTGCTGTGTTTCACAGTACATGGAAAGCTACTAACGACTGTGTTGGCGCGGACAGCGAACGTGAAAGAACATTCAACATCTCTTGCCTTTTTTAACGGCAGCAACTCTTTGCGCCTTGTTACATTTTATGCAGAGCATTTATCAGTTAACATTGAGGAGAACACTTCGTGGTGATGGATTTTAATTAAAGCTTTTTTGCCAAATGAGAGTCAAGTTCGTAGTACTTGGTACTTGTGGACTGATCTTCCATATTCCCAGTTCAATGATATACACTGCGTATCATTAACTTTACAACAGTTCTCAAACATCTGGCAGCGCTGCACTCTAACTGCGACTGAATTGCTTAACGAGCTTGTAAATTGTTTTAAGCAAAGAGCGTAGCTTCTTAAACGTATTACTAGTGGGGCGTCCCAATCTTTCTACACATTAGAACAACTTACCGTTTCCACTGAACGTACATTCGCCGTCTATTGGTTGCACTGGCATGGTTGTTCAGAAGCAAAACAAACAGGTTGAGGAGGAAGAGTTTCGTTTGAACCAACATCAAATTACTGTTTGCAAAAACCAATGTCTGCAAAAATTCTCGACTCACATTTCTGGCAGCATTTAAAACATTTGGCAATTTAACAGTTTTAGTTCTTGGCGAGTTTACAAATTAACGACTTGTGTTCACTTTATTGCAAGACGCTAGCTTGCAATAAGGATGCTTTGCGAACATACTAACGTCTTAAATTTTACCATTAATATCATAAATCAATGGCGAAAGTAGTGGCAGCATTTCACTTGGCGAAGTGAACCACTATGCTTTTGCTGATGATCGTGATATACAGCCTGCTGCAGCCAATCAGTCTATAATCAGTTTGTCAGGNAACAAACGAAAAATCTAAACTCAAACGCAAAGATTTCATTAAGNCGGTTACGTTTCTTACTCATTTTCCAAAGTAGGTTTCCAAACGTGATATTCAAGCAGAGTCCAAANATACGCTCAAGCGTTGTTTCCCGGAGCTGGATTACAAAGACTGGCAGGGAAATTTCCCACGGAGTAATAAAATATGTGGTTGGCCGAGTAAGCACACAAAGCTTTAATGCGCTATAGTTTTACTGCAGTATGTTGAATCCAATACATTTTTTATAAATCTGAACTTGCATTGGCTTCCTTATACTGTTCGATAATCCAGAACATTGGACATACCTTGTGAACGTTTTTAAGGTATTTACAATAAAATTTACTCCTGTTCTTGGAAAGCACTTATAAACAGCTGTTGAGTTGTGTCTACTCACTACCTATATCGACAGCTATATTACAAAAGAAATAACACTTTGCGCAGTTGTAGATTTGCCATATTTGTTGTCAGCTTTGCAAAGAATTATCCTAATAGAAAGACTTCGCACAATCGCTTGAAACTGTGCAAACCTACATTGAGAAAAGAAACTTCCGTAATTTAGCTGATAAGCAAATAAAATGCATCTGTTCTTATCTTTTTCTTTTATTGTTTTCGATTGTGAGACAAAGTCTGAATCGCAAAGCTCATTATTTTCTACCTTCCTGCAACGGTGGCAGCATTTGAATTTATTTTGTGGCATTTCCCGCAATCTTGATATTAATAGTTTAAACTCAACCTGGAAAGAGTGCAAGATACTGGAACTTGCTTTGCTATTCACACTTATAAATCATTCGTCCTTGATGCTACATAATTGTTTACTTTGAAAAGTCTTTTTAAATATTTTGAAGTACTGTACAGTAACAACACACAATCTCAACAACAGCAATAACCTTCCTGGGTAACAGACAACTGTCAGAAATGCTAGTGTAGCTTTCATTTTTTTTAATTTTCCTTTAATGCAGTTTACAATAGATCGTTCCAGTCTAAGTTTGGTTTTACAAAAGAGCATTGGTTGCTTCGGTTAACTCTTCATTACTTGATTCCTACGTTGGTGTTGTTTGCTAACGCAATCAAAAGTCACCATACGTTGCTTCCTTGGCTGCCAAACCGGGAAATCGTTGGATGACTTAATATTATGCAGGCCTTCTAGCTGATGAAAAATTTTCTTATAGGATGTGTCTAGTTAGACGTAAAAAGTAGAATGATACCCTCTCAAACCGCACGTTAGATTGTTTGGTTTTCAAAAGCGTTGTCTTATTTTTTAAGGTGGTGAGTTATAAAAATCCTAAAACCAGAAAATGTGACGATGAACACAGTTCAGTGTAGAGTGTTGCGGCCAGTCCAATCAGGCTTACTTAATACAGTGACTCAGGGAATCGATTGCTTGGCAGCTTTGCAAAACATGATTGCTTCACGCAGGAAATATCTTTTTCGACTGTGTCAGCATGTAATGTGCTCGCGCGCGGCCGCAACTTCATAATGTGGACTAGAATCGTCAACGGTCGTGAGTGCGAGAATTTACCTGTGAATGTCATGTTAAGAAAGCATGTAGCTTCCTATTGCAAGTAAACTGGAAACGTTAAGCATGTGACACCAAGTAAAGCATGTGACTTGTGCTTTCATTTTTTTAATACAAAGAGTTTTTCTATGTTATTGGGCAAAGACAGGGATTTCATTCCAAGTGTCTCTATCTTATTCACAAAGGTCGAGAGAAGTGACAGAAAAACATGCTTTGTTACAATTATGTGAAGGAGGTAGGTGTTTATATTTTCGATTCGAAACGACACAAATAGTTTTGCAAAGGAAAAACGAAGTGCAAGCATAATAATTAAATATATAATTTATAACACAGCATTAATTTATTTCTGGTATTTGTATTTAGACATCTTCCTTCTCAAATTCATGCTATCGTCTCAATTTAAAAAAGAAGCAAAAGAAAAGACATTCTCATCTTCCTCACAAATGGTAAGACTTCCATTGATTTAGTTTGTTCAGGCTTAAAAGTTACTGCCTGGAGAAGTGTTTTGTAAGACAAACAGACGAAGCATAAGCTTCTCTAGTAGAACAACTGTTTGATAATTTAATTTCTTTTTGGTAAACTGTGTAGATTGTGATATTGCCCCATGCATTGAACCACGATCACGTTCAACGAATGATCAGCGATTAAGTCTTTATGAGGCTTTAGAATACGTTTCTTGTTTACATTGCTTTCACTGCAAAATCAGTTTTAAGCGCTTTGAAACCGGGAACGCCGGGGCTTCTGAGGCAGCTTCGACGATATCTCGCCAGCCGATCGCGCTAGAGATTCACTGAAGACATAATATTACGAGTTTTTGTGTACTTTATTAAATACGCAGATTTAAATTTTTTCACAGGTCATAATGATGTCACAGGGACGTCCTAGTTTTATCACACTGCCACAAAAATCCAAATGCAAAAACAGCTGTTTTTCTTAATCAGAAAGTGCACGAAACTCTGTACCTTATGTAAGATGTCTTCACTAACTGTCAAGCCTCTGGCATGATCGCTCGACAAGTTATGATCGAAATTGCCTTGAGCCACTGCAGATCTCGCTTTTGTTGGCGTATTCTCTTTGTGCGCCCCCATTGTAAAAATTCTTGCTTATACAACATAGGCCAATATTGTTAAAAAATTGAAACAAACAGACAACAGTGTTTCACTTAGAATTGTTTCAGCCGCAAAATATGCGAAGTGCTGAAAATGTTTTACCTGTAGAATTCTAATCGTGTGCACTTCTTCTGATACATTTCGTGCATTATAAAACTTTTGCGTACTTATTCTTTTATCTTCAGTAACACTTGAAGATCTTGGCTGTTGCAATGACAAGTGGTCCCTTGTTATGTGACCTCTGGAAGGACATGTCATCGCCAAATATGGTGAAGCTGCAGAGACGAGATTACAAACCAATCGGTTTGCAAGGTGGAAGTAAATGAAGTCACTTTTTGCGTATGGAACCAGCATGCCACAAGGATGGGCGAGGAAGCGCGAATGCCAATCAAGTTTATCACATCAAGATCAACCAGAAGCTTTGATTGAATAGGTGGACAATTGATCTTCCCATACGCGTTTCTTTGAATTTTGTGATTGCTGTAGCAAAGCTGCCACAGACTCTATTCCAAAGGCAGTTCATCGGTCAAAGATTATGATGTTTCTTTAGTGGATTTAGGGTGAGGCCAATGAGGCACTTGCCCCAGATTCTCCTTTTTTGAAATGCCCTCCCATACCAATTAAGTTTTGTGCGTTATCTCTAGGTTTTCTTGCCAATTCTGCCCCACAGCAAGGTTTCGAACTCACTCAGTTTTGAATTATATCAAAATGATGCATTACTCTTTGCAAGATACAACTCCACAATAGATTTGCAATCACTTTTGGTTTCAAGGTACATGGTTCTATATAAGTGCATCAATTTTTAAAACCTTAAAAGACTCAGAAATTCACTTTTTGGACTTTGAGGCAATTTCCATCATAAATCGCCGACCGAATTCGCTGGAGTCGATGAAGACATCATAAAATGCAAAATGTTGAGTACTTTCTGATAAACAAATAACAGTTATCTTTGCATTTGAAATTTTGTTTGGCAACGTGGTGTCATAATTAAGCTTTGGTGCGTTATGATTGCGCTATGACGTACGGAAAGATTTCATATGCAAAGGTGTCTGTGTTTATTGTTTATCAGAAAGAACTCAAAAACACGCATTGTATGATGTCTTCATTGACTCTCTGGCGCAATCGGTTGGCGAATTATGGCCAAACATTACCTCATGAGCCACTTAATTCGCTTTCGCCATGCTGGGAGTGCCAAAGTATATTGATCTGCGAATTTCTAATAACGTCCATTCGCGTGGTGCCGTGGAAGAGCTTGAATTCCACTTGCTAAGCAAAGAAGAGTACGTAGGAATTCCACTTGGTAAGCACGTGCAGAGTCTCTGCAATCGTGCACTGTGGTTTAGGGTCAGTGTTGCCAGCCTTGCGGTTTTCCCGCGAATTTGGGCTTGTTTTTTTGTGGATTTGCGGGTTTTTTTTGAAGACCTGCAGGTTGCTTGTTTTTGAGCTTGTTGTGATTAAAATACGCATGTTATTTGGGCTTGTTTTTTGCAGATTTCTGTTTTGCGGATTGCTTTTTTTCTAATTTTATGGCACTTACTGTTTCAATTTACTGCTATACGAAGTTTAGGCTGAATTTTTTGCAAATTTGTACATTTTGGTCTGGTTTGTTAGGAGTTGCCTCGCTGCTTTTGCATTTAATTGACCTGTTGGTTTTTTAATTTTCCTATCCAACGCAAGTTGCGCTTGTTTTTTTCCGTTAAATTACCTTTTTTGGGGATGTTTTTCAAATTTCCTTGCTTTTTTCACAAAATAACCTGGCATCACTGTTTAGGGTGATACTACGTGGTTTCAGGTGCAAGAATCATTTTCAAACTAGGCAGGGTACTTTAGGTAGGTGGCGTTGACTAGCAGAAAGTTGTACAAATATGTTAGAGTTGCAGACAGCGTTTTGGCCGAGCACTTTTATATAGGTTATTATTGCAATATTTACGAGTACTGTATTTTCAAACTGTAGTATATGTAATATACCTACCATGTCCGCAGGGGGGGCAAAACGGGCATTTGCCGCCCCCAGGAAATTGGAACTAAGAAGCAAAAATTTCTAGAAAACTTGAAATCATCAGTTTAATTCTGATCAGTTGGATTAATTTTTGCAATAACAGTTTGTTTGCCGATATAACACTCACACTACAAAAGAGAGGTTCACTGTTCTGGTAGCATGCAGTGATGGGCTTGCAGTGACTAAATTCGCTTCTTTGCCTGCAGAGGCAGATTGCGAACCTCGGGAGCGAATTGTTCTACTATTGGCCTTTGTTGCGTAAGAATAACATGGTAACAAATCTTCGAAGATGTACTTCGAGTTACGGTAGTAGGCGTTTTGCTGCATGTAACTATTGAACGCAGACATCTTTGCCCGTAATCAGTGGCGGCTCGTGGTGAAAATGCCCGGCAGGGCTGCGAATTTCATCTCTGGTTGAGCATATTACAGAATTGTCGCCCTGGCTGTTTTTATAATTAGTGGCGTTTCCAGTCACT
>JGI24021J15306_10008546_pt1 | contig 12604 bp, 7 predicted proteins | sample Ectturendosymbi1_FD_15306 | JGI IMG/M metagenome (IMG submission 15306) | reverse complement strand
CTACTTCAATACTAGATAGGAGACCAGAACATGGGAGCTTCATCAGGGCATCACCTCCTGTCCTTACACAGAAGGGTTGGTATTGTTTTGTAACGAACAAACGAGCAAAGTAACGAACAAAACAATTGCAAATGTGTCTGAGTCAAAACAAATTTATTGAAGCATGGCAACGGCAAACACCTCCACCTCAAGTGTTCACCGACATTTTTCGAGTGAAAAATCGTAGACCATCTAAACGCTGCCAACATTTGCAATTCCCATGTATTTCTTCAAAGAATTTGTAAATAGTGTCACAGGTTTGAGGTTGTAAATTCCTAAGAGGAAAGTGAAAATGAACGTTTGCAGTATTTGGCCGTTTGCACAATTTTCGGATAATTTTTATCATCTTGGTATTTGGCAATGTGCCAGATATTTTGTTGCAGCGTTATTCAAGGAGTTAGCTTTAATTATCGTCAGAGAAATGTGAGGTCTCGAGTCTCGGTCTCGAACTTCCAGGTCTTGGTCTCGGCTTTAGTGACAACGTCTCGGTCTTGGTCTCGTCTCGAAATTTGAGCCAGGTCTCGGTCTCGGAGGTTACGGTCTTGACTACATCACTTGTGCAGATAATACGATATTTGTGAACTGGTTGTTGTTTGCACCAAATTGAGATGGTAAAGAGCATGCAAACGCGTAAGTACAAAGATTGCTGCATAATTACAGATTGTTGACAGTAAGCAAACCATTAACGCTTGACGTTATTTAATTCTTTTCCTTTGGCTTAAAGGTCAGTGGTTGTGAAAAACTAAACAATTTGCCCCAAACAATTTGGTTACACTGAAAATGTTGGTTTAGAGAGAAAGTTTTCCTGAAAGCAAAAATCGGCACGAAGATGGCAACATGGCATTGTTCTATTCTTGACACGTGCAGTCAAACTTTCACAGTTTTAGAGAGGTCGATGACACTGCGTTTTGAATTTTGAAACTTCTCAAACCCGTAAACGTTTACACCCAATAGGACTTCGAAGAGCGAATGACTTAGGTACAAAATGGGTATAGGTACAGTACATATACTTTGGGGTTGGGGACAGTGTGACGCAGCTGTAGGGAATCAAATCAAACATCGATCTGTTTTCTGCTACATTTCCTAACGAATTGAACTGAGAAGCAAGGTTTTATAATCCCAGCGTTTTGTTATTGTTGGTTTACTGGGCTGTTTTCATGCTTGGGAAGGCAAGGCCAGAAGTAGTCAATGATGATGGAATCATGTGCTCAAGCCTGTCTTGTTCATTCATCTTCCCATTTTCAGGTGAAATGTCAGAGCACACCACACAATATTAAAAAAATTTTTGTTTCACTACGTGGGCCAGACCAACATGCGAGTAAAGAACCTGCGACTAGGCACTGTCACAGTGTCACTGCAGCTTGTCCGTGACCTATAATTAAAAGAGAGCATCAGCCGCTAGCTCCTAGTCTGTTATTTGGCTTTGTGTCTTTTCCAGTGGTTCTCAAAGTGGGCGAAATCGCCCCCTCAGGCATAGGCGTAGCCAGGAGGGGCCAAAGGGGCCACGGCCACCCCCAAAATTTTTAGAAAATATAGTCATTTTGTGTTTTGAGAGGCGTTTTTCAAACAAAATAGTGTTATTCGCTTAGAATCAAATATTTTGGCCTCCCCAGAAATTTTGGCTCCACCACATTTTTGGACTGGCTACGCCACTGCCCTCAGGGGGATTTTAAGGGGCAGGGGTGGCGAAAAAAACAAAGGAGTGAAAACGCTCAACCAATGGATCATTGAGTTAACTTCGACTGCGGCTTTAATGCTCTCAAAGCAAAGAAACCGTTTGTTGATACATTAGCAAGGTGATCTACGACTGTACCTCTCTAAAATGTCTCCCATTATTTCGAAGCTTTGTGAAGGCCGCCAAGCACATCCATCACACTAAACTGGGGACCATGGTATGTATCGATTTCTTTAAATAAAATTCTTTAAAAATTCTACTTTGTGTTGGCTTTATCAGCCTTGGGGTGCGGCAACGATGTGTCGCGAGTGAAAAGGGGGTGATGGAACAAAAAAGTTTGAGAAACGCTGTTGGTCGCTCTGTGTATATGCGTTATTCACATCGCATAACCAGCAGTACTCCAGCTCTATAACCGACCGAGCAACTTGTTATGTTCTATTTTTGTAAACGAAAGCCACCAGAAAATATTTTTAAACAGCTAACGTTCATTTTAAATGAAAAGTGCGTGAGTGTTAAGCAAGTATAGCACGAAACGTAGTAGGCCTACGACTCCTGCTTCGTTTACTAGGAGCTGTGTTCAACTTTGTTTGCTAGTCAAGCTTGGTGTCAGCATAAGTGCTACGTAGTGCTTTATCAATACAACACAATTAAAGAAGATTAAAGGTGCTAGTTTTGTAAATTATCAACATCGCATCTCTTTAAACCACATATTGGACCTAATCTGTTTTCAAAGTCATTTTTACCAAAACTAAAACATCACCATCTGAAAAATGAAAACCTGACACTACACCTTGTCGTGAAACAGATTTAGGCAAAAAAATTCATGTTGCGGACTGGTTAGCCAGTTAAGCAAAAAAGAAAACTGGAAACTGCCATACTTTAATATAAGTTCATGAATAAAAGTTGTGGGGCGCCATTGGTGCGGTCTTCGGGATGAGGTAGAGAAACAGTTTGGGAATGCTTTTTACCACTCTCTTTAACACAAAACATGGTGGTCAAAAATTTTGGTTAAACATTTCCAAGTGAACGTTCTCCTTTTCCGAGTTGAATGTACCACACAAGCAAAGTAAAATTTTAAAAACATCTTGTTTAGACCTTCTTGCAACATGTAAGGGTAGTAACAAGTAGGCTAGACGCTTCTAGATTACCCACTCTTTACTAGGCTTTAGCCTAAGCACTGTAACATGATATTTTCATTTACTTATCAATGCAGAAAAACTTGTGCAGAGGACACTTAAACATACCTATATCGTGTACTGATTCTCCAAAACATGGCCATCACCCCTTACTGTATCATACAACACTTTCGACCTAATATCCAGCCACGAGCTATTCAACCTTTCCTACGCTGTAGCTTTGTAACTGGATTTGCAGTAGTCACTTTCATTGATATTGCATTAAAGCAATTGTGAATCACAATAACAAAGAGAGCACTCAGGAAAGGCATAATTGTTGCGCCCCTGATTGTTGGCCTACGAGTAATTAAAAATTTGAAGAAAAAAATGATTTAAACCCAAACTTACGCTTGGTTTAACGTTGCAGAGTAGCATAACGCAGTAGAGAACTTGACGAGCGAAATCATCGTTTACGTAGTGATTCAGTTAAGTCAGGTTTCAAATTACCACAGCACCATTGCAATAGTTGAAAACGATTGGTGTAGCCAAGCGAACTCGCTACACCATCACAACAGGCTAAGTTAGTGCAAACCACTTCATAACGCCACCAAACCACCAACACCTGCTGTTTGGAGCTAATATGCATCAATTTACTGTTCTTGCAACTTGCTTCAAAGTCCAATATTAGAGGTGAAGGCAGGTATTAGACTATTATTTTGTGCAAATATATTGTAAGGACGACTGAATTAGTAAATACGTTCATTTGCCCAGTGTTTGTACTTACGGGCTGTAGTACGATTATAGTCCGTTTTCTTCGCAGTGCATTCATACACATACCCTGTGTCAGAGCTTCTGAGAGAAGTTTTACCAGGGGCCGGGGGCACGTACGAAGACCGATACGGGCCCCCTGGCTTATGCAGCTCTCGTCGAAACTTGTATAGGCTATAGCTTGTTTGTATAGTAATCAGAATATGGGTAAAGCAGCTACCATGCTCAGATTTATAAATAGATTGATTGTTATATTGGCAACTGGCTTCCCCTTGTAAATTGGACTTGATTACAGAAAAACACCGTTGACGTTAATTTTATAGCAATATGCAGAAGGCTAGTCTTGCGTGCAAACCTCGGAAGAAGGCGACTAATGCCCAACCACAAAGAGTCTTGTTCTGTTCTCATAAACACACAAGAATTATTAAGATGCTTCTTGAAGCTCTGGTAATGGAGGGTATCAGGTTTGATTACCAACCGACATACTTTCTCTCGAGTGACGGTCTAGTCTGGACTTCTTTGACACACCTTGGTCTTGAAGTTTAGACAAATTTTAGATTTGCGAGGTCGAGGTTTCAACTAAGCGATATACCCTTGATCAAACAAAATATTAATGCTACCATTTCTCTTTTCGCGGATGACACTACTTTATATTATTGTGCCAAATGTCTTATTCACCTGCACAGGGTACTTTCACAAGATCTTTCCATGTTATGCAACTGATCAAAGGTTTGGTTTGGAATATTACCTTCAATCCTTCTAAAACTGCCGTTATGACAATATCTAACCAGAGGAATATCTAACCTCTTTTATTTTTCAATAATACTCACCTTTCAGAAACCGATACACACACACATTTGGGTTTCATCTTCCATCACAGTCTCTCTTGGCATACTCACATTCTCCAACTTCATCAGAGAGTGATGATCAAAATAAATCGTCTTCGCTGGTTTTCTAATTCATTACCTCGCCACTCTCTCCTTACTATCTACAAAACAAACATATTACAGATTTTTGATTATGGAAGCATTACCTATGACAACTGATCTGATAGCGACAAATATCTGCTAGATCAAGCGCAACTCTTTGCGGCTGAACTCATATTAGGCTGTTTAAAAACTACATCCTATTCAGATGTTCTACTTGATCTGAACCTTAAACCATCGTAGAGAAATATCCATTCTCCGCTATTTTTCTAAAATAATTTTTCGTTTGGTACCTTTCCCTTTCCCTGTGAATCTCTTTAGATCGTTCAGTAAATTTGTTCCATACGCTTTGCGCCATAATCTAGACGTTCAGATTCCGCTGTTTAAAAAATCTCTGGCATTTAACTTTTTTCTCCGTAAGGCCTGGAGCTTATGGAATTCTCTCCCATTAGAAATTAAATTTTCTCCAAGCCGCCCTAATTTCATGAATCGTTCAAAATCCTATTAGCATGTTGCACAACATAGTATCCTCCACCTTTTGGGAGTTAACCCTAGTTTGACATCCGTTCATTGTACGCTTCGCCTCGCACACAGTCCATGAAATATCAATAAAAAAAACTTGTCGTACTTGCGTTTGCGGTGATATCGAAACTGAGATTCACCTTTTCTTTTACTGTAAATTTCATGATGTCACACGAGCGATCCTTTGCAATAGGGTCTGTCATATGTAACCGACAACAAATCACCTGAGCTCTTTGATTGTCTGAGCAACGTTCAGTGGCTGCGTATATTCTTATTTGGCCTGCCTGATGATGATCCATCACATATATCTCGGTGGTTGTGTTTTGCGCTGTAGATTATTTTCTTAAGTCTTGTAATAAATTTTGACAACATCTGCGTGACCTTGTGCATCGTTTATGGGAGATTCATGCTTTTCTGTTGTATTTTTGTGTTTTTTATTCGTGCCGATCTGTTGCAACTATATCTATATGCTGTGCCTGAGCGTCGACCTCCGTTTCGGGTTCTGTATTCAATACTGTTGATGAGTTTCTAAAATGCTGAAATAAATTCTAGCATTACAGTGTATTCGTTTTTGCATTTCCGTTTGGTTTTTAGAGTTTTTCTTGCGTTGTTGTATTTTGAAAGCTCGACATGACACGACAAGATTGCACGTGTCAGGCTGCCGCCTGCAGCAATAACTGTCGTTAAATAAATTAATATACACAAACAGAAGGCTTTGACTGCTGCGTCAAAGGAGCACAGCAGTCCACTGGTTCAGTCTACTAGTTTTTAAAACACGGCATTGGTCTTCAATTTTTCGCTTCTTGGATAATTACGAAGGAAGGATTTTTGGCGAACTTCGCCGTATAATAGAAACTAGTGAAAAAAAACTTTTGTTGTCGATACTAGGATCAAAAAACACATGGCACATGAATTAAATATGACGGTAAAACGACGTCCACACAGCGCGTTGTAGCTTTCATCACTGGAATTGTATTCAATAAAAACAGCAAAAACACGTTTAAAGTGGATGAAAGATGCAAAGTCTGGTATATACCCTCTGTATTTCCGTGTAGCTTGAGTATGTGCCTCATGCTCTCTGCAGAAAGAATTAAAATATATGGCGGATCTTAGTGTGTCCACCCCTGTCTAAGCGCAGGTTGTACATCTTGCAAAAACCCTTCCGAAAAAACTTACAACTAGCGCATACGTTTCATGCAAGGCAAGTAAAGTGCGTACTTTGTGATAGTGTTTCCAACTCGGGGCAAAATTTTTAAACCCGGGTTTCGGGTAGCCGGGAAAACCCGGGTTTTTCGGGTTTTGAAATGAATGCGATTTTGAGCGATAAAAAGTCAATATCATGGTGAAATTACTACTGTTGGTCCCTGCGCAATTTTTTATTAGCGAATTATTAATTAAGTTATCCACAACTTTTCAATAATGTTTACAATCCTGACGCATGACAATCAGCACACTTTCATCATTCAGTGTATTTCTGAGTTTTGCGGCAAATAACCCCGTGGCTGAAAAATCTCTTTCTGGTTCCACTGATTTGGGCTTGATTGTAATTAAGGCATGGAAAAGTTTTTCAAGGTTATTTGACCTCTTCTTTGTGGCCTCAAAAAGACTCCTTTTCTTTTTCACAATTTGTGATCGGATCTCTTCCTGTGCCTGAATAGTTTTGTGGTCTTCACCCTCATAGATTACACGGATTCTGTGCTTTGATTTCAAATGGTTGATCAAACTTTTGATGCTTGAACCACCTCCTTTTGTATAACGCAGCACAAATTGCACTTTGGTGTTGGTTGAGCCTTGTTGTATAAGAAATGGTTCTAAGCTTCCGAGTTTCTTTGATTAATAACGTCTTCAAACTGAATTTGTATGATTAAAAATATACTTAAAGTCGTTTCTGAAGGAAAGCCAAATATTTCGTAGAAACTCATTGCAAACTGAAAAGGAATGAATCGATTTTGCAAAGAATCACAGCTTTTATATGAACTAACACAAAACAGCTTATAAATGAACTAACTAGTAGCTACGAAACTACGGCATAACTTTGAAGAACTACCTCACGTGGTAGTTATTTAGTGAGGTTAGCGAAAAACTGAAGTTCGCGTAAACATCTATTATGAACAACATGACGTCACAATCCGTCTAAATAGGTCAATTGAACGCAAATATAAACGGACCAACCCCGAACTTACGATGGGCAACGAGCAAAACCCGCACCTCGTGCCTCGTGATAATAGTTTAAAGTTCAAACGTGCTAACTTGGCCGTTACACGCGTCAGTCTGCAACTTCAGTGTTATCAGAATTACTAATATTTGAATGCAACAGCGATTCCGGGTTTTTAAAATACCCGGGTTTGGTAGTTGAAAAAAAACGGGTTGGGGTTAGAAGAAAGTAGCCGAAAAACCCGGGTTTCGGGTTCGGGAAAACCCGGGTTGGAAACACTACTTTGTGAAAGCTGAAAAACACTTCACAACGTTGCGACATTGTACATTCAAGGAATTCGCAGGCTTTCGTCTCTCGTGACTACATCATAGTTAAAACAGGATTCAAAACAAAGTGTATTTTGTGGAAATGTGAGGTTGTTCCAAGAAGCCACCATGCAAAACTATTCGCTTTCCACGTATACGTTTCAATAACCTTTATGAAAACATGGAACTAGTGACGTAGTGAGAAAAAAGGAAGTTCTTTCGATAAAAATCTTCATGCACATGTACGTCTTCGGACAAAAAGGTAATAGTATTCCGTCCCCCCATATTCTTCCGAACGCACAAGTTTGGGGAGAGCTTTGCCCAGCGTTTGGCACTACATCACTGCATAATACTAAACTTATGTACTTGTCTTCGTCGTTTGAGCGAGTTCTTATTCACTGCTAGGCCGCACTAAATATCGGGGCAGATGTTGAGCAGCTATTCGATTGTTTCATCATCCAGGACCGTCAGGCCGTGCAGTCCATGGGAAGGTCGATGGATTGGACAGTGGAGGATGACATGACCAACGGTCTGTTCGTCTGCGCTAAACGTAGATGTGAATGCTAGCTTCGAAAGTTATTTATAATGAATCAGCCTAGCTTTGTCTCAGAGCGAGTCCGGCAACTACTGGTCGCATGGTGGTTTCATATTCACCTAGATTTTGTTTGCCAATCATTGGAAAGGTCTCCAACCTGATAAGGCCTGCAAGCATCGAAATATTTAGGCAGACATCTACTTTGAATGCGATCATCAAAATCTTGTAGGTTTTAAAAGAATCTTCATCCATTGCAGCAGTTTACCAAACTTCTTGGCTTAACTCTTTTGCATTCTTACGTCAATAAAATAAAAATCCATTTGCACAGTGTTGCGAGCAGATAAAACATCTACAGTGTACATTGGCAGCTGATGATAAAGCGTTTAAACGTTCCACATGACAACAGAGCATCCCCTACAGCCGACCAATTCAGGAAGGACATCGCTGAAATCCTAAGAATATCAAGCCTTAGCTTTAATTTGAAACCGCAACTCTCGTAAGGAGCAAAATGAAATGGCAAATGAAAACACAATATTGTGTAGACACTTCACTTGAAAAAAATACATGATGCTGCTCGATGCAAAATAACATTTCCATTATTTTTCCAAAAATGTGGAAGACTGCCTTTTAGGGTTTTCCTGCAACTAGACCCGAGATTAAAATCCCACCAGAATACTTAAACCGACACATCCCCCAACTCTTTTGGAGTAGAGTTCGCTCTTGGCGTTGCCTCATCCATAGCACGGATTACATAGCATGAGCAAAGCAGTAAAATCAGGTGCAAGAAAATGAGTGCGATGCTGGAGGCGCCGAGAGCTGTACCGTTCCTTACAACCGCTGCTTCGATGTGAAATCGACAACCCTGCAGTAAACAAACACGTTTCATCTCCACCGCAATGTTCGTATACACAGAAAGTACCAAGGAGCTCACGTAGTTGTAGAAAGTGGGTTGAAGAGGAGCGCTGAAACATCACATTTTTTCGAAAATATGCATCTTGGCTTGTTTTTGGTTACAAACAACACAGTTTCAGTTTATACACAGGTACACAAGCAGTTGGTCGCTTTGCGTTTGCGAGGACATTCCAATTTCGACAAAAATACATTGGAAATTATGGATTTGGGACTTGTTTGAATTCATACCCTCAACACTGACAAAAGTTTCTGTGCTTCACAGTTAAGTGGTACTTAGGCCAACGTAACGCATATATAAGATGGGACTGCTGTTTATGCTAGAGCAAGGGTTCCCAACCTTTCTCTTACCATGTACCCCTTCAGCATTGCGACACATGAGCATGTACCCCTTCATAATTTCAACAGATGAGTGTGTACCCCTTCAGCATTCGACAGATGTACATGTACCCCTAAAATTTCCTACGATAATGCATTTTATCATAATTATTCATAGATATATTTAACAATAAGCGTAGAATGATTTTTGAATAGAATATTCACTGATATATGTGTAAATATTTGGATAGGCTATATATTATATGCAATATATTTTGCTCTTCTATTGATAACATTAAATGTACCCCTTCGGATAGGCAAATGTACCCCTGGGGGTACATGTACCCCAGGTTGGGAACCCCTGTGCTACAGCAACATCATCGATCAGCGGTCACTCGCCCATTTCCTATCATTTGCATTGCACAACCATGAAATGCAAATCGATGTGATTATTAAAATAGGTTACCTAAAAAAAATTATCATTTTCGCGGAGTGCAGTTGAGCGTTGTACAGCAGCTCATCTTGTACAGAAATGTCTTCCAACCTTTTTACTTACGGTGGCCCAGATAACGTTTGGTAAAAACAGGGGCGTATCGAGGTTCGATGGCGCCCGTGGCAAAAAAACAGGTTCAGAGTTTGACCTGTAGGCACAAAAAAGTTCACAATTTGACCCGCAGGCTTAGCCAAGATTACAAAATGTGAGTCTCATTTCCTGACAATACAAATTTATTTTCGAAGTAGAGGTACAGTAATTTGCTTGTGAAAATACGTCCACTTTGGGAATACCACAAAAAGTCTTTCAAGAGTTTCAAACCAGCTCAGAGAACTTTACCTTTTCAGCATTGGTGCTATTCTGAACAATTTGACTGCCGTCAAGACAAGATATGAGATCAACAGGAATACCAGAAGACGACAAAGCACAACAAGAACTTGGCCAAGGATTACGATGCAGTGCTGTGTTCGCAAAATAACTGTAATTGTAGTCGTATCCATCGTCAAAGCCGCAGCATTCCATCTGAAGTGTTTACAGCGTACTTTAAAACCTATTTTGGCACTTATAAATCGCGGAAAATATGTTGGTTTAACAGTGGTTTTACCAAGAGGAATGTTCAGTGGCGTAATGCTGCTGAAGACAATCAAAATTTACGATGAGCAAGCTTTTCAAAGAAATGATCTACCTTATTTTAAGTGGGAGCATTTTTATAGGACAAAAGGTCAAGGAAATTTTCTGCACAAGGCATTTTGGCCTTTATAGACATAAGTCGTACCTCAGTTTGTCTTTGGAGAATTCTGTTTTGCAACCACTAGAAGTAGTGCACAATAACATTCTACGAACTATTACATATAACAACTATAGATGTCATATTACACCTCTGTAGAAATCTCTCAATATTCTGAAACTTCATGATATTTATAAATTAGAATTAGCTAAACTGATGCTTAAATTTCACCATGAAATGTTTCCAACATCGTTTAAAGACTTGTTTCAGAAAACGGCTGAAGTTCATTGTCATAATACAAGATATGCAACCAACCAAAACTACTTTATACAACAAATTTCAACAACGCTGGCAAAAAAAACAATTTCTCATCGAGGAGCTGCTCTTTGGGAAAATGCAGATCAACAATTCAAAGATAAACCCACGCCTTTAGTAATCAATCCCGATCATTTTTGTTGTTGCAATATGGATGAATGTCTGAAAAACTATACTACTGGATACATCTAGTTAAATTTTCAACAAAAATATTATCACTTCATCTGTCTTATCGTTTACGCATACGTTTGGCATGCGTTTCGGATTGCTCGTATGGTTTGCATCATGGCGCTTGGCATTTTGTGCTAGCCAACTGAAGTATTTCCATGACCCTTATCTCAGGCCTGTTTCACTGTTTTACGCAATTGTGTCTTTGTTTACACTTTCGGCAATCACTGAGATGTTTCATTGTACTGGGGCACTTCGACTCGATAACCGCAAGGTTTTTCGGTGTCCCGGCTGCAAGGTTTCACTTGTTTTGTTTTTTGTTTTATGAATAAGTGCGACTCTACACAGTTAAAATGCTTGTTTCTATCCACGTCGCCGATAGCTTCGTCTCGTGTGTGTTGGGGCGTGTATAATTGCCTCGAGCATGATATATTCGCAAGTGTCTTACTTTGTTCTGTATGTGCGCTAGCCATGTCTTGTGGACCTTGCGGCTGAAATCAGTAAAACTGTCAAACTGTCAAACTGGAGAGCGGTGTTCGGAGACAAACTTTTAAAGAGCTTGTGATGGCAACGCCGCTCGAAGGGTAGATTCACATGGGTGTAGCTTGTCTTGGAGGCTTGCCTTTATAGCACATAACAAGTATATACATTTCAAGCGTTGCCCCAAGTAGTTGTGTCAAAACTGTTGCGAACCTAGTCTTTTTTCGTTGACTGTGGTTGGTTAACACGCACAAGGTTTAGAATGCGACATGACAACCTGTCGCCTATTCTGCGCGTTACAAGTTTCGTATCACCTGTGTTGTGTTTTCTATCCAAAATACGTGCTGTTTCGATTGGAAGAGTTCCGGCGTTACATACTTCAATCATGGTTCCTATCTACACACAATGTTAGATCTGCAATGATTGATAGTATAACCCTGTTTCTTTTTTTCGGGTGAGGTGTAACAATAGTGTTTTGTGCTGTTGGCAGCCTAATGATGATAAAAACATGACTTAAGTACAAGACTTGAGTTATCTTAATTGACTATATTCATAATCATGAGCAAGACACGTTTTTGGATAGAACAACCAAATTTGTCTCAACTTTTACCAGTTTTTCGCAACTCACTGATTTGCTCTTATTGCATCAACCTTTATGAATGATTTGATTGAAAATAGATTATTGAGTGAACAGCGTTTTTTAATCATGCGTTGATCAACACATTGTCATTTTTATGATCGTGTGTTGGAAACCGGACCAAACGTATTTTTTAAGCTAAAGCTGCCGCCCTGGTTATTTTCAAAACTATAAATTTTGCCGAAAGTGAATTCAACTTGAGAATTTATTTTTGTTTGGTTTCTTTGCTTGCATGCATTTACAAGATGTTGAAATTGGCTGAATTCGGATTAGACTTCGACGGTCTTTGGAAAAGAAATTGTACTTAGAAAATTTTACTAAGAGTTGTACTGAGACTTATAATGAATATCACGGCCAAAGCAAACGATACAAATGACATATTGCAAACGTTTCGATAACTCCTGTTATCATCATCAGTGCAGAACAATAGAACTGCAGTGATCTTGCTGCAGGTTCTTATTGGTCATTCAGGAGAAAAGCGCTGTAAAAAAATGAAAAACGCAAAAGGCTGTTTCGG
>JGI24021J15306_10008544_pt1 | contig 12605 bp, 10 predicted proteins | sample Ectturendosymbi1_FD_15306 | JGI IMG/M metagenome (IMG submission 15306) | reverse complement strand
GTTTCGCGATCAAGGCCGCGCAGTTGGGCGCCAGTGGCGGCTCATCGAGGACTAGCAACGACGCCACCCTCCATATCAACGACGACCGTGCCGCGCATGACGTAGGCGTGCCCAGCCATGCGTGGATGGCGACGGGCTGGTTCAGCGCCTGCTGTGCCGCGACGCTCGAAAAGGTGTGAACATATCGCAACTGAAATGGAACGACATCGCCATGGAAAAGGTGCGGCTTGATGAAGACCAACAACCACAACCACCACCACACAGTCGCTGCTTTCCGCAGGGAGCGTGTTGAGGTGTGCTGAGCGCAAGACCAAGTGTGTCCTGCGGGCAACACTAAACGCCCCCAGCGGGGTTCATCGCCGCAGCTTCCAACCCAAGGTCAACCCTCCATTAACACGTCCAGCATGTAATGACGCGCGTGAGGCAAAACTCCTGGTTATAAGGTTTTCGAGTCAGCGCAGACTAGACAAAGAAAAAATTTTCTAGCATTTTTTTGGATTATTTCTTGTTATTAGCAAGACTTTCACGATGGTTCAGTTTGCAGATAAATGTACCAAGGTATGTCATGACGTGAGCGGTGATGTCATTAAGGTTCGAAAATCTCGGCCATCTTAACTTTGTTTCTAGTTAACACTTTACGCTGGTTTAACACGCAGATATATAAATCATCAGTTTACAACCAGTTTCGACGTCATCACGCTGCCAAGTATCCCTTTTACAATAAAACAGCCCAAGAAAGGAGCACGGCATGTCACCTTGCACATTCCCAGCTGGTGTCCGTTCAGATAGGCAGCCACTGTGCTGTGCTTCAACACAGTGGAACGTTGCAGTGACACGAACAAGTGTTACCAGGCGCCCTCCTGCAGGAAATGCTCGACCGGAAAAGACACCACCTCCTTCGACTCCTCCAAATCGCCAGGACCTTGCACGTGCATGGAGGTGGAAACATTAAAAGTCGGAACAAAGCGTTGCGATGATCACACAAAACAAGAGCCTACCAAGGGTCGACAGGTTCTTGGCGCCGGTCGATATCGACAGCTTACGATGCTTGCCTGAGATATGTATCGACAAACACGTCACAATCTGTGGGTTGCCAGGTATCTGCGACACAAGAAGGCCCCGGATGTTAACGCATGTAGTGCGACCGAGGTGTGTGTGGCCACCTTTTGCAAAACAGTTTTTCTGATTTCTGAAAAGACAGACAGAGACAGTTCATGTTTATTTACATGGCCAACCAAAGGGCCCGTAGGTCATCAGATCAGCTGACCATGAGTAGGTCTGCTTAGCTGTTACAGCAGCGATACGCAAAACGCAGGCGCAACTTCAGAAAATTAGCAAGGACAAAAAATAATATTATTAATGATGATAAACTGATGTTTCAAGAAAAAGAGGCAACAACACCAAGGACCAAATAAGCACAGAACATCCGAACACACACAAAATTTCCAAAGTACAGGGTACATGTCAAGACAATGAGGATCAAATTCGTTCATCAAGATCAAGGTGTTTTTTGCCCTTTGTTCGAAAAAAAGCGTCAAAAACCTTGTGTCGCTCTCCCCTTCAATGGGTCGCTGCTAGAAGCAAACAGTTGGAAATGTTCAACGAAAATTTTGCCTTTTCGCTGCAAGAGCGCAGCCATGCCAGCGAAATGCCCACCTGTCTGGTGACTGTCAGCAAGCGTACGGGGTGTAGCCACTTGCTGCAAAACTGCTCCACGTATATCCACGACGACACCGACATGCTGTGGGCGGGGGGGAAGATCCGGTTGTCTGCAACAGGAAGTGAGGTTTCACTGCAAGTTCCTAAAACTTCATCAAACACAAAAAAACAAGGCCTAACCTGGGCCTGTGCCCGACAGGTTCGGTAAAGTTCCCCCTCCAACAGTCGACGCATTTGCAGGAGCTTGTGGAAACAAGTTCGGAATAAAAAGACAGCACGAGCCCTGGGAAAAGAAGATGACCAAAAATCGACGGTGATTCAGAAGCGGCGCTATCCGTCACGAGCATGAAGCGAACGCACGCACCTGCGCAGACATATCGAACTCGACGAAGGCGGGGGGGTGTCTGTACGCCGCCGACTCGGTCAGCATACCCGCACTGAGTGGCGTCGCTATGGATACCAAGCTTCTGACACGTGACAAGGGCACCATGCCGTTGCTGACCAGCAGGTTGTCGCAGTGGAGGGGCTTCCCCAGGCGTAGGAATTTCCTGCACACGGTAAAACGGACACGTAGCCGTTGGCACGAAGTCCACACTTTGCGCGAAGGACACTAACCTCAGCGCCTTCGGGGAGACTGACTGCCGGGCCAGACGTTCGAAGATGCGCTGGCAATGAGGGTTGAGGGTGTCGCTTTCATCCACCAGCTCGTCAGCGAAGCTGTCAATCAAAGTCGACAGCAGGCCACACCCACACATTATCTGTAAGAATACGAAGGCAAGACGATGTTCGACAACATGGCCGCACGACATTGAATGCGTCTTGTGGCGACAAAAGTGCGGCTTGTGACGTAATTGAATCCGACCGTGTCAGGATTCAAAAAAAAGGAAACGGAGAATGAAAAAATGCAAATTTTACGGAGCGACTGGAATTCTGTTTTGTAAACAGAATGAAAAAAATAATTTTGATAAAGATATGGCACCTTTTAAGTGTTAAGGTAACAACTGAATGTCATGGAGAAAACCGCCACGGTTAAAATAATGCATGCAAGGGTAAGTCCTACAATTTTGTTGGCACAGGTAGATAGTGAACACAAATTCCCTTTCGGCCGTGCGAACAGCGTGTTGCTCCTGCTTGTCTGATCAGTGATCTCCATCACAAAATTCACCGAAATACCAGTGAATACTGTGATAAAAGTTTAGGTAACTTGCTTCTGAGTTAAAACAGATTCGTCTTGCCAAAGCTCGAGCAAGATAAGATCTGTTTGCCCCGGAGCAGCAGAGCATCCGACCCACCTGCTCGTTTCTCTCGACATGAAACATGGAGTGCAATTCTCCCAACAAATAAATCCTCAATGAATCAAATTCCTGCAAGAAAAAAAAGACAAGTCCGTGCAAAGAAGGAAATGTACAGATGTCACTTTAAGTGGCGGCCGCAAGTTCAGCTCAGTCTTGGGACTGTTAGGCCAGGAGCGGACAAATACGGCCCGTCAACCACCAGTAGCCCGCGAGTCCAAAAGTTTGCCCGCCTGTTCCACATCAAAAGGTCAACCATTTACTTCTGTAAATTTAACTGAGATACATACAGTTAAAAGCGCAACGTTTCCTGCAAGCTTTCGAGGCATCAGCCGACAGCGCTCAGCTTCCATCGCATTGTGATGATTCAAACTCGCACAAGTATGTACTCTCCACAATGGATGAAGGGTTTAATTCCATCATCAAATTTAATAGAAAATCGATTTCACGCAAAATTAAAAATTTCAGGACGAGGATGCGTGACTTTACGTGAAATCGATTTCCTGTTACAAATTTGCTGATCGATTCTTCGCTTACCCCCATCGCGGAGAGTACTTACTTGATATACTTAATAATAGTAACGAAAAGTAATTGAAAATTACGTTCGTCTTCATTGAACATCGACAACTTTTTCAAAAGTACAACATCTTGTCAGAAACGTGACGAGCATGAGGTTGTATTAGTTCGGAGTGGTCAATGCATTGTCTCGTGAACAACAGTCGCACAAAGTATGCGCAGAAACAATGTAACCTGCTGTTCATTCACAAGTGCTGGCTGGCGAAAACTAGCGGCACAAGACGATTTCCAACTCCCCGACATGAACTCACCCCATGCGTCAGGCCATCGGACGAAATGCGCGCAACGAGTTCCAGCATCATGTTCAGGAACTTGGGATGAATGACGTAACTGCTCACGTGACCACTGCCATGCACTGGGGAGTCCTCGGGGGAGGCACTGAAAGAGAAAGCAATTCCAAAAATGTCAACAACAAAAACCCGTGGTTCTCAATACGCCTTCATAAAGTGTTGCAAAAGATATATTAAACATTTTCAGGTAAGTCAGACAACAGTGACGTTTTCGGTGATCGGACACATTTTGGACGAAATACATTTGCGCCAATACTTTGTGAATTGGCGCAAGTAAGCTGCATTGCTGATGAAAGACGGAAATGACCGGGACACTGCGTTGGAGAATTGCGAGCGTTTAACTCACGCTACAGTTAAAGCAAAAGAAGAATTTGAGCCGCGATCATCAATCGATCGATTGATTCCCGCATTCTGCTGTTCGCAACTTGTTTGAGAAAACACAACAAGCATACGCGGTGAGCGTAAGCTTATTAGACTTTATTGCGGAGGAGGGACATTTTACAAAGGTCCACTGCGCTGACGAGTGACCCTAGCGACGCCTATTTAACCACTCCAGCCCAAGATCAGTTGGTGGAAACCTACCAAGAGCCTGATCGATTTTGAAGTTCTTCAAGTTTGTTCATCAGGTCGTCTTTGAACGAATCAGTCGCGAGAAGATAAAGAAGACGAAAGACAGAGAGGATCCTCTTGCAAGCTCCGTGCTCTTCTTCTCCGCCAGACGCGACGTCGACTTCGCGAAGATTAACAGCGAGCAGAGAGGCAAGGGTTCCATTGTCCTTGGCAACAGGGTCGAAGTGCGCGGCGCGCCTTTTTTCACAGAAACAACCCAGGCCTTTCAAAGCGCTCGACATGCTTTCATATCTGACCTGTAACGCAAAGTAGTTGAAGTCAGAAAATTTCTACGATGAAAGCTCGTTTGCCGGACAAACCAACAAAAGGAAGGTCGGGTCGTGTAGCAACTGACCTCTGACTCGAAGTAGTGTTTGTTCGCAGGTAGTCTCAGAGCTACTGACAAGACACGGAATACGACGTCAAGGAGCACGTGGACGAGCCGCTTGTGCTTGAGCCAGAAATCCGATTGTGGTGTTTGGAAACAACCTGTTGGAAACGTACATGGTATTAACAAGCCCGCAGAGTAAGGGACACAAAATAATAAGAACTACCGCGGGCTGTCTGTCGGATACATGTGACTATATCTTGTAACTGTTACTGGATATTAAGCTTAACGGCTATTGGCAGGCGGTGCCGAAGAGTCGGACGATGTACAGAAACATGAGCGAGGACCTGGAAATTCAACAACGCCAAGTTGTTTTACGTTAATCCGTCATCACCACGTGGCGATTTCTTCAAGAAAACTTCACAGCGCCATACGCATCAAGCAAAATGCGTCACTGCATGATTCTCTGATGGGCTTACCTTCTAAACTGACAACCACAGATAAGAGATTAACGAAGCCCCCGGCAAGGCAGAACATCGCCGATACATCTGACGATTTGCTGACGACCTGCAGAGCAGTGAGCCGGTAAGGTAGGTCAGGTGACAATTTTTAGTTTGAAAGATAGTTGCAGCTACAGCGCTCACTTTAACACAAGGTCTCAAACAAAAGTTACAGGCGCGTTGTTGAGCTTAAGTAGCGCATCATGTTTTGGTGAAGAAATATTTTTGTGGCAATGCCTTCACACACCAGCACACAACGAAGCACAGCTCGCGCACACATGGTACAAACTAGCAGCACACGCACAGGCGGCGCTAACACGGTAACTTTGATACCAGCACTACAGCATACTGCAGTGGTAAGTCCCCAGTGTAGACACATTCCGTAAAATATGTGTGGGAGTGGGAGGCTACGAAGTACCAGGGGTCATTTAGGCTGCAGTCCTGAACAAGGTGAACCTACTTGTACTGTGAAGGGGCCAGTTGGTCAGTATAACTTAGTAAAAGTCTGTTGCTCTGAGGTAAGAGTTTTAATGAGTTTCATTGTGTAATGCGCTTATTTGATTAACTATCAAAAGTGCAGCAAGCGGACGAATGTCGAAACGAAATTTTTAACGGCACCAGATTGACGCCATGTCTTTAAAGCTTATGATGTCTCCATGTGTCCACCGTGTGTTAACCTTACGGAGTCAAAAACCTTTAAGTTACTGTTTGCAGTTGTAAACCGAAAACCTATCCAATGATTTTACGAAATATTTAAAAACTCAAGTCAACAGAAGCGTTTGCCGACCACTCCGCTTGAAGTTTCCAACTGATTTCATTTGACACACACGACGACCACGTTTTGATCATAAATACTGCAAGCATCAGCTAAAATTTGCAAACATCAACTAAATGCAAACGTCAACTTAGATCTGCAATAGAGAGCTCAATTGCCAAGCTAGCTTATATTTGTGTTTCTACATCACACGCACCAACAGCTTTGCGAGCAAATCTACTGTAGCTTCGAGGCAGTTGCTTTGTAGGTACTGAGGACAAAAAAAAACAAGAACATCCAAAGTGCGAGCGATCCAACACAATGCACTTTGGAGCATGGTACATTGTGACGTCCCTGTGCTTTACCATAATCGCGCGTACCAGCGTTGGACAGTTAATGCCAGGAGAGAGTCTGGCACTGGGACAAAGAAGCGTTTGGATAACTTTTTGTTTGGAATAAAATAGAAAAGAACAAAACGATTGCCGCGTGCGGTAACTTTACTACGAACACATTCCCTTTTCTGTCAGCATCACGCGGCCGACCCGGTTTTCTTCAGAACACAACCTGAAAACAATCATCCCAGCATTCCTACCTTGCACAGGCACTGGAGCATGTCGATTTTGAGCTGGATGTCCTCCATAGTCAAAGTGCTCAGCACGCCGAGCAGCGTGGCCATGTCGTCGTCGTTACCCGCATCCGCAGGTTGGAGGATCAAACCCTCAACGAGGGACAGCGCTGAGTGGCGACATTCGCTGTATATGATGGTGTTGAAAGCGCATCGCGCTCCTCCCGTTTCTCTAAATATACCTTGGGGAAAAAAACGCTTAACAGCAAAACATTTACCGACTAAACGGTGTTTGCCTCATGATGGACACACAATACACAGTTCACAAAACGCCGTGGCAAACTGGAATTTTGACGAAACCCGCTGCCAGCAGTGTCCCCTCTATGAAAATTTTAGACAGAGCAAATGTTTGTTTTAGTGAGCATGAATATTTTAAGACTGAGTTAGCAAATTTGCAAATGAATTAAAAGCTTTGTAAATTATTAGAATAAGCATCAAACCTTGTTCAAAATACGAACAAAGCACACATGTCATTCAAACAGCTTCCAAAAGGCCATGCGATATGCTCAGAAGCGTTCTGCTTCTGCCAAAAATATTTTTAATGATCTTTTACTTCTAAATTTGAATGTTCCAAGTTCGCGAAAATGATATTTCACTGCGTAAATGGTCTGGTGGTAACTGCGCATATGCACACCTTGGAAGGAGCACTGGCCACCATTAAGATAAAACTTTCAATTCCTGTGCAATAAATCACGAGCTGAAACGATACAACTTCATCTGAGCAAGACAACGACGTGACCGCGGATAAGTTGTCTCGGCGAGAAAGCTGCAGCGAGGCTAACATCTGCTGTGAACAAAGTGACGTTTTCTGGAAGCTGTTTTTTTTGGTCGTTGACCCATTTTTTAAATGACCAAAAAAAAGTTAAGTCAATTCGGTCAAAAATGTCCGAAAACGATGCTATTTCGAACAAATGACCGAAATGTCTCAGCGAAAAAAAATCTCTTGAAATGAAATTAAGGTGGGGTCAAATGTGAGGGCCACGATCCAAACAAGACAGACAAGAAACGTTTTTCGGTGAAAACGACAAAGACCTCGAAGGTGCACGCCATCAAGATCAAGATGACATTACAGGTGTCGGTCTACAGCAAGCAAATAAAGTTAACTTCGTGTACCCCCTTCCATAGCATTCTCTTTTTTGTTAAATATGAAAGTGTAATTCAGGTGCGCGGTTTGAAGAAAGCTCACGGTTACGAGATTATCCGATCAAGCTCAACCAGTCTCTCAATGCAGCGCGAAGGAAGCGAAGCGCAGGCACACGGTAACAAAGCATGCTTCACTAACTGGCATTCGTCGGAGAGTTGACCAGCATTTCAACCAGAACATCCATCGCCAGTATCCCGTAGGTGTGGTCCTCGGCGCTCAAGGTCGACGACCGCGCCCCCTTGTCGCTATCCGCTTTGATCTCTGCCGCTTTCAATTGGGAGGAGTACCTGACAATGAGGGAAGCCTCGGGCATGAAATAGGAAACTACTTTCCACCTCATGCTTTTTCTGGTACATAACGATCATCAGGTTATTCGCATTAGCGAATGGACATATGTGAGCACACACAGTCAAGTGGTAGGTTGGGTTTTGAGGTTGTTGATTTGGGACAAGGAATTTCTCGTTCTGCATTATTTGTGGATATCAATCATTGGCGACACGGGGTCGACGAAATGTACGAAGGTCGGGTTTAGCGTGCAACAAAATTGCAAATACACCAAAAGCAGAGCTCTTTGGAACTTTTTTCAAGTTGGTCTATCTTAATCGCTCATTCAGATCCATGAGAATTGAGTCTAGCTTAAACATCGGCAGTCAGATGAAAAATCAGAGTCGGAATCGGACTCAGAGATTGACCGCGCTTTCCGAGCCTTTCACCAGGCGGCCACACCCAACGACAAATGTTTCACCTGTGAAGGCAGTTGACCAACATCTCCAACAAGCCTACTTCTCGGAAGACGTCCCTGTACGTCAGAGCATTGCTGCACAAGATCTTCCTCAAGCTCGTTAAACAAGCGTTCCCACAACCAACAGTGCTGCAAAATATAAAACGCACTGGATGAAGAAGAGGTCAGGGAATTTACCCAGTCGCATCGCAGTTTCAAGCGGATCGCTGTGCTTACCTTTCAGGTTTAAGCAGCAGTCCAATACTGGTAAGCTCTTTGCTTGGCACGAATCTCAAGGTGAGTGCGACATATTCAAATATGGCAAAATATCTGAAAACAACATATTTGGCAAGATTAAAATTGAAGCTTTTGCTGAATTTTTTCAAAAGTCCACATGAAGTGTTCGTAAGGGATCATAACGATAAAAAAACGATAACGGTAGTTTAATTCAAACGCGCTAGAACCTTTCAAAACCCACTGTGAAGTATTCAGATCAAAACATCATCGCTGGCATAAGAGACAACGAACAGACAAGTGCCTTCAAGCACCACAGTTTAATGACAGCACAACACAACGAACTTCTACCACGCCTCAGAGATACGGTACTGCCAGCAACTTACTGCGATAACACTTCAGGAGGCTTCAATGGCAATTTCTCCGACAAAGAAGACAATGTATTTTGATTGTAAAGAATAAAGTAGTTAGCAGGGTCCCGGCAGTAGACGGCAAATATAGCATCAAGAACAGCGCGACAAAGGAGTGACGTCTTCGATTTCAAAAACACAGTTGCCAGAACTTGGAAAGCGTAAACGTTCCGTACGCTTTCACCTGAACAAAAATATGAAGGTAGACAAACAGCGAACTGTAACATTAGACGTCCCGGACCTGAGACAAAGTTGACCCGCAGCCGGAAAGTAAGATAGCAGAAAATCAGCGCAATGAAGTTGTCACAATCACATACAGTGCAGCCTTTGAACGGGAAGAAAGGGCTTTCCACAGTACGGCCCCGCCCCCATATTTGAAACATGACACGCACGACTCATACACAACACATGAGTCAAACAACTACGTCGTACCGGGCTTATCGACGCCCCACCCCCGTGTAGTTGTTTTGCCCACGGGTGGTGTAATTTTACCCATTCATTCATTTTCCTACCCGCTTTTCCTGCGGGGCTTGCGGGGACAACAGCCCTAGACCTCGAAACTCCTCACGATCAACAGCAATCTGAGTTCTGCTCGCTACACACCAAGACGGGGCCAAGCAAGGTCGGAGATGTATTCACGCCACCTGGTCCTTGGACGACCTCTGGGGCGCTTTCCCGTGGGTTTAGCCAGCAGGACTTGCCTCGCCAGTCTTTCCTGAGGCATTCTGGTCAGATGGCCGAACCAACGTATAGCTGGGATTTCTCTATTCGGAGAAGCGACTTGACATTCAGGGTTTTTCGAATTTCACAGTTGCGCGCTTTGTCGCGAAGTGTCAGGAACTCTTCGCAAAAATCCCATCTCTCCCCTTGTACTTGAGATAGCGCTCTTTCACTCATTAATCATGATTCATGACCATAGTTGAGGATTGGAACTAAGACCGATTTAAAAACTGACAGCTTTGCAGTGTTTGAAAGTTCCCATTTTGTGACTACAGAACAACAAAGCTTACACAAAACTGCGTTTGCTTAACCAAACCGCGTATCAAGCTCAGGTTCCGCCTTCCGTCACTCGTGAATACCACCCTTAGATACTTGAACTTCTCCACCTGCTGCAGAGCCTTGCCGCTAACTTGCAGCGCTCACTGGCTTGGGTTGCTGGAGACATAATACTCCGGTATTTTTGGTGTTAATTTTCATTCCGGCTCGGTTGCATGCAGCAGAAAACCGACCAAGCGCATATTGGAGACCCTGTTGAGAAGATGCAAGCAGTGCCAAATCGTCCACAAAAAGTAAACTGTTGGTCCTGCTCTTTCCAACTATGAAGAAGACGAGTGGAGGTAGCACACACCCTCATCGGAATCCAACACACATGATGAACGGTTGTGCTTTTAACTCCGTCGACACGGACACAAGCTCCTATTCAGGAAAGGACTACAATGAATTGACGGCCAGCAACAAGCGGCCGTCAACACTGTATTCTCGCAACACTCCCCAAAACTTTTCACAATTTTTCTCAAAGCAAGAGAATCAGCCCTTTTTTATAAGTCAAAAACACTGCTATATTTTTCCGAAACGAAAATACTTGCAAAATGTGCTTTTGTCAACTGTGTGTAAGGAAAAATTTCATAGTTGCAACGCACTAGAAACAATCTCAGCAGCTACTTACATGTGCAACAAAACTAAAATATTTTACATTTCAAGTTGCAAGACGCGGCATTGAGTTAACAATTTTAACAGTAAACGGATATTACAGATTTTTTCCAAATTTTATGAAGGTCAGTTTAACGTGTGAACTCTTTGCTAGACTGGGGCAAAAACTGTTAAAGTCTGCTCTAACTGACGTACAGTAGTACAAGTCAATTAGGCACATACTTTCTTTTGAATTAAAGTCAGAAGCGAAGGCCGTACTGCTGCATCACTAACTGAAGTAAATGCCACATTTCTCTAATCAATCAAGCAACGCAGTGACAGCGAGTTTGTCTCCTAAAAGTGCAATTCTCAATTTTTATATTTATTAATAAAAATCATATAGTCTTGACACTTAATTAGATTCCTCTGCTGTAGATTTTGGCAAAAATGCGTACAGTACTGAGTAAAGCAAATTATAGAAATGCACAAGCCTTTGGTGAAAGTCACTTCTTTGGATCATAAACCACTTGCAGTTAAGCCAGGAAGGGGTGTTCAATACGTCGATCGCCATCTAACAGTTGATCTCAAAGGTACTGTGGGTAGATCGCATGACATTAACACCCTGGCTGATTCCAGTCAGTGCAAGTCTTCAGAGTAAAGTCAGGCAATGACAAAATGTACACAGTCAATTGTGTTGTGCAATATGGCCTCATGTGGGTATGCAAGGCACATCAAGATGTATTGTAAAAAGAACCCTCAATATATTTTATTAATAAATATATGTTCTGCATTTTTGTAGTAGGTAGATCATTTTGACTTGTTCATTTTATAAGTAGCCCCCATGCTGAAAAATATGAACACCCCTGATTTAGGCCCTCCTCAAAATACGTGGTGTTCCATTAAACTTTCTCATTTGATTGGCTTGAAGGATCAAACAAAAACTATTAAAAGTTATGCTAAGTTAAGTCTTAGCATGTTGTCAGAAATACACCCATCTTCTTTCCAAGGATAAACCTATTCTGATATTTCATATACAACATTTAAGTTTACGCAAATCTGGAAAATCTTCATTTGTCCAGGTGGAAAATCATCCACATGAACCGTTGAGCCAAGTCTGTAGTCGCTGAATATAAATGTTATGTGAAAATTTTTCAACATGTTAAGCGTTAATTTCAATAAAGGAATGTTTAATTAAATATAATCGCAAAGTTTTTACGACTCCATCTTTGATCGATCATTATTAACATATTTATGCTATGAAATGTAATAACTCACCATTTGCAATGAAAATACTTTGTGTTTTCATGTTAACATAAAAAAAACGGTTTTATGTTTTTTATACGTCTTTTTTTAAAGCGGGTTTTGGCAGAGTGACAGAAAATGCTGGTCACCATGGAATCAATGAAACGAGTACAAGTGTCTTAAACTTTCCAATACTAAAATGCATTCTACACAGAACCAAACCAACCGAAACAAGGAAATGTGCTCGCATTGTTGATCTAGGCGTCATGGTGGTAAAGTCAGTGTCGGAGAAAAGTTTCGAACTGTGCAAACAAATCATTGTATCGACACATCCCGCAAGGCGCTTTTCACATTTAGCGAAATCTTGATACCTCGTCCCAGCGGGGTAGGGACTTTGAAGTCGGACTGGGACGTAGCATGGATCGTTTTCTCGACTGGCAGTTCGTTGAACCCGCACGTGGTGAGCTTTTCCACACAACCGACAACGCTCAGCAAAGCTTCGTAATGGGTTTGACTCCGACCGGCGTGCTCCTCCAGCCTGAACACAGCGATTGAAACAATGAGCCAAAAATTTCGGGCATCGCAATCGATC
>JGI24021J15306_10008541_pt1 | contig 12608 bp, 11 predicted proteins | sample Ectturendosymbi1_FD_15306 | JGI IMG/M metagenome (IMG submission 15306) | reverse complement strand
TTTGGCCTAGCGGTTGGGCCCTAGGCCGGGCAACATGTGCCAAAATGACCCTAAAACTACTTCACTTATGACGTCAGTCACAAAAAATCCGCACCCCCCAACCAAAAATTTTTTTTTCGAGTGTAATCTACTAGACTGGCCAATTCTTTTGAGCCATTCAACAGCTCTCTAGCGCAATCGGTGGAGGAGCTAGGGCGTTTTAAGGCAACCGAAAACTGCTGTTTTTTAGGCCGAAATCCAAGTACGAATATATCGTAGACTGGCTGTCAATGTGATCAGAGGGCTCCATGCTGTATGGAACAGGGCAGAGAAATTGCATTAATCAGTCAGAGACAAAGTGGCAACTTGTGTTTCTGAACACTTCAACAGCAGCATAGCAGGTTTTAAGAGCAAACATTGTCGATATACATCAGCAGAATGTTGCTGATGTGATTAGTATCATCATCACAACAACCAATATATATTGGCATGCCGATGCATCAGCTCAGCTCTAGTTTTATGCATGTAAGTTGTACTTTTTCAGAAGCTGAACTAGGGAAAGCTGCATGACGATAATTAATTTTAGTAATAGAATGTGAAAGCAAGATGCTATTTGGTTGAATTTTGATAAAATAGTGGTTGTTGGTAAAAGTGGTTGCAGAGCAAAATGCAAAATGTGTGGAAAAGAGCTTCAGGGAATTGTGGCTCAAATGAAACATCATTTCAGTCAGTGTCAGTCTGCGCAGAAAGAAACCGAAGACGGGACACCAGAAGTGCCGAAAGTAAATGATTCCAAGTCACCAGAAGCATCAAGTTCTAAAAAACGCACTGCTATGTCAATCAGTGATAAAGGAATACCGATGTTGAAGAAACAGTTCCGATCTGGTGGTAAGATGGTACATTTGTGACACAAACATCCAAAACAAATAAAACAGCAATGGATCGGCAGATAGCTCGTTTCTTGTATGGCACCAACACTCCCTTTTCTGCAGTTGGCCATCCAGAGTTTGTAAAATTGGTTCAATTGTTAAGACCAGGCTACAATCCTCCAAATAAATTTTGCTGGAAACCTACTGGATGAAGTTTATAATTCATTGCTGTCACAATGTAAAGACAAATTACGAGGAGCAACCATTTCTTTGTCCCTGGATAAATGGAGTAATGTTCATGATGAACCAATTTTATGTATAACTGCCACAACTTCGTAAACCTAACAGTGTTCATACCTAATAGACACCACTGATTCATCTGGACACAATCATACAACAGAGTACCTGGCTGAAGTTGCTGCAAATGCAATTGCTTCATGTTAACAACGATTTAGCTGCCACATTGGAAGTTTTGTTGGTGACAATGCTTCAAATATGGCCAAGATGAGAAAAGAACCTACTGAAAACAGCATGCATATTATAACCGATGGATGTTCTGCCCATTTGTTAAATCTTTTAGCCCATGATGTAGAGACCAAAGGTGTGAAGAACAACATTGTTCAGATAGTTAAATACTTCAGAAATCACCATCTGCCATCTGCTTGGCTTAAACATGCTGGGGGCAAAACTCTGGTTGTGCCACAAGATGTTCGGTGGAACACCTTAGCAGATTGCCTCGAAACATATTTGCAAAACTGGCTGATTATTTTTTAGATCTGTGAAGAACATCAATCTGGAATTAAAAGCACCGTTTACAGCAAGGTGCAAAACATTCAGATCAAAAGGTTAGCTGAAGACTACCTTCTGCTTCATAAGCCAATTGCAGTTGCAGTGGACCTTGTACATAGGACACTTGCATGATAAATGAAGCAGTTAATGTATAGAAAACGCGGCCATTCTCAACACATTACATCAAAAAATAAAAAATCTGATTTAAATAAAAAAAATGCGATTTTTTTTATTGAAAAAAAAATCATGATTTTTATCAACTCTGCCTAACCATCATCTTTGCTGCTGGCATTACAAGCAACTCTGCAGTAGTATGGGCCTTCATGTTTTTGGCCAGGAAAATGAATTCTTGGGATGCTTTGACAATCTCTGTCTCCTGATGGATCTGGCCAGTTCGGCACTTTTTATGTAACTTTAGTGTATATTCTGCCATGAGACTGTGCTCAAAATCTGTTGATATATTTTTTAAGTTTAACTGACAAGTTTTCAAGAATTTTCTGATTTTGCCAAAAAAAAACAAATAGTTGCAACAATGATTCCCATCCTGTGGTCAATTAATGCAAAACAAGTGTTCCTTGAACCATAGCATCCTCTTACATAACAGCACTTGTCCACAGCATTTAGCTGTTGGAAACAACAGCAATCATCCTACTTGGATGGTGTCAGTTTGGTAACACCGGATCTGGAGTTGGAACATCTGCATTACTTATGTTTTTCAGATATTGCTTTTTTTTACACTAAACAATTTGGAGATTGGGGATCTACAAGAAACAATGTTCTTGGGGGTCTGCAAATGGAAAAAGGTTCAGAGCCACTGACTTGATATATACATTGGGTGAAAATATGATATTTCGCAAAATATAGGATCAGCAAAGTTTACCATCAATATACCTGAGGACAGTAAGTTGCTCATGCAACTCGTCCAATTCCCTAAATTCACTATATGTCTACAAGTTAGTTGTTACCATTGCAAATGCGCTTTGATTTGATTATTTTGGAAAGGTTTGCTAATTCAGAGCGTAGAAAGGCATTTTGAATCTTATTTCAGTTTTTAAGCCCAGTTTTAAAAAAGGAATATCCTCAATGAGAAATGAAATGCATATCATTAAAAATACGCGTGTATTAAAAAAATTTATTAACCATACAGTGCAGTGAACAAATTGCAACCCTTTTGGGTTTGAATCAGTAAATTTTGTTTGCCGTTTAGAGTCAAACTGGGTTGTCATTACAAGTAGACAATTTATCCCATGCTGTGCTCAAGAGCACAGTCAAGTGCTTTCATGACATGGTATGGAAGGGCCAATCAGTCAGGTAACAGACAACACATATAGTTGCTTCATCTGATACAGTTGCAGGCAACACTTCTTGTTGTGCAGTGTAGTAATAGACTAGTAGCTTGGCTTATGATAATGATTGCACAAATTTTTCATCTTGATTTTTCTATGGTTTTCGCTACATACTAATATTCCTCACCTTTACTTTTTTTAGTTTTCCTTACAAAATTTTTCCACTTGTTTGTGATAAGTGGAAAACATTTCATAAGGAAAACTAGTTTTGGAAATGGTTTTCATTAATTTTGAACCATTTGCTCATGTTAACCCTTTGGATACCAGGTGTTTTTCCCAAAAATATAGGCTGGTGGATACTGCTATTTTTGAGAGTTTACCATGTTTTTGCTATCTTTATAAAATACCTCATAATTGAAGCTCAAACAAGGGCTTCAACTATTAAATCTGCTATTTCTCTTCATAATTTTCACACATTAAATGCATGAAATTTCAAGAGAAAAAGATTACACCTGGTATCCAATAAATGCCAGATCCATATTGATATGTAGCCAAGTATCTGTCCCATAACTTCCGAATATTACAAGATATAGTATATTGGCCAGTAGAGAAAATGTTTAAGGTAATGTGGCTTGCTCTATTTGACTGTTGGCAGTTAGTCTTGCTCTGGCCTCTTAAACTTTAAAATATATACCCTTTTCATTTTCAAGTGGACTGCATACTCTTTTGGCTTGTTTCTGACAAATTTAGCTGTTATTGGCTTTGAAGCTTTTTGTTTGATAATGATCATTAATTTTCATGTGGTCTGGACCTCAGACATTCATGCAGTAACCATGTGACTGGTTATATCATATTCCATCAGTTATGGGTAAAAATGCATGATAAATTCAAATGACTTGGTGCTTTAATATGTCTGATTGCTTATATTACTCAGCTTATTGTGTTGTTAAATGCCAATATTTTTCAATAGTGTTACTCAAGTTTTAACAAAGAATATTCAAAATGTTGAGGGCCTGCTTGGAATCATATCCTTCAGTTGTTCCAAAATAGCTTGCAAAAATCAACTCAGTACGTTTTGTGTAGTGTGTCCACATACATTAACAATTGTATTCTTTTCTCAACTGTTGCAAACTTGCTATGATGAGCCAGTGTATCAACTTAATCTCAAGAGTAACATAAATCATAGTATTTTATTATTATGGCATCATTACTCATATTAAAAGGGATGGCGGAACTGTTAAATTTTGCTTGGTTGATTAGTGTGACTACACGATTTAGAGCTGAGGTAAAATTTGGGCCATTAGCAGCTCTTCAATGCTAGTATTGAGTGACCCTTAATTTTGCTTGATGTAGAAATCAACTGTGTTACAAATGTGTAATTTGAATATCTTAGTTGTTCTAAGGGTTGTGTTTTTTTGAACTGCCAGCTATGTGACTGCCTTGCATGTTAGGTGGTTGCATCACTGGGGCTTACTGAACTTGTTTATGCTTTAATGCAGGTATTTGTCACATGTTTTCTGCTGCTTTTAGGTGGTGGTGATGGTGGCAATCGTTCTAGAGAAAGTCGATCATCTTACAACGATTGGAGAGATGCAGATGCATACGAGGATGAGCCTCGATCAAGTAGAAGAAATAGAAGTGCAAATGGATCTATAGGATACAGGTAGCTGATTATTATTGCATGTTCATTGTTGTTTGGTGAAGTTTTAAGCTAGAAATTGGCAAATTTAACTGTTCAAGTACTGCTCACAATGTTCAATTGTTAAATTACTGATACTAACCTTCTGCAAAACCTGAACAACCTGGCAACAAGCAGCGAATTCTTATTTTCTATCAACTCTTCAACTGTCTGCAATGGTTTGTTTGAATCACCTATGTCCAGCCCATGGGGTGGATGCAGTGCTGTCAAAGGCTTCATGTGGCCCAGTTTGGTTTCCGTTGTATTATAACTAGGCTACATACTGACAACCTGTCCTTATTTGATAATCGTAAATTTGACATTTTTGATACAGACGGTCCTCAGTGCCACATTATCACGTCTGTGCTGCGTGCTGGGAGATTTCCATAATGTCCACTGATACCTTGGTGCAAAACATTTTACTAGTTTTCTGATTTCTGCCTTTGTTTGGCACTAAACTTGCCTATGAAATCACACTTACACAGTGCTTAAAGGTGCCAAACAGTTGATACCATTGCAATTAGGATTCGAACGCATTCAGTAAATTAGGTTAAACGCAATTTAGTTTGCTAAGATCAAGTAAATCATTCAGTGTGCAGCGCCGCATGTGTCATTCAATGTGCAGTCCTGGTTAAGATATTCAAGCAACTTCACTCTACAGGTGAAACAAGCAAGGAATCTATCAAAAAATTTAATAGGAAATTGATTTCACTTAGCACTGCACCTCGTCAGTTCATTGCTGTGCATGTGCAAGCAATGCTAGTAGGTGAAACCTTGAAGGCTAAAACAAGGGCAGAGAAAGCAAACAACCTCAAGACAGTAGCGCAGTGAATAAATCACACAACACCAACTGCGACAATTAAAACTCTGAGTTACGTCTTACTCAAATAAATGCATTCACTGGAGCATCAAAACATACTGCATAAGTAACATAAACTTAATCACGATGATTAACTTTATAAATACATTGTTCTCAGATATATGCATCGGAATTTCGCTTCTTTGGGCAAGGCGACGCATCCATTCAAAGTCAGTACCAGTACCACGTGCTGCTGTAAACATACATTCAACATCCTTGCTGTATTCAACCACAGTATTGTATTTCAAAAAGCATGGCACCACACAAAACGACAACTTCGCAAACATTGTGCTCATATCTATCTCGTTTTTTTTAAACATTAGATAGAGAAAGATACAGTATTAGAAGTTAATGAAATCCACTCCAAAACCTATCTGCTAAATCGATTGTTATGTCATTATGCACACAACAGTTGTATGTATGGAAATGTTTTTTCGTTGCTGCAAAGGTGCGCATGACCACATAGATGTTCAAGATGTGCGCTGAGCCATGAGTAGCCTGNTAACCTCTGCTAAAATAAAGAACTAGCTGTGAAGTCATGCTGATTGAATAGTAGTGAAGCGTCACGACGTTAAGCATCCAATCACAAGGAAGTAATCACCATCCACATTTTTACGCTTAATGAGTTAGTCAGTAGCGCAGCCAATAATTTTGTTCAGGAGTGGGGGCAGCAGTCAATCTCGTCGTCAGTCACTGACGTCTTTTTAACAGTTTAAACTTGATACCAAGCACCAGTAAAAATCTTCGTAAGTTTGTTTCGGGGGAGGGGGGCATGGCCTATTCGGCCTCATTCTGGGTGCGCCACTGGAGTTGGTATCGGCTCAGTTTTATATACTCCAGTAAGGCTGAAATAAATAGCATGAACCATTTTTAAAACTTTTATGTTACAAATGAAAAACCATAGAAAGAAATCACTACATCATTCAGCGCGGTGTTCTTTTTTGCAGTTGTAGCCCAAAAAATCCTGAAAACTTCAGTTGTCTAATCTAATTGTAGCAATTAGTAATTACACAGCAAATTGCAACGACTAGATATATAATGGTTAATCATACTACAGTCACACTAGCATATCAACGTGAAAATGAAGTTTGTCAAAAAAGGTACAGCTAACTTCAGAAAGATTAAAAGAACATCAGCAAGCCATCCTAAATATCATTACCTCCTCTTAGCCGTCTTCAGCAAGATCAGTGAATGAAAACACAGGAACGTGGTCATCGAAACCAATGAGTTTGAGAACCCTGCCTTGCGTAATAAATCCTTTCATGTGTCTTGCCTTCCAATTTATTTGTTCGTTTGTTGTTGGCCTTCATGTTTCAGTTTTTATTTTGGGGAAATAAGTGAAAAATAACGTTTTGGTTGAAAAGATTGCTCTTATAATGATCATGTTGTTTGTAGTTTACTATAGGGGCTAGCATTTTCAGGGAGAGCCAGAGCCAACAGATTGTGCTCCAGGAATCTGTTTTTTTCGCTGAGACATTTCGATCATTTTTTGATGAGACATTTCGGTCATTTGTCTCACAGTTGTATTAAAACTCGCCAATGTTCATTAGCCTATATTTTCAAATATTCTGACCGAAATGACTAAATTTTTTTCTTCATTTCAAAAACATTTCGGCTTATGACCGAAAAAAACAGGTGCTCCTACACCACTGCTTAGCATTAGTGGGTGCTTGTAAGGAAAAAGTTCACACGCGCTGCTAGCATCGACTTTCCACTAACGCAACATTCACTGGCAAGCGGAAACGCCGCTGAACACGTGCGACACTCCAAAGGTAGTACAAAGCGAGTATAATAAAACCGAACCAAACCGTTGTTTTCGTTCGGTGTGGTATGCGGCCATCGAGAGTTAGGCGTACGCTGTGCGACTTGATGAAATGTTGGTTTATTAAGACGTCACGGTGTGAATATTAGGCCGTGATTAGTGAGTGGACTTGAGACAAACTTGTTTTCAGTGATGATTGAATTAGCTCCAATGAAAAACATCAAACAGGGTATAGATGATGCGTTCCGAAATTGTCTTTTTCATAAGCTTCCGTGTCCGTGAAACGTTCTCATTTTGCGGAGCGGCCGCGCGAGTCACTGTTGATTGTTTTAACCGATGATGTCCTCTTGCTGGACCAAGTCTTTGTTTAGCATTTCAGTTTCTCGTGCATTTTTATGGCGATCACATTTTTAATGATCGGATATTTTAAAACCATAACCCGTTTTAATTTTCCAGTGATGACTCCGCCCCTTCGGATTCTGAAAACAGCCCAAAATATAGCAGAGTCGCAAAATCCAAGTATCGTGATGAAGAAACAGTTACTAAAACAAGCACAACGACTAGTACCAAGACAGAAATGCGACGAACCAGCAAGAAAGTAAGTTTCATTACTCTTGTTCAACTTTTTCACAAGTTTAGCTTTTACTTACTCTACGGTCATACACAGCTATTTATGGGTTTGGGGAGATCGTAAATTTTGCTGTTTGTGACTTGTTTTTTGTACGTAAGGCAAAAAAAGTAATCGCAGAAAGCACATAATTTACAATCCTTCTGTTTCTACAAGTGAGCTGGTTTGAAAAACATTAGACAATACTTCTTCATGAATAATTTTTCTGCTGCAGTGAACTGCATAAATTATTATTGCCCGTAAGTGGTACTAAACTAATTTTAGAAAGTAATTTTAACTTTTGTCAATTTTGTGAAGTATTAGCAGTTGAAACTGTTCATATCTATTGCCAATTTCATGTCAGTCGTCGCCACGATGCTGAACACTGTGTTGGAAAATATTGTTACTTTAGATCTCTTCGCATCGGTGACTGCTCAACCAAATCACGCGGTGTTTGATTACATTTTAACCTCCTAATCGCTTCTTCAACAAAAAAGGAATAAGTTGTTGATCATCTTTTGACTAAAATTCGCTTCCTTTCACGATCAATCAGGATTCCGAGGCCAGTTTGAGAATCGCTTTTAAACCTGTCTCGACCTTCTCCGTTCATGTTTGCAGGTTGATCTTGGAGCTGCTGCTAATTACAAAGGGGATGAGCAGAAGTTTGAGCCTCCCGTTCTGTCTCCTCCCACGCAAACCAATGTAAATTGACGTTTTTCGCTTGTGTTGGTATACGCGTTGTGAACACACATTGATCTGATGTTGTGAAACATTAAATCTGTTTTTTTTTTCGCCACGGAAATAAATAAACGTGATGCACACGCGTCGATATAACTAGCTTTTGCTATCCAATAGCATTTTATTACGCGTTACACTCTTGAACTTGTGCATTAGATGTTGAGTGTAGCTGGGGACCGCGTCTTTTCTGAAGCAATCTACGAGTTTTGAGCTATTAAGTGTGCAAGTTTTATTATTTTTTATTCGGTTAGCAACCCGCTCCTGCGTCGTCAAGTAGCACCGATCTGTTAAACGACTTGTTCAGTCCAGCTCCAACCCAATCAACGAATGTTGACCTGATATTTGGTAAGTCTTCTTCGGTTTCTCCCTGAAATGTTGATTTTCCACGAAAAAACGCAGGTTATGAAGTTATTGTGTTGCAACCGACTCGTTTCGCTTGTTTGAACTTTCCCGCTTTTTTTCCTACAAGTGCAAGAAGGTTGTGTCAGGTGTTCAATGAGACGGACCCTGATTGAACGTAGCAGCGCAAGTATGCAAGACTGCATCCGACATTTGCCCGAGCGTTTTTATTGCTTTTTTAAAGAATTCGATAAACATGCGTGGTTGGTTGTGGTTCGTTTATCGCCAAGAGTATGATGCCAATGCGTAAGATTAGACCGTTTCTACAGGAAACGCCAACGATCCTGTAGCAGCACCACAGGCTGCCTCCGCGTCAGCAGGATTTGCTGATTTCACAGCGTTCGCTCAGGCCACAGCTGTTTCTTCCCAAGCAGTCCAACCACAAGGCAAGTTCTTTCTTGAGCTTTGATGCTGCTTAGGCGCTCAGGTTATTAATATGCATTTCCTTGCTTTCTGTGAGTGACTGAAAGCAATGTTCTTGCGATTCTCAGATTACGGCTATTTCATTTTGCGAGAAAACGAGGGGTATTTGCGCGCAATAGTTTTTTCGCTCTCAAATGTTCTGCTTATGCTTCTGTTCGCTGTTTTGATATATTTTCGGCATGGGCGTACGTAGGTTCTATGGAATTTGCCAAACTCAGGCGAATGAGGGCGTGTGGTCAATTTGGAGGACAAAATGTCTTTGAGGACAAAGGAAAAAATCACACGCTGAATGAAAATTACGACACGGTGATTGACAATTGCGGAATGAAACTTGTCATATCGTATACAATGGATACGATGCTTTGGAAATTGTGATGTGCTGGCGATATTTGCTAATTGCAGTTCCCACAAACTCGAAGAACCGTTCTGCGCTGCTCACTTCATTTTTGGGAAAAAATCATTGAAAAAAATCACGTAAAAATTTAATTTAAAAAAGGGATTGCGTCCAAGATATTCATTTATAGGTAAAAAATTGACACTTTGTCACAGTCCGAGTCCAAAATCGGGGAGTGACAAGTTTTCAGGAAAAACGGTTTCTGGCTACTTGGAGAAAGCGTTCTTTTACACCTCTAATTGTGGGGCAAATACACCAAAAAATATCTTTTCGTTTCGCTTCTATCCCAATTACCTACTCTTGGATATCAAGAAATTTTTCTTGCCGGGTTTGTAGAGTACCCATTAAAATTTACAACTTTTTTTATCGGTTCTAATTCCTAATTCTTGAGAAAGGCGGGAGCCATGTTGAAACTGGTATGAGCTTGTCTTCAGGTGAAAGTTATTGTAATTTTTCTAAAGTTGTAATCAGTGGGTCAGCGTTGAAATGTTGCAGAGCTGTGAAAAACATTCTGCCGACGGTCACATAGAAAATCATCACGCGGACATACGCCTACGGCGAGGAACGCGTAAATGGCTTCGCTTGAGATCAAGTATGCATCTACTTTTTATGCGACCCTATTGGGCGTATATGATGGCTTGTGCTGCCTACAGATCGGACACATTCTCCAGCGTGTAAAGATTTAACTTCCATTGTTCATGCTTGCGGTGAAACTGTTCGCAATGCTGTACGAAATTGAAGACATTGTGAAACCAGCAATACAGGACAGCGGTGTTTTTAAGCACACGATCGGCTATGCTAGACTTCTCCTGTCATTATCTTGTTTTTCACCGTTTGCAGCCATGGAAGAGTTCTGTTTTTGTGCGTTTGCATATCTGATTCCGCCTCAAAACATCCTTCTGTTTCGTTGCACAGCGTCCGCGCAACAAGACGACTTCGCCGCATTCCAGTCCACACCCGCTTCCGAACCAACCTCACTCAGCTTCGATCCATTCGCTTCCCTTTCTTCCTCCTCCGCACCTTCCACTGCGTCCACTAACAATGACCTAATGTCGAGCAATTTACTTTCACACACCAGCGGGCCCACTTTCGGCGCTCCTATGGTCCCTCAAGCGACTCCAAATGTCGCGTCGAATCAGTCGCCTTTCTTTATGCAGAATACACCTAATAATAGCGGCGTGATCACCAGCGTGCCGAATATGATGACACCTGCCACGCCCGCGCAGCAGCCTATCGCGTCCATCGGAGCAAGTGAGTAGTTCGGTACTCTGGTTTTGATTGTGGAAATTGGGTCACTGTGCTTTTGCTTTTTTTCGGCGGAATATTCCAGTAGTACTGTATATAGTAGACTTGCTGTAGTGGGTGATATACGTCCGAGACGTAAACGTAGCCGGTATTGGGGTGTGAATACCTGCACTAGTCAGTTTTTATGTTCCTTTCTAGCCTAGTCTTCATTAGTCGGGAACTGGGGCAACCCGATTCGTGATTTAATTTTACATTCCGGCGTGGTCCATATACGGAAACTTTCGGATCTGGCCCCTAAAGAAAGAGTGCATCACAGCCTTGTGAACAGAAATAATCGTCTGCCATACCTTTAATAGACATTAAGCTGCCGTGCCATTGGCTTATTTAGCTATATTTATTTTTTGCCAAAGTGTATTTATTATAAGAAATAATAACGCAAGACCGATGTTTTAAATGAAATGGTAAAAATTATTTTTGTAAATGGTTGTTTGTTACGTCGGATTTTTATACAGTTATGCAGACAATCACTCTGTTCCAGTGTTTTTTCTTATTTGTGGGCAGTGTGATGAAACATCAGTTTTATAAAAAAAGCTGCCCTTGCTTGGACCGTGCAGGCCCTTACAGTAGAGAACCTCTTCAGTGTAAACGTCGCACAGTTCACTAATATAATAAACCGTCATCGCTTTGCGTGTTGGCGATTGCCAAGTTTTCAGCTGTGTTTTAGTCCGTCATGTCATTTTTCACTTCCGGTGCTCCACGCAGCAGGTTGTTGATGCTTCATGCGATTGATTCGACGCATAGTTGACATAGTTCGTTTATTAACACCTCGCGCCTGTTGTATGCAGCTGCGCAACAACAGAGCAGTAGCACGCCGGCCAAGGCGAACATTTGGTCGAATGTGACAGGCGTTGACATTAGCCTGGACTCGCTCGGAAAGCGATCAAATAAACCGCAGCAACATCCGAGTATGAATCAATTACAAGGTGCGGGTTTTTGTTTTTAACGCAACGCTGAACATTGTTTGCATTTGTGTCTTTTGCATGATTTTCGTAGAGGTGACCTCGCAATAAACTTCAAGGACATTACGGATTGCGCAAATGTTCCTTATTTTTGTATTAATGAAGTTCGTTTGTTGCGTAAGTTGTAAATCGCTGCAAGTCACAAGCAAGCGTATTTTGCCTCGTTCCTTAGTTCACGTACGACAGATTTGTTCGCAAATGTGGATAACAGTTTCGACAACAAAAATACTTTGAGTAGAGCAGTGGTTCTCAACCAGGGGAACGTCAATAAATTTCCAGGGGGGGTGGGGCGCGAGCCCTTACGCGCTCTATAACATGGGAAGTTTTTGAAAGGGAAATTGTCCAATTTGCTTATTTAAAGTCAGGGGTGCTTGAAACGCAGGACAATTAGTGAAGGGAGGCGTGGTGGAGAAAAGGTTAAGAACCACTGGAAAAAAGGATAATTTGTAGAGACCGATTTCCTTACGGCAGTGGTGCTCAAACTTTTTGGCTCGTGGGCCACATTTGTCTTTCAGAAACCCTTCGCGGGCCACAAGAATTAATAATCTCAATAAAAATTCT
>JGI24021J15306_10008540_pt1 | contig 12609 bp, 6 predicted proteins | sample Ectturendosymbi1_FD_15306 | JGI IMG/M metagenome (IMG submission 15306) | reverse complement strand
TACGTTGTTAGACTTTCTGCATCTTTCGAGAAATAGGTACTTGTATTTACGTAGCAGAGCCTCAAAGGTAGGAATGTTACATTGAACCTGATGGCTACTAATGCTCGCTCTCCAGGGAAGGTTGTATAGAGTTCTGCAACCAAAATTATATGCCACCCGCAATCTCTGCATGCATGACTTCCTGAAATTACACCAGAATTGAGATGCATACATGGGTGTAGAAAAGGAACGAAAAAGTACGGTACCACTTGCTTGATTTTGTTACTTAAAGCCAGCTGTATTGTACTTAGTTCATAGGTTCCCAAACTTTTTTAAAGCTGGCACCCCTTTCATAAAAATAAAGTGATGTTCGCACCTCCTTGTAAAAAAATATAGTATCTTCATTTTTTAATTTACTACTCGCAATCCATAAGACTGTTGACAACGCAACAGAAAACACTCAGTGGTGCTCTTTAACTTTCATATTTTACTGCTTATTAGAAGTAAAACTAATGTCTTTTTGTTGTTGCTTCTCTGAAATTAGTTGCTCATACCTCAGCACACAATTAGTCGATCAGAGCCATCAGCAATTTGTTCAAATGGTACGATACTTGTTTTTCAAATGAAGTAGAGAGGAAAATCCAGATTCGCACAAACATGTTGTAAAGTGCATTAGAATAGACAAGGCCTTAGTACACAATTTCTGGCAACTTTGCTTGGTGGAACACTAGAAACTTACGAGTTCTATAGCATCAAACACAGTAGTGTGTTTAAGTGGAGGTGAGTGAGGTAGTTGCTTCGGGCCCTCAAAGTGTTTCGCACGTAAATATTCCTCATTTTTGGTGAAAACCTTATCCGCTCATATAATAATATTTAAACCACATCATAATTCAGTACTCTGCCTTCAAACGGGCCCCCAACAACAACTCTAATGTGTAAGTAGGCTACTTTGCTTTCAAAGGGGCCCCCAACAGCAACTGCAATGTGTAAGTACCTTGCTTTCAAAGGGGCCTAACAGAAACTGTAATGTATAAGCACTTTTCTTTCAAAGGAGCCCTCAACAACAACTGTAATGTGTAAGTGGTCTGCTTTCAAATGAGCCTACCACAGCAACTGCAGTGTGCAGGTACTCTGCTTTCAAATGAGTCTCCATCCCCCACCACCACTGGAATGTGCAAGTAGCTTACTCTGCTTTCACAAGGCTCCGACTGGCATCTCTAATGTGTAAATAAGGAAATGCTTCAAACCAACTTCAATATCTTTAGAGAAGACGGTGTGTTGAAAGTAGTTCCAAAAATTCTGAAAAGACCCTATCAGATTAGAGCAAAAATTTTTCACTGTCAGAGAATGAAGCTTCTCACAATATATCGCAGTGTGGATGACTGTGAAAAAGGGCCTCACAGCTTTAAAAGCATAGTAGTGCATATAAAATCCCAAAAGTTAAGTTGTGTTATGTTCAAACGTAGACCTGTTTCGTTCTTAGTTTATTACGGCATTTTTTAGTCAGTGAACACATGATAAGCTTTTACAACACTACACAAAGTTCATCAAAGATTTCCCACCAAATTTACCAGGAAAACTAACACTCAACCTAACCACTATTCTAAACTTTAAAACAAACTATCTGTACCCCCATGCTCTAACCATAACCCCTAATGCGATATAGAAAGAGAAGTGCATAACACCGTGGCCAGCATATCCCCTTCCTAGGCTAAACAAAAGGTCTTATCACGGTTGGCTGAGTATGATGACATCATCAGAAGGCCCCCTTTTTTAGCCTTGCCTCAAGCCCCCAACCCGAACTCCACCACTGATCAAACAACAATCTCGCCATATTTGCGCCACAAACATTAAACGTCACAATCCATTTACAGCCGTATCACCGGCCATCTTCTGCGTGGTAACCGCAGCATGAAGCAGACATTACAATGCACGCATTTAGTAATTTAAATTGTTAAATTAGTAATGTAATCTGCAACAATTACATTGGATAATGTTCTTTTCTGTAATAGCACTGGAAGCTTTCATAAATCTCGGTTCTTTTGAAAAAAGTATGCCCATAACATACAAACTCTCATCCTCAAATTGCATTTTGGACTCCCAAAAGTCTTGTTTCAGACCCCCAGGGTTCCGAGAACCCCCAGTTGGGAACCACTGCCTTAGTTAATCATACAGTTGTTTCTTGTTGAGCCAAATATTGTTTACTGTGTAGTCCATGACTATGCCGTATGCTAGTACAAGCGACAGTAATGTCAGCATCTATGTTGATCTTACTCCCAAGTACAATCCCAAGATTAACACGGACAGATGCCACTGTCAGTCTATTTCCACCTAATCCAACATGCACATTGCTTGGTATTTTCCAAAGTTTCCATATGCTTTTGGTGTGAACTACTCTATATATGATTTATGATCTCATTAGCCACAATTTCATGGGACCTTATGTGAGTAAAGAATCATCAATTTTGATACAAATTTTATTTTCCTGTTGACGAAAGTATTTATGAAACAGGTTTTAAGAGTACAGTACTGTAGTTTTGTGGCACAGTATTGACCTTTGGATAAAGAGGTTAAGATAAATGGAATCAGATTGGGATGATATCATACTAAAACCATCAATTGTGCTCAAAATGTTTAATAATGAAACCAATGTCATATTCTTGTGACTTGAATAAAACCCTCTGTTGCTTGAGACAAATTATTCCCAAGTTTTGATAACATTTTAACCATTGACCAGTCATAGTTACGAGTTTATGTGCATGATCAAAGGTTACTTTGGACACCAGATGTTGCAGTGATAAAATTTAAGTTATTGGGCATTTTAAGTCTTTTTTTGTTTCAAAACTGAAAGTTAGATCTCTCAACCTACAGAAATAATTTCCATCATTTTGATATGCTTTTGACACATAAATGTTGATTCTGTTGTAACCTTGGAGACCAGTGCATGAAAATGGGAAGATAACAAACAAAGTTGTTGAGGTGGCACTGGCATGACCAGACTCTGAATTACATAGCAGTAAAAACAATTACATGCAGGGATTCGATATTTTTACTTTCAATTAAACTTTCCAACTCTAACCAGTTAAAACTGCTGGAATGTGAAGTTGCAATACTACCTTTAAATGGCACAACTTGTCTGCAGATTTTTTATATCACTTTTTAGTTATTGAATTCTGGACTGATAGTGTTTCCACTAGCATCTGCTGAGCAATGATGTAGGGCAAATCAGCTAACTTCCATTATGCTTGGTTGTGATTCACTTGCCTGCTTTTTATTGTCTTGCATTTTTTTAATCACAAGTAAATGAACTTACTAAACTGTTCTAATAAAAGTGGTAACTTACTAAACTTTTCTAATATGATGTTCATGGTCAGATTCAGGACCACAGGCATTTTTAGCCTGCATACAGTGAAATTGACCCACAAAAACCAATCCTCCAACTAAAACTCCAGAAGTGGTAAAGTTAAATGTGGTTTTCATAACAATAGCTTACCAAAGTACAACCTTTCTTAAAGATGGCACACAAAGGCAGTAAGCTTGTCCATTACTGATTCAAAACTTTGATTAATAGTCACTGAGGTACTGGCAGTTAGTGCCTCATGAAAAGAGTATAAACTGAACTGCTTTCAAAACAACCGTATTTTGTATGACCAGTCCCTACATGCCATTAACTGAATAATACAAACATAGGTTGTACACTAACTTCTACTAGGCTTCTTCCACGTGCCCACCTAAGCTCTCATTGTTACATTTTTGATGAATGGTGTTTGCAAAGGTGTTGCTGCAATGCTATGAAACATTGGAATGCCAGATAATCTCATTTATCTATGAGCTAACCTCTTTTTATTAATTCTTAGTCAAGCTTATGCTGGAAAGGTTGATACTAGTATCATTTATCATTCCTGATTTGACTTGTTCATACACACCAAGTGGCTGACCCAAAATGGTGAAAAAAATTTTTGCTCATAAAAGACTTGGTCGTGAAATGTGTTGAACTTGATATGCAGTCTGAATAAGCTGCTGTGTAACATGCAAGGAATTAACTCTGTTGTAGTACATAAGGACAATAGGAAGTGTTTATTAGTGTGGGAATATATTTCTGTTGGCATGGTTCACTGTTTATCAGATATGAACAATTGCATAAATCAGTGAAACGCATAGAAAGGTTTGGTAAATTGACCAAAAACAGTTAAATACATGGAAAGGCTTGGCAAATTGTCTGTGCAGTTAACCAGTTTTGTCTGTAAATGTAGATTACAGATATCAGAAAACGTTTATGCTTGGTCTATGTCTTCATGCAGTCTGAAGAGTGTATGCAATTTTTTGGGGTCTGCGATTTTCATGTACTTTATGTGATGCTTTTGTAGAATACTGTTTAATTTTAAAGGCTTATATTGCTCAGTTTGTCACAAAAACATTGAAATCATGAATACTCCATTGGGTCCTCGACATGGTAAGTCCTCTTCCATTCATGTTTGTTATTAAGATGGGCCTCATGTGCATTAAATGTGTACAAAGGTGTTATTGATAGTGTTGTTGGTAATTTACTGGTGCTTTGTAGGTTCACAAGCAAGAATGCGAGGTCCATCTCAGGAGTCACAACTTTTTGAAGATACCAGCCACCAATCACAAGGTACTTACAATCCAGGAATGACAATGCAACCAAGTGGTTACAACATGCCTCCAGGTTCATTTCCTGGACAAAATTTGATTAATGATCCCATGGCCAATATGGCAATGCAATATGGACAATCACTAGCAGGCCATGGTAAAGAAATTCTTGAAAAAAATGTGAGTCTGTTCAGGCATATTGTCAACATTTCACTGTGGTTTATTTTCTTAGTATCGTTATGTGAATATTGTAAAAACTTTTGTACAAGAAATTGAGCACACAATTAAATATGTAAACTGGCAAGAATGATGAAGGTGCATCATTTTGTGTAAAGATAATGAATATATTCTTTGCACCAAATTATGAAAAACAGTGCATGTTGTTGCTTTTCACCACTGACTTATTTTTGGGCAGATGTCAAATTGGTACAAAAATTAGAATAAACTCCTGACGTATGTCTTTGCTCTGCTATAGGTGTATGAATAATATGCTAAATGCAGCTGGTGAATGTTAACACATTAATTGCCAAGGTATGTTCCTGACCATAGTTTTTTTGCGTGGATTGCCAAGGTGTGTTCAAGAATGTAGCCTAGTTCACTTTCTTCCCTAAAATGCCATGCCTCTGTAAGTATGTTGTAGAACACTCAAGTGCTTTGCTCTTGTTGCACAACATGGTATCTATCTTGGAGAGTCTTTTTCTCTTTTTTAACTCAACATGGTGTGACGTTTCTATGGCATGCTCCTTTTGTTCTCAGCATGGTGTTAATGCTTTTAGGACGTTGAAAGCAACTTTAGTGGCTTGAGTAGTTTAAGCTATAACTTTCCTGCTGGCAGTGCTATAGAGCTAATTCAGTCTGTGCTTTCAATTTTTAAAAAATTTGGTACTTCTGGATTTAAAATCTCTTGGGGTGCAGTGTGATGTTATGAAGTGGTCCCAAAGATGTTTGGGTGCCTGTCAAACAATTTTAAGTGCAAATTTAGCTGTTTTATTTACAAAAAAGAAAACAGATAAAAATCTGCTTCTTTTGAGGCCTTGATCGACTCTAGTGCAGTGGTGCTTAAAGTTTTAATGCCTTAATACTCCTAAGTCAAAATTTCATCAATCTACATACCCTTTTTCAACAAAGTTTAATTTAAAAAATCTGAAAGAAATAAAGCAGAACTTGTAAAGAAACTAGACTACTACTCATTAGAGTAGTGAGGAAAAAGGTCATGGCAAAGGCTGCAGCATATTCATCAGCACCATACATTTTATGCGCCGCATTTGGCACCCACAACATTAACTCTTGTGCGTCTGGCCTGTTTTGAGGATTTTCGCGCCAAAACAATTGGATGGCATGTGGCTTTGTGCGAGTGTAACTCAGGCACTGAAAGAGCTAGTGAGCTGTTCAAAGGCTGAAAAGACGCGGCAAGTCTTCTAGTCTGCACTTGAAAAAAAATTTTTTTGGTTTGGTGTGCGGATTTTTTGTGAGTGATGTCATAAGCAGAGAACATTTTAGGCCACCTTGGCCTACTTCAGCTGGCCCTGGGCCCAAACCGTTAGATGGTAGTATTTCGCTGAAGTTTTTATTGGAAACTAGGCTACAATCCAACTCTTTTGATACTTTGGACGACCTGCTGGGGTTTCGGGTTCAAAAGTTATCATCTAAAGTAATAAAAATATTTGATTAATTAGATAATTAATTAATTTGTTTATTTTAGACAATAACTTTTGTAACAGAAATGCTTGAAAGTAGAACAAAGGCTCAAATGACTCAGACTCAAGCTTATTTTCCAATTAAAACTTCAGTTAACCACTTTGACCTAGCGGTTGGGCCCTAGGCCAGACAACATGAGCCAAAATGCCCAAAAACAACTTCACTTATGACGTCACTCACAAAAAATCTGCAACCCCCAACCAAAAAAATTTTTTCAAGTGCAGAAAAGCAGACTTGCCAAATCTTTTGAGCGTTTGAATAGCACTCTAGCGCAATCGGCGGAGGAGCTAGGCAACCGAAAACTGCTAGTTTTAGGCCGATTTCCAGGAACAATGTATTCGTAGACTGGCTGCCAAGGTGTTAAGAGGTTAAAATGTCAAACTCGGATTCAAATCATGGGTTCGCTGCAAAGTCAGTCTGGGTGAAAGCAAGTCCAAGTTATTAGATTGAGGGCTTCAGTCTGGATTTGGGCTTTAGTTCCCTACACTGTTGAATGCCCCCAACATCTAATCTAAATATCCCCTGGGGATATTGAGGCAAATTTTAAGAATCCCTGCTCCAGTGCAGTGGTTCTTTGACCTTTCTATGCACTCGTACCACCTGAGCATTTATAAAATTTACACGTACGATAGTAGTGGATACTAATTAAGGGATTAATTTGTTGTTTTTAGGCAGTAACGCTTGAAAGCCAATGAAAGGCTTAGAACACTCACATTATAGCCTAGTTTCCAATAAAAACTTGAGTCAAAAAATTCCCTCTAGCGGTTGGTATCCAGGGCCAGGTGACGTTGGCCAAAATGACCTAAACCTACCTCACTCATAACGTCACCTATGAGAAACCAAATCCCAAACTTTCTAATTTTCTTAAAAATATAAACTAGAAGACTTGCCACATCTTCTGAAGGTTTGAGGAGCTCTCTAGTTTAATTGCCTGGCAAGTTATGGAGTTGCAAAGTGATAGTAAAAATGTGGCTCGTGCTGTTGCCAGTCTTAAAGGTTAATCCACCTGGCTCCAAAGGTGTTAAAATATGTCTTAATTTAGTTGATTTACAAGGTATAAAAATGCCAATTTCCCCCAAAACCCTTGACACTGAAAGTATTTTGGCAAAAAACACCTTGGTGCCAAAAGTGTTAATAAATGAGCTTTTTTACTGCTTTGCAATCTTTGTTTGTTTTTTATGACAATTGTGTTTTTTTCACCTTTTTCTATATCAAATCTTTTTTTTTCAGGTTGATAAGTACATTTCTATATCCAAACTGAAGTACTATTTTGCTGTGGACACCAGTTATGTTGCTAAAAAACTTTTACTGATAGCTTTTCCATTCACTCATCAGGTATGCAATTTTCGTACTATTTTTTTTTTTAATATCCTGAGAAAGCAATATTTTTGTAGCAACTAACGATTTTAATATAAATGAAGCATTTGTAAAGGCAGTTTTTTTTTCTGGAAAACAGCTAGTCAAAAAAGATTTGCGTCTTTGTAGATGTAAACACAAAACTCTTTCCAGTAAGTGCAGCTGTCTAACACCAGTCATGAAATATACCAACTCTAACAAATTGTATGATGAAATCTTGCCCAAGTAGGTTCCGTAACAATATGAAAAACTAATTACGGAAATATATAAATTATAAAAATGATGTTAACATTTTTGAAAAAAATAAAAACCTATAAATTATGTTCACATTTTTGTTACCCGCAAATGAATCAGCTGCTTGATTGTGAACGTGCATGTCAAAACCTGTAACGGAGGAATGTACTTTTGAAACAGTGTTGTATCTTTGATGAATACAAAATGCTTACTAGTTTTTTCTGATATTTCACATCCCACTGCTATGCACTGCATTGAGTTAATTGCACTGTGTCTCTGCCCTACAACCCATTGTCACTGCTGAGTTATTTGGATCCAGTGCTGCTGTGTTTTACTCTTTGCTCATAAAAGCAGATTTTGTTCACCTGAAATAGATTTGTGCAACTAGTGGTTGATCACTGTGGCTATTTTTCCCAGAGATGTATATTTTTTGTTGCTATGGGTTTGTTTTTAATAAATGCTATTTTGGTTTCAGGCAACACGGACAAGCTAGCAATAATGCCGTTTACAGTGTAGCTACTGATATGAACAAAAATCATACATTTCCAATTACAAACATGGATGCAGACAGGCCTGTAGCCACGGGGCCATTAGGGGCAGTGCTCCCCAACTTTTGTTGTGCCCATAAAAATTGTTTTAAACACATAATGAAAACAAAAATCTTGCCCTCTAAAAATGGATTTTGCCCCCCCTAAAAAGCTTAAAACCTGGCTACGGGCCTGGATGCAGGGCAGAAACTTTAAGGAACATTGTTCAGTGAACATTGATTTGGTGTGTCTCTTGATGGTTGTTAGGTCATAATGTGATTGAGGCATACTATTGTTGATGAAACTTATTTTTTTGCTTAACTGAGTACTATGTGCTGCACATGCTGGTTCTGTGCATCATGACTTTGCTATCACTGAAACCAGACACAGCAAATGTAGTCCCAAACGCTTATTTTATGTGCTAGCCTAGCCTCAACTCATAGAAGATGTCAGCTTGCAGGAGATCTTATACTTGTGCATAACTTGAGTTACAGCTCTTTTAGAAACCGGTCCAATGTCTATTCATGTTATTTGTTATTTTCTGGACACCCCTCCATTCTCCCAACCTCCCGTCTTTGACATAAAGTGCCGAGCGTTGTTTGAATTTTTGCAAACAGCTCAAACGGAATCATGAATGTCAATGTCCTGATCTATTGAAATGTTACATAGTAATGAAGTTCAAAATACCATGCCTTGTGTACTGTTTAGTGTTGGGTAGTTGTTGATATTTGTAGCTCTTGATTGCTGAACATGGCCAACAAGGGAGTAATCAGCTAGTCTCTGTACTATATACAGCGCACATGTTATCAGTTAGTCCGTAACTGTTTCATTTGACACACCATGTATTTTGAAATGTCATATCTTTTGCAAAAAATGGTAGTATCGTCTATCACCGAACTTCCACATCAGCAACTGTTAGTAAAGTTTCCAGCAAGACTAGAGTGGTTCTTGTTTGGAACGGGTGTGTTTACGTTTTTGTAGGAATGGAGTGTACGTTATCAACAAGACAACCCCGTTGCCCCACGCTTCGACGTCAATGCACCTGACTTATACATACCAGGTGAAAAGCTTAACTTCTTGCAGTTTTTGAGTTTTTTTGCGAACTGCTATTTTGTTTTCATAATAATATAGACTGACACGTAACCTGAAATGTGATTGTATGGTTATATGTAAAAGCAAGAAAATAGGATTTGGCTCGTTGTGGAACCGAGATCATGCTGATTGTGAAATACTTGGTGCCACAAGGAGTAAGCTTAAAAGGATACGAGATTCCAAGTGTGTGCTATACTGAAGCAGCGCTACTCAAAGATTGGTTCGAGTGCAGACTCCAGACCACTGGTAATTGGCGATTTTCCGTTTTCATCCTTGCGTAATGTATGGTCAGCCTTGATTTGGCAGCTGCTATTCATTAGGTTTTGTAATTATTATTAGCCTACTTCTTGTCGCAGTGGCTGAGGTGAACCCTGTTGCCCAAGAAGCGTCGCAGCGATTCACTTAGTGGCCGTAAACACCCAACCTTTCGATTAAAACTCAGACAATCTAACCAACGAGGCATTGCCGCCCCAAAAAGTATTACCAGGCCTACTGAAGCAGTCAATTTCACCGAGTGGGCCCCGCCGAAAAAGCTTTGTAGTGCTGGTCTGAAACGGTACCGTTCGGAGGTCTTCACTTTTTTGTGAAATAGACTTGATTTGTTTTTTTTTTATTTCAGTGATGGCGTATGTCACTTACCTTCTCTTCGCTGGTATATCACTCGGTTTAAATAATCGGTAAGTCATGGAATAATGTTTTTATGCAACAATACAGGTATAGTTTGCATGGAATCCGGAGCATTTGTTAACGATGTGAGCGGTCTGCTGCCTTGCCGAACCTTGTGTCGTTTAGTTAGTGTGGTTTGCACAGTCGGGCAGCAATGCTAGTCGTATATCCGTAATGCAGAACGACATTCCTGTTTGTTTCCTGAGCTGCAGTTGAACGATATACCCTTAAGCTAACTGCTTGATCACGAAGAAGCTGTACTGGAAAAATTAGTTAACCGCCAAAAACGTTCCATTACGTCTGCCTGCTAAATGTATCTCGCATCCTTGTATTTTTACCAGAGGTTTCAGAGTATGTCTACATCAATTGATAGAAACCTTACAAACAAACTTATCGTGCCGAATTCGGTGAAGAAATAGTCTCGCAAGCACACACCTCCTGCACACTTAACTATTATTGCACGTTTAATGTGAACTTCAAAGGTATATGTTGCTGATTCCATTTCGGAGAAAGTATCATCACTTAACTCCAAGTTATCTAATAAATGACCTCAACAGCTCTAGTCTTAGCGAACAGAATCATGCTGAACGTTGTCAAAAGAACTTTACTGCAAAGTTTAGTGAAGCTTCGTTGATGCAGTTCCGCAGAAAAGGTTTTGGAATTGTCTTTAATCGCGTTAGTTGCTGGCAACGTGGCCCTGCGAGCTGCATTCTTTTCAAAATAATGATCTTTACGTACTTCTAAGCAGCTTGCAGCACTAGGCTTGCTCAGCAACCTTTTCATATCTCTTTTATCCTTGTTCAGGTTTACCCCGGAGGAGTTGGGAATTCAAGCTAGCAGCGCACTTGTGTGGCTGGCAATCGAAATTGCAGTCATCGTTTTCAGTCTTTATTTGGTCAATGCAAGGACAGATTTATCAACATGGGATGTCCTGTCGTACACTGGATACAAATATGTTGGGTCCGTAATTTTGCTTTGCCGGTTATACTTAGTGAAATAGTTTATTATGGGTACCAAAACTTCATTACGCAGCATGTATTTTGAACAGTGATACAACCAACTGCTTGTCATGGCCATGAAACGCTCTCATGGAATGATAAGACCTGGCTAAATCTTGACGTCTACCGTAGGGCCGTTTGTGAGCCCAGCAAATAAATTCCATCCCCTGTCTGTCCAGTGCTCCCAATCTGTTGACGTCCATGAGTTGGTGCAGCTTCATTACTTAAGCTTTTTTTTTTATTTTCACAGAATAATCATTGTCATGATTTGTGGATTTTTGTTTCATTCAATGGGTTATTGGGCATCTCTCGCGTACACCAGCTTTTCGATTGCGTACTTTTTGGTAAGTTTCATCGTTCTCGCCGTTTTACTTTCGCTCTTTAAAGCAATTGAAGATGAAGTTTATTAGTTGTCAAAAATTCGAGACTACTAGGCATTTAAGCGTAGACACAGCAGGTCGCTACAAAGAGCGCCGGGTTTCAGGTCTTAGAAATAGTTGTGAAGTTCTCGAGATCAGCTTCAGGTGTGTTTCAATCTCTTTTTGTAGACTTTAAACGGTCGGTTTTGGGCTGGCAATACTTAGAATTTTCGCTTTGAACTTTTCAAACCTCTTTTGGCCCTGTCCTCAAACCCGTGGACTCCGAAACTTCTTTCCAGCAGCCCAAAATAATTGTATCGTAAAGTTAGTGTCATAGACATACGATATGGTTTGGGAAGCGATCCCCTTTAGTAACGTAAAATTTGTGAAAATCGGGACAGTGTTTGTGATTTTTCAGCGCAAAGAAGTATTTTTCCGGGCAAGAAAAGGCAGACTGGGTAGCGACAGCTGCGAAAGTGATCGTTTAAATCAGGAAGTTTTAAACAGCATCGGGATTATTTTCTTCAAACAGTGAGGGACTGGCGGTTGTAGCGATCTTGTTTAAAGTTTTTGTAGCAGCTCTTCACGTTGTTTTTATGGAAAATCCGTTTCATAGTAGTAAATTCGCATCCACATTTCCATGGAAAGAGTTACAAAAATTTCGGGACAAAACTGCCACGCCCTTCTTTGAAAGATCCTTCCTGACCCGTGCTTGATCTCGCTTTGCGGTTAGGTTTTCCCCACAAACTTCTCAGAGAAAGTATAACAGACTTACTATCACTTGCAGATAAAAACTCTACGACTGAAGATTTTGCCTCATTCCGGCACGGACGGATTTGGGCAGAGCGGAGGAACGCGACGAATGTACCTCACTTTTATAATTGCGCTTTTTCAGCCCTTCTTCATGTACTGGCTCACTCGCCACCTGGTTGCTCAAAACGTGGCGTGAAATTACAGAGAATGCATTGCCGGTTTGCCGGGCGTGCTGAAGACGCNGGACCGGCAGATTTGGAGCAAGTTGCTATTGAATGTTTTCGAAAAATGCTTTGAATTTTTCGTGAACGTGTGCGTCAACGCGCTCCTTTTTCT
>JGI24021J15306_10008539_pt1 | contig 12610 bp, 8 predicted proteins | sample Ectturendosymbi1_FD_15306 | JGI IMG/M metagenome (IMG submission 15306) | reverse complement strand
GAGCGTGTATCCCTGAAGACTTTGGTGCTTCGTACCCCCTGCTTTGGCTCCTCGTACCCCCAAGTGGTACGTGTACCCCCGGTTAAGAACCACTGGAGTAGAAAGTAAGCGAAGTTTTTTCTCACTTTCATAAATTTATCGTAAGGAAATATTATATTTTCCACCAGAAAGTTGACGGTATTTGGCCAAAACGTGCCTCGAGGGAATCTGTTTGAAACTTTCCCAAAAACACATAATTTAACCCAAGCTCTGACAAATAATATCGGCTGCTTCAAGGGCCCCGTAGCACGTGATCCATAATGCAGTGAAAGTTCCTTTGCTTAATTTCCCACAATCACCGGGAATTTCATCCCATGCACACAGCCATTTCTTTCGGGCCATTATCGTAGTTGCCCTTCTAACGGGGTACACAACATCTGTGCGGCATTATTGGGCTATCACTTGGAAAACACACTAACAATTGAAGAAAGCAACAACAATGTGCGTGTAACTTTTTGACCTATTTCCAAAAAAATTGTGCGGATCAAACTCTTCACTTGTGTGGATACTGCAGTAGATTGTCTCTGGTGGGGAGTCAAGCATTGTCGTCCTCACAAAGATTATGAATGTATGCATTGTGTGGTATTTTGTTGTGTCTAATATTCAAAATGAGATAAAAGAGTGGAGAAATCGTTGTACCGAGTAGTTTGCTAGGTTGGTTAACCCAATCGTTACATGACCAACGTCACAAAAAGCACAGCAAGCAATAACATTTGGCAGCATATATACATCAGCACGCGGGGTTTTGGACGTTTCTTATATAGTATGCATAAATTAGCTTAATTATACTGATATTGATTGAAAGCAACCAATACTGATAAAGCTATCGGAAAATCCCCAATCGACCAAACTCTAATTTTTAAAGAGAAGAAATTTCAGCTTCTTTGAAGATACTGCAAAAACACTGCTACCACTAAATCACCGCATCGACTTTCGCGGCGATAGCGAATATTAATTGCAAGTTCCCGTCAAGTTTAGCCTTATTATTTTTCGTCGTGAGTTGTCATAAATCCCTCCAAACCCATGTGTTGTTATTTGCACAATTGCCTTGAAACAAGTCCTCATGGTTATCGGTAGAGCATTGCTAAACCATTGTTTCGTAGGCAAAAAATGTCACATTCCGTTATATCGTGCATTCTTATAATATTTGATGAGTACCTTGAGTAAAACAATGTGCCTTAATGTCTTTTGTTGTAAAAATACTGGAAATATGACTGTTGCGGGACGATTTTCGTAACAATTAATGGCTAGTGAAACTAATTGCAGCTAGCCGTAAGTTATAAAATGTGCTTATCGTATTTTTCAGTCAGTTCGAGTGTTTTGCTGTACTGTGGATATAGCTGTACTGTGTTCATCTGACTTATGACAAAGTATAACAGAACAGTATACTAGGAAAGGAGCTACTTTAGACCGGCGAGAAAATCCAAACGCCCTATCTTGGTTAAACGGAGTCCAAAAAATCCTTTTCGCCTCCTGTTGCTTGAAGCTTGCTATGAAATCATTCTGTTGTGGAGATCACGCCGCAAGTTAAATTGCGAACGTTACTGGGTGAAATACTTTTTCGTCAGCTAGCATGAGCGAATGGATTCCACCATCCAGGAACGTCTCATTGACATTCAAAGTGACGGTGAAACCCGTGTTGTGTTTCATACACACGGATGGTAAATCGTTGGGATCAAGTGCAGTGAGAGTTATTTGCAGCTTTGGGAATGAGTGAAGCTATTATTACTGGCGTTTCCAACGATGTATTTTGCTGAGCAAGGTTTCTGCCAAGCAGCCTGCTGCATATGCGTAATAAATACCCCAATCGCCTTGACATGAACAAGACCAGGGAAACGCCATGCGACTTAAATTGAGCAACTTGCAAGCTGCTTTGAAAAAGCTTGCGGATAAACACCAACCGTAAGGTTCGCATCAGTTGGAACCAGCTGTTATTTTGGAAATGATAACATTTATTCTACAAATGCATTTGCATTCGTTTTGTGTTAACTAGATTGCCCATTTATATTTCATCGGCAGTGAAGTATTTCCAAGACAAAATAATATTTTTAGACAGCGCAAAAACTACCGGTAAGCGGGCGATTTCCAAGTAAAGTTTCTGTAAGGGGGCGATTTTACAAAACAGGTTGAAGACCACTGCTATAGACTCAGTTACCCACTTTACACTGCACTGTTATCGGATTCGCGTTGGATTGGGAATCCCACAAATCACTCAAGCACCACCGTGAGTGTCTCACCGTGCTGCTTGAGCGCGCATTTTTTCAACTACATGCGATTCAGCTAATCCAACTAGCAGAGGTAGGTTGGGAATCCGATAATAAGGGATTCGATTGAAAATGATGTTGGGTGGTTTGTATTAAGTCTTGGACAACCTTTTCTGTACTTGTTTGATGCTAAAACCACTACCGTGGAACAAATTAACCTATTTAAGCTGATCTTTAGCAAAAATGACGGATTAATTTACTTAATAGTTTTGCCTGCAGGCTAACTACACCTAGTTAGGGAAACATTCATCAAAGATTATTCGGTATGTTACAAGATATCAGATATTGGACCGAAAGACTATTACCCCAATACTTATTAATAGGTTTTCATTACACCTTGGTATAGTAGAATTATTTTATGCGATCATTGACCATTTTATATCAGGTTCCATAAACAAGACCACCTCATCTAATGAAACGTTTTTGACTAATTGTTAGCATAAGTTAAGTTTTAGCATCTTTAGCGAGTAATGTGCAGTGCAAAAACATTTTTGGCGATGCTTTTCAACGGGCCTGGCCCGGGGCCGTTGCCCTGGCTCCTCTGCCTACACCTGTGCGTTACCACATGCAAGTGTGTGCAGTTCAAGGGAATGAGCAGTCAGAAACAATGGTTTGATTAAAACATCAGATATCACAAGATTTGCAAAACCTACAGTGGATTCAGGGACGCCGGAGAGCTGGGACATTTCCCTCCCTGACCCTTCAAAAGGGAGCAACGGGGGCGTAGGTGCCTTTTTTATAACTTTATCATTCGTAATTTCATGGTTTATCAAGATCGAATTGAAACAAATTTAGGCTATTACAGCTATTAGCGCACCCAGAAAATTTAGAACGTTTTCTTATCATTTCCGAGGTCAACATTGTTGCTGAAAAGAAAGAGCATGGTGATAACGATTGTTTTATTATAAGTTTCCATTGTCCACAACCTTTTTACTGCCCCCCTTGCCCTGGCGCTGTTCCGGCGTCCCTGAGTGGATTCACACTCCATTCTTCCCCTGACGTTTACGACTTTACGTATCCGAACTGCAAAGATTAACTGTAGATTCTATGCTCGCTGCATCAGAATGTATAGCTTTTTCGGACCACATGTTCGCTTTCCTGAGCTGACCTTTCAGATGCCTTCAGAAGTTTTAAGCTTGTAGTTTGAATCTAACGCTTTCATCTGAACCAAAAGCACGCTAGCATTTTGCCGGCACGCGTAATCCATAACCTAGCAAACGCATTCGTTAACCATTCACTTGCTCGTGCTTTCACAAACCATGTTCATTCACGTTTGAACGACTTCAGATCCATTGTGAGGTGAAACAGCGAACTCAGCAATGCACTTGCGTGACTAGCAAACCGAGTATTCTGCAGTGTCAGCAAGTTCGCAGCGCAATTTTCGACACCGAACAAAACAGAATGTCACACCTACACGATTGTTTTTCACAAACTGTTAAAATATGGAAAAAGCTTGTGCAATAGAGCTGACAAATTTAATCTTTTTGATGCATAGGTGTAAGAGCAGGCACTATATTGGGGATGCAAAGGAAAGTTTGCCCGAAAAACATCTATGCGACAAACCTCCCTACAAATTTTCTGTTGCTGTTGGTACTGATGATATGAAGTAGGTGCCCTGCAGCATACTCGATTGGCAGAGTGTACAATTAACAAAAGCACGTAAATGACTTCTTTTTTGCCCAAACTTCCAAGTGAGTCAGTTACTCACAAACTCCCACATACTAAGACACGAGTTACTGGAAACAGTTGAATTTATATATATTTGGTGTTTTTCAATGACATAACAAACTTTAATATATACACTCAGTGTAAAAGAAATATAATTTCATTAATATTGTAAAAAATGTCGAAATTTTTTTGCCCAAATTTTCAACAAATCCAAACTTTAGCGGATGCTTTTGCATCCCCAGCACTGTTTGCATTGCAATACAGCAATTGCACTATGACGTAACAACAGCATGTTCCGGCTGAGAGGGGCCTTCCTCTGGGTCTACACAGCATTCTTCGACCGGCTAAGATGTTTCTAGTCAGTGATTTTCTGCTGGTTGTTGGCATGAACGACGTGCAGGTTTGAAAAAAAATAACAAATCCATGAAAACACCAGTCGAAAAAATGAAACCACGAAGAATTTTTCGTCCTGAATCCTTTCCAGGAATGTTAAATTAAATGAGGTTCAGCACACGCTGTAAAACGAGTAAAATGGCAGCACAGAAGTTATTGGGACCATTTATTCCGATTGAAACACGCTAACACACACACGTTGCGTTTGAAACGTTGTTTGGTTTTTATTTGAAAGCCGTAAGGTCATGTACTTGGGTTCCGTGATATTGGCAGAATCGCATGTTGGGTTTAAGTGAAGACTATTACCAGCGCCAAAGTTGATTTTCAAGGAAAAACTAAGAAATACAGTATAGCATTTGTCATTTTGACTTCAACACGCCAAACATATTTTTTTCTGAGCAGTTGCTACTGTTGACAACCTGGGACCACAAAGACTAACAATGTTTTCCGGGTAAAAGTAACAAAAACGCAGGCTTTTGCTAAGTTCTGCTTAAATTTTCAGTGGCGGCGGTTGATTGTATCGACTATTATGTTTAAAAACTAAATGAAGACGCCTAGCTCGCTGCTTTTGACCGTTTGTTTGTGTCAACGGTCTAAAAGTCATCCCAACAGAATTATAATGCAAAGCAACAAATATATTCGTTTGAAAAAGAGTCTCCTGTTAAATCAACTTTCAACGTATTGACAACGATTTATTGCAAACGTTGCGTCATTCACACGTCGATTAATGTCACACTGATCTGCGCACAGTAGTCACAACCGCTCAATTCTGATGAGCCGAGTCCGAACCAGTCTCACTTGTCGCATTGAAAACTCGCTATTCTTGCACCAAGTTTCAAGCTTTCTTGCTCGTCTTTCTAGTGATGACGTGGACCAACCACAGATGAGCGTATTCAATGAAAAGAAGTTAAACAAAAGTGAGAATGAAAGCGCAGCTTCTCTATCAGTCATGTGCTTAAGCTTAAGCTATATAAACCAAAACGGCGGGGAGAACATACAAAGCCGAACATCAGGAACGAATATACATTCTGAACTAATAAATTCGCACCACACTGCGTCTTCGTCTTTCCGCAATGGCCCAAAAGCCAATACATTACCATTGTTAACTTTTAGCTTTGCAAAACATCGAAATATGGTTTAAGAAAAAGGTGCCATGGAGCTGTGAAGTGCAGCAGGAGTTAACGCATGGTGACGATTTAATTCGTTTCAGGCTGTTTCTGTCGCTAGGAACTAAGCAAACTTCGAAGTTTCGTTTCGATCGCCTTTGCTCGATCTACTTGCGTCGATTCTTTGTGGCTGAGATGATATTCTTGAAGCGACTGAAGAAGTTGCTCGATGTCATTGGCCGTTAAAGAAACGTCATCGGCTGTGAAAATAAACCAATGCGTTCCATTCAAAGCTCAGCGCAGGAGATCGTCAATCGTGACTGGGAAAGGTTACTCGAAGTCAACAACCTTTGGGCGCTGAGCGAATGATTTCCACGAGGTAGATACTGAACAACCAAGTCGTTACTCGATAATTTTGGTGCTTTTCTGTTCATCAACCGATAAAACTCAGTAGAACAAAGAGAGTAAATGAGCCCGTCGTGCAAGTCAGTTCCTGATCAGACATTCTTGATTGCAACCGGACCAGTGGATTACGATCTTAGACCAGTTCAACGCTCAAGCAGTCTACCTATGACGTTATTAAATACACATGTGAGGTCGATACAACGAACTAAACAGGCAAATAGCATGAATGTGATTTTCGAACGCAACTGTTTTGACAAGTTCGAGCAATTTTTTGGAACAAAACCAAGTTAATGGGCTTTGATCTCCTTTTTACATCAGGAAAATAGGTGGTAAATAAAAACACAGCGAAGTATGTTTTTAGCAGAGATGTTCGGTTTCCCGGAGATTGCGATACATCCCAAATTCAAAGATGCACAGAGCTGTGCAGACAACTCCATGCATGTGTGTCTACACCGACTGAATATTTCCACACCAACAAATACAACCACGCTGTAACACCGATCAGGACGAGAGCGATACCTTCTGAAATATCCACCATCTTTTCTAACGACAGTAACGCTGCTTCACGAATATTCGTAAACTTCAGATTCGCTGAAAATAAAAACAGAAAAAGTCATAGGAATTTTCACCGAAACACAAATACTACAACTGCAACGGTAGTTGGTGTCAGGTCACGTGATTAGAATTCGCTCTAAAGCAATGGTTCTCAACCTTTTCGCTGAAGGGATCCAAATCCAGACCTACGATTTCGTGAGAGAGCCGCACTAAACAAATTTTAATACAAGTCAATTGACACGTTTGGTTTTATACCAAAACGAAGTCTGTTACACAAAATCTTAGAGGTTTTATTGAAAAGACTGTTGAGGGTCACAAAGGGTGCTTGGGAGACGTATGCGGCTCTCAGAACAGTGGTTGAGAACCATTGTTCTTAAACATTTCAACATTTGAGTCGAGATACCAACTTCAGCTGATTGGATGCGAAGCCATGCGATTATTCATGCATGACACACGAGCCGAACTGGCATCGACAACATACACTTCCTGTTATCGTCACAACACAGTGAACCACCAGTAAAAACATGTTCCAAAAACTATTACATTCATTATATTCATAACGCGACAATAAAATTATTCACAAATTGTCAAGCAAGCGGAGAACACAGCCAGTTCGTCAACGGTGTTGAGAACCGCACGGAAGGTACGTTACACTTTAAAAAACCAGTGCAAGAGAACTTCTAACACGGTTATAATAAAATGAACTACATACATGCATTGAGATAACAGTTCATTGCCAAAGTCGACCTACTTAAACAAGCGCACAGTGAAGGGACAAGAACGCTGAGACCCTTGAACGCATGAGGGGTGGATTCGTCACAAGCGTCACGCTTAAGCGAAGCAAGAAGAGCAACAATGCATTCCAGCGCAGTCAACTGCAGGACGTAAGTGCTGAACGATGCAAAATTCGCCAGAATGCCGCACACCTCCTCGAACTTGACCCCTGGAAGGAAATCGAAGACGCGTCACGGCAAAATACGCAGACAGCAGATACGCATTCCGGCACGCAAGCATTGGCTGCTGTGCACAGACGGGGCTTGGCAGTGACGGGATTGTTCAACGCGCGAACTGAAGAGATCGAAATCATATGTTTGAAAGCTTAACAAGAACTGTTCAAAAAAGCGTCGCACTTCTAGCAACATACATCACCATTTCTGTCTGCGGTNCATTGGGCCGTTTAGTTGCGTTATTACTAGGGCAACCAAAAGCCAATAAAGTCAAAAATTTTCTGCCTGTTTTAAAGTTTATGACATGTTAACAAACCAAATTTCACGCCGATACCATGAGTAAATCCAAAGTTATTAGGTCAAAAAAAGTCAACATTAATCGTTAGGTCAAGAGCACAGTCTTCTAACAGTTTTGTTTCTTTTATCAAGATTTTGTTATAACTACAACAACAGATATTTATATGGTTTTGCTAGTTTAGTTGAAATTCTGAAAGAATACTGTATTTTTTGCGACTTCTGGCATAATAATGTTGTTTTGCCAACAACTGGACGATTGAAAGTACGCTGGGCGTGGTAGTATCTGATGTTGAAGTATGACAACGTAGAAGCTTCTCAATGACTTCAGGAGATTTATTGGCACTAGATATTTCTCTTGTGCTTTTGGATTGATATCGCCTACGGTTTGTTATCCATAGTTTCGCTGGGTCTTTCAAACTTTTGATTTTAATTTCATTTCATCAGAAAAAAGTTTTAACCTAGCGGTTATTGATTTCGAATATATGCTTTGTGTGCTGCGTTTCAATTGCAAATGCAAGAAAATGGTTTATGAAATCAAAGTTTCAAGTTTTTAGGTCAAAAATTTGGTTGCCCTTGTTATTACCGTACTGTATGCTTGGGAGAATGCGTAAGGCTCAGTTCATATAGATTTGTTTTGGGTGTTGTAAAGCTTGGCTGTGGCTTAACCAAGCAAACGCTATCATTTGCGGAAATACGCTGCTGGCCCTGTTTTTTCTCCAGTGTTTGAAGTAAGATAACGCCAAGCATTATTATCTATAGTCTTTCACTGCCATGACAGGCNAGACGCCCTGTAGCGGATGCTGTTCACACTCTACGAGCTACGTCCAGCGATGTGAACTTTTTCAAGTCAAGGACGGTTGGACGAAGTCGTTCAACCGCAATCCGATGGCACTCAACCGTGGCAGGTGCTTTTTTGGTTCCGGCGGATTCTAGGTTGTATTTCACGCTTTCATTAGGAATCTGCCTTGAACATCAAAAATTGTTCGGGCCAGCGGAGTGAAAAACTGAAAATACATCTTTACGAGTCTCTAGCAGACTTCTTGAGACATAAAATAACTTTACAAAGCAGTCATTGTTCAACGGGTCGTGCAAATTCAGGAGAAACTACCATAAAAATTAACGTAACTGAATTTTCGTTGTTAAGAACTCCAGCTTGAAGAGCGATTTCTGTAATGTCTTTGCAATGTGAAAATAAACATATAAAAATTAACTTTCTAGTATTTTTTCCTGAAATCGTGAAGCTAAGAAACTCACATTTGGTCTCGCGCGAAGTTGGTTTCCATGCCGACGGCAAAGCCTTAAGAAGTTTCTCCTGGCGTTTTAAAACAACAGTTTTTCTTTCGGTAGCGCTTTGGCCACTCTCATCTTCATCACTGTCCGGCAACTCATCCTGAAAATGAAACCAAGCAAAGAAACTGGAGTTATACAACAAAAATCCTTTAGGAAAAAAGCATTAGCTCTCTGATCGTTATCGACATTGGAATGAGAATGGCAGCAGCGAACCTTGTGCAGATGCGGTCGCACGACCTCCCAGTAATCTCCAAACTTGTCCAACGTCAGTGATTCCAGAACAGTAGCTAAGCATGCAGCAGCCTCGGTACTGTATGAAACCTTTTCACGTTTGGATTCTTTGAAGAGTACAGTGACTACCTGAAAACAAACGCTAAGTCGTTTAAGAATTATGTGCACATGATGCTATAATGAACCAATCGCACTCTAGATGACATGCGTCTTTTAAAATAATAGCAAAGGTCTCGATTCAGGTTGCACGCACTAATTCACACCACAATATCATCGAGCAAAGTAAGTGCTTGACCTGATTTTTTTCTTCCTCCAACATTTTGTCGGCACAATGAACGCACACACTGCAGATCGCCTCCAGCAATCGCTCTTTTCCTTCCCAGGTACGACCTTGCAGTCCGGTCGTAAGGGCCTGTGATGAAAAAGATGAAGAAATGCACTTTATAGAGGAAACCCTTTGTCACTCGCACGAAACTAATCGGGAATACAGGAGGTTCCGGTGACGAAGACATGGCGCGACGTGCAGGTCGTGAACAGAGGCACACAACCACGACCGCAAGAATTACCAGCAGCAAGTTGTCGAGATGAGGGCGGTCGATTAAGCCCGGACGTTGTCGCTTCACCACAGTGGACATGGCAGCGGCGGCCTGCGCTTTTGATTGCCAGCTCGCCGATTGCAAAGCTGAAGAACAGAGACCGATGATTTCTTGTAGATGTAAACGAACAGCTGTTTCGGATCCTGGAAAAGGAGCACAACAAAAATACTTATCTTTGGACATCCTGAAGTATCTTAAAATCCGCCTTTACGCCTGTTTATGCAGACGTGTGTTTTTGTCAAAGAATCCATTTTAATAAAGTTCACCATCTACCGCAGTGGTTCCCAACCTTTTTTGATGCATTCCTCCCTTTGCTCATTTTGGAGCTTTTCATTCCTCCCCTGTACAGGTTCGTTGGCAATTATTAACTACAATCGGAACAATGGTCTTTATTGACGACAATAACTTGATTAATAAAAGTGGGACAAAAACTCTTTGTTGTCAAATAATGGCACTAAAGTTTGTCAACAAAAACGTGTGATAGTTACAAATATACCGTAAAGTGATATAACTAATTGAAAGAGCCAATGTCAACTTAAANCAAGTACAACACTTACACTGATTAGGTAACTTAGCTATCAGGTGGAAATTCCTCCCCTNAACTCATGAAATTCCTCCCCAGTTGGGAACCACTGATCTACCGTGTTTTCTGTTTGTAATGTTTTGCATGTGTGTGTGGGCGTCCGTATTTTTGTCAACCTTCGCGTTGCCAATGACCTCTTCAGGCCTTGGTCTGCCATCATTGGCTGCTTGTATATAAATAAATAAAAGGAGCACAGAATAACGTTCGACCGAAGTACGTAAATTATTCGGGGGTTCCTTATTCCGCCACGTTTGCTAAGCAGCATACCTGGCGTAAATTCGTTCCAGATGGCTTCCCACATTTCACGCGAAGTCAGTACAAAGTTGACGTCATCACCTCTGTTGAGAAAATTCAGGCACATTCACAAAAGAAAACCAAGATTTTTTTGCCCGAGCCTCAACCAGCCAAGCAGTGAAAAGCACACGATGGGCCGTGTTTAACACACTACTTCAGTCCGCCATGCAAACTTTCAATGGGTCACTTGCAAAAACTGGAAATTTAATTCTTGCATCGCTACTAAGCTCTCAAAACCTCGTGTTGACATTTACTTTCACTCAGATCAAGTTTATTTGCAGCAAAATCTACCAGCACTTGAGGAACGTACTTCGTTAAAGAGTTGCCANCCGCGTTACGTTTGCTTCCNTGCCCTGCCTGTGTCTCGTGCATTCCGTAAAACGCCAACGGAAGCACGAGGGTGGTGTGACGGTTGAGTGCGTCAGGACAGTGACGTCCGACAGCGTACATCACACTTGCTGAAGCGTGTTTCGCGTTTTGCTCTGAAAAATATAAGCGACGGTAACAGTTGCAGGGCGGGCGGGAAGGACGACCACAACACCACTCACCTTCTCTTTCCAAGTACCATTGTTTCATCTTCGTCAAGCATTTGGAAAGCGACACGTCTTTCGCCACTCGCGCGAGATGACCAATCGCCGACGAATTAACTTTGCGGATGGCGAGTGAGCGGTCCAGAAGACCTACAGCAAAGTAAATGGCTTGAACATGGATCAAATCGGTGTTTATTGCCCAGCATGTTTATGGTAGAAAGCAACGCAACAGACTTACATTTGTTATCAAAAAGTTTAAAAAAATATATAAACTACAAATTGGTAAATTTATGTTTCAGTATCATGAAGGAAAACTACCAGCCATTTTCTCTTTTGAAGTAAGTTTCTAAGCTGGATCAAAAACATAAATATGAAACAAGAGCTATTTCCTGCCTCGATTTAATTTGAAAAAAGCTAGAAACAACTGAGATTCACTGGCCCCAAAATCTGAGCCCACATCACCTAAGATCTATTTCATTTTAATCTTTCAGAAGTGGTTTGTGTGAAATATATTTATCAGCATCTTCAGAGTACGTTTAGGTTAATTACACAAGTTGGAAAAATTGATAAGTCTCTACTTCAATTGCAACAACTGTCTTGTATTGTTATTATCCTGTTCTTACTGAAACTGAATGCAGTAAACTTGGAAAAACGCAAGTAATAATGCAGCAGTCCCCCGGGTTTAAGTGTAAATTATAAAATTTAAGTGAGTCTATTTCAACAGTTTTCATGCTTGTTACAGTAGTGCAGTAATGACACCTTCACATTGTTGGTCAGTTGAAAAACTCGTGCTGGTCGTAACATTGTCGTTTCCTGCATCTGCCCTGTTAGTTTTCTGTCTGTCTTGTGTGAATGAATGTCTGTCTGTGTTTGTTTAGTGTCTCTGTTGTGTACTGCTTCTTTTTTAATAATTGTTTGGTACAGGTATTGATAAGTTTAACGCAGTGGTCTTCAACCTTTTTTGTTCAATCGCCCCCCTACAGGAACTTTTCTTCAAAATCGCCCCCCGCCAACTATGATTTTATTATTGGCAAGAATATTATTTTAATTTGAAATTATTTCAATTCTAATGAAACAAAGGGGAAGTTTAATTAGCACAAAAACGAACAAACAAAACGAAGGCAATTGCATTTGTAGAAACAACGTTACTCACTTCCAAAAACAATTGGTTCCAACCAGGACTGTGGAGCCGGAGCCAAAAATTTTTGAATGGTGGAGCGGGAGCCTGAAACTTGAGTTCCCATTCAACCATGGATGCAAGTTGGTGGGGGACACGGGGGACGTGTCCCCCCACTTTGTTAGACGGGGGGAACATAATATGCCATGCCCCCCCACTTTTTCTCGTAGGGTTTGTATTTGGAGAGGTTTCAAAACTAAATGTTACATTTGTCACGTTTTGTGTGAAGAGTCTT
>JGI24021J15306_10008537_pt1 | contig 12610 bp, 5 predicted proteins | sample Ectturendosymbi1_FD_15306 | JGI IMG/M metagenome (IMG submission 15306) | reverse complement strand
GGTCGGTTTTTGACTAAAATAAAGTTTTTTATGTCGTTTATTGGTGAGCAGTTCCGCAATATTTTAAAGGGTCATGTACGGAAATTTGAACATTATTATTTTTCGTCCCACATTAGTTGTGTTTTTGTCGCTTGCACTGGATGTCCGTGTGCTAGCAGTGGTGCTTTTCACGTGCCTTCAATCTTTATGCTGTCTACTTTTTTGCGTTTGGGTCGTTCACAAATGACTTTGTCGCGACGTAATTACGACAGTAACCACAGCATCACTGTTTAATTTGACTTTAATTAATTGACATTTGACATGTAAACACTAAAAACACATGGAAAATTGACTACAAGCAACGAACTAAAAATACATATAAGTGACACTTACAACGAAGTGAAAATCGCAATCTTTGTGAAATCGCAAAACCGTGCTGCCCATCAGTACGTATGTCGCAACCAGTTGCAGACACACGAAACTACAAAGGCCGTCAGTAACTGATCGCGATATCACGACAGACATACTTTGAAGGGGAGGGTTTCAGTTTTTGTAACCTTTCTGACAAGGCGGGATGATTTGTAATTTGGTCAATGTTCTTCGACCACGATATGTTGAAACTGTTTTAATTTGCGATTACTTGAGAAATCTCATTTCATAAACATACTGGACCACACAGTCATTTCCACAGTCATCACCTAATGAAAACATTCACACACTCTCCTTCGACGTGCATCCGCGGCTGGTGATAGAGTTCTTGTGTAATTCCCAGGTGCTACATCAAATTCGGTTTGTATCTGCAGTAGACAAATAAACCTAATGTAAAAAGCTCAGCAGTGAGTGCGTGAAAAATTAATTCTTGAGCTCATTGAGGGGTGATTTTCTTAAACAATACAGTAAAGCAACTGCTTTATAACCATAAGCCAAAGCTACGTACAACAGCGCAGTTCGCTGTTTTGTGCGCTTCAATACCCTGCAGCTGTAGACCACAGCAATTCAGCAAACGAAGGTTAAGCTACTCAGAACTTGTTGAAGTATCTCGTCGTGTATAAAATTTTATGCAATTCAACAGTGCACCGGAAACTGACATAATTTGTTTGTTTACAAACGTTCTGTAGATAGACAATGCTGCTGCGATTGTCGCTCTGCGTACAGTAGTACTTCCATTTTGACAGTTTGTGCTTCAAATTTATGCAATATTGTACAAGCATCATGTACAATGTACAAGATGCTTCAGCTCGTGATACAACGTAGTTGTCGTTGTTTTAAGAAAAAGGCGTTTTTGAATACCAACATGTAATGTACTCCTTCGAAGTACTAAACATTTCGAAAATGGCAATATTCTCGAATCCATATCTCGTCAAATTCATTTTTCCATTTTTGTGTGGGTTTTCTTAGTCAAGCACGGAAGGTATCATACGGTTATTGTAGGCATGTAGTAGTCCCACTGAAAATTTTCGTTTCGGAATATTTTGTGGCGTTTCTAGCGTCTGATTAGAAACAAACATAAGGAAAGTCAACAGTCGTTGCACTGCTTGCCCGAACCCTACAGTTCTTCTGAAAGAGTAGTTTTAAGTTCAGCCTGTTCCGTTTGTTTTTTATTAGCTTATTTACGTGTTAATCTCGGACTAAAAGTTCATATCGCAGTTGTTAGCAGTACAGTTAACTTCGGTTTGTAGATTCGATTGACTCTCAAATTTATCCATGTTGGGCTCGCGAAGATATGGTTTATCCGAAGACAGTTGTTTCTAGCCTGACGTCATATAGGTAGCAAGCTATCAGTAAAAATCACCTTAATTGAACGCATTAACGACGCAATGATATAATTTCGTGGAAATACAATGAGTTTATAGATGTATGTACACTGACATATCAGATGTAGTAACAGTGAAATCCAGTCAGTTACGAACAATCTGACTTACTTGACTGTGACGAAATGTGCAATTGTGGTCTGCCGCAGAGACATAATTTTCGGAAGAAACTCACCCAACTGCACTACACTACGAACTCTATCTTGCTGTCTGAATAATAGACTGCGTAAACTTGTTAATCTGGTTATAAACGGTAAAGGTTTCCTACTTCGAATTCGGTACAACACAAAATGGGAGAAGGCTATCTGGGCAACCCATAGTAAACGTTGCGAAAAACAATACGTGCATAACATACGTTAATCAAATCAAAGTCTGCCTGTTAGACATATAGGCTAACTTCACCTTCAACACTGCAAGCAATGCTGACGCTTTACGCCCAGACATGTTTATTATATCACAAATGTATGAAAAGTGATCTGGCGATGTCATTCCGGGCCCCACCAAGCAGGGCCAAAACTTGCCGTGACACAGTGGTAAACTCCTCTGGCCTTTTTTCTACGAATCGCCACTATATTGAGGTAAAGCAATTTCGGAAACGGGTTGAATGAAAATAAATTACAAGTTAGAACAGAAAAAAGTATCTGATTTCTTGTGTTTAAATTTATGTTTTGCGAAACTATAAGCCAAAAACGTCCCCGTGGCGACGCGACTGGCACTGACGCAGAGCACCTGACGAGGAAATCCGGATTGCTGGATGTAAAAAGAGTAGGGACACCGGAGCAGTGGTAGGGCACGGGAGAGATAGAAGAGTTATTGCAAAAACAAAAGAAATGGTTACAAATTATGCTTGTTTCTGCTCAGCAGCAATGTTGACCTCAAAAATAATAACTGAATATTTAGAAAACCATTCTGATTTTTCTGTATACGGGAATAGATGCTATAAATTTTTTGTAGTCGATCCAGATAACCCACTAAAATTACAGAGGATACTGTTGTGAAAAGGCACCTCCGCCCCCGTTGCCCCTTTTTGAAAGCGCAGGAGGGCAACACCGCCGTCATGCCCCATTCTGCGTCCCTGAGAAACAGTAAATTTTATCCGCAATCACGAATATCCGGATTTAAACAATTCGGGTAATTCGAAGTTTTTATTAGGAAAAACGTTGGAAATCATTCGTAATACTGATTTATCCGGATTCGGCGAAGATCCGGAGTAACCGAATTTACTGTAATTTACAGCAAATTTAATGTAGTGACAAAAAGGAGATAAACCTTTTACGAAAACGGTACGGCGTCATTTATAGACGGCTGCTTTTGACGACGTCTGCATTCTATCACAATGGCAGTATGTTTAGTGTTTAGGCAACTAGCAATAGACGATTTTAGCGAAATTGTGGTAAATACGGATTTCCATGGCAAGATTTTGAGCTGAAAACGTGATAAGTTCCTGAAAGACCGGTGTCAAGCGAAATTTCTGACTTCACGCCGTGTGCGCATGCACAGAGTAATATTCTACATACGATTGGGGTTTAGGGTTTGGTGCTTAGGTAAGTGTGTCGGGTTAGGGTTTGCGCCGGAGAGCGCAAATGAATGCACTTAGCTTCATCGGCACATTTGTATTGCAAGGTATCTAAAACAAAAAGACACGCTGTACAGTGAATCCTTTTGCTGCATGCTGTGTCATCGTTACGGTATGTGGCATAGTTGATTTGCAAAACTTTGCAGATGGAGCGTCGATGAATGCTTCAGACAGTACGCCCTTGGAAACCTGAAACCACATATTTGTAAAACATTCGACCTGTCAATGGTACGTATTCGATTTTGAATTTGGTGATGAGCATTGGTCGGTGCTGGCAAAGCTCACGTGACTTTTCGATCTAGTATAGAATGGAAAATCTGACAACATTAGCAGTAAGGACCTTTTTTTTACACACACGGACTACAGTTTCCAATACCCAAAAGTAGTTTATAGTTTAATTCGTTAATGTTCCATGTAAAGCGCTCTGACTCCTAATACAAACTTTCATCTTTTTTGCAGATCAATGAAGCGCTTGATTTTGTAAAAAGCAGGAAATCAACTGGCAAGGTTGTCATTAACATTCGATGAACTTACCTCTGACGCTACCTTCGATCATTAACAAAGTGTTTATGCAATTTGTTTTGATTTGTGTGCAATTCAGAGTCGCATTTAATTTTGCTACTTCGTTTTCAAGTTATAGCTGCTAGAACAGGGATTTTCAACCTTTTTCTGCTCGTGTCCCATTCAACTACGAGAGATATTCGTCATGGCCCAAAGCTTGTACTCCCAGATTTAACACTCCTATAACTTCAGCTAAGCATTAGCTGCTGTGCTATAAAAATTCAATACTATGGCATAGCTATTGTCGTAAATACAGCTTCAGCTATAGCATTGTAAAGTAGGAGTTATGTCACAAACGCAACATTCAGGTCGAATTTTTTTACTAGTGTATTTTATTTGGTTATAATGACATCGTTATTCAAGTCTTTCATTCTGATGTTCTGATCGGACACACTGGTAAAAACGTCATGGTGTACCACTGGGCCATGACCCACTGGTTGAAAACCACTGTACTAGAACGAGCTGTGTTTGTTATATCGTATGCGCCCTACGTTCCAAAATTTTTGTGTGTCACTTGGAGTAAAACGCTTTGCTGCTTTACAACCTTGGAATATTCTCACAAGTAGGGTGGACTAACCTCTCTTTGGAGGCATTACGAGAAAATGCTGCATTCAGCATCTGCCGTTATGGGCAAACAACGGTTGGGGAGTCGGAGGTAATACGTCCGACTCCTAGCTTCCAAAATTTCCGACTCCTTAGCATAACGTGAATGAAGTTTGCAGTCAACGATTTTGTAGCAACTAACAGTCAATGGAAATCGTGGTGCACAGTAAGAATTATCTGTTTCAATAAAAGTTTCAAAAGAAATTATACCATTTCAACAGACACAAGCTAGGATTCTCAACTTGGGAATGCAATGTAAGAAATAATTAATTGGACTTCCGCCCCCGACTCCCTGCTACTCCGCAACCCTGGGGCAAACACTTCTGCATGATCTCAAACAGTAACTGGACTGCAGAGTTCGCGGTGTAAATGTATATCTAGTAATAAACGTAGTAAAAACCTCCTGTGCCAAAAGCCTTGCTTGAGGGCTGGAATTTGGAAAGGTTTGTTTAATGGTTTCCCACCGCGAACGCCCCCCTGCTAACCTGCAGTTCAGTAGGCTAACTGTCTAAGCAGTACAACAAACCAGTGATGTAGTCTCGCGACCATTTCTGCGAGTCTCGGTCACAAGCCGGATTGTCTTGAGACTTGAATACTACAGCGATATGGCTTAGTAAAACTTGTGCAATTCAACAAGACATTTGTCTGCTGTATCTGCAGGTAAAAAACAAAGCATGAAGGAAAAATGCTAGAAATTCGAAAAACTTCCAACCCGAAGTGGTGATGATACTTTTATAAATATCTTTGAAAAATTTCGGCATAATCCACAAATCTTCCAGTCTCAGCCTCGAAGTTTAGGTTTCGACAACGTCTCTGCAACAAACAGACCTGCCTGACGAACTCAGAGCTGCCAATACGACTTCGAAGCTAGGGTTGCCAGATGTGTTTTGTAAAAATACCGGTCATTTTGTCAACAGTGCCAAATCAACGCTGTGTCCTAAGCGCGCATGTAATAACACCGGATTCTAGTATAGCTTTTTTTTTAAAAGAACGCTTTTTTACCAATGCACATATTTATTGTGTTATTTTCTTTTCGGTTTCATGAATCTCCCACAATGCTTAGTTTGAAAATTGATAAACAGTGCCTTAACGTATGCTGTGTGAGCATAGCCATGCTAAGCATTAGCAAACCAACCTACTATACTTCAAATATAAAACGATATCTGCATGGTTAATTTTGGGTTGCCATTGAGCTAAAAAACTTTCTTCAAGAGATTAACCTTTGTACATTTAATCACATTCACGAAGAAAACTGCTTTGTACGAAAATACATTTCAGAAAACACGAAAATTGTTAAGACTTATCAAGAATACAATTTATCAATCTCTGTTTTTCACGCAGTGAAGTATAAGGTTCACTAGCCTCAAAATGCCACTCGCTTCCTCTCCATTACTATGATTTTCCTGCATGCTGCAATAGCCTGTAGTAGTTCAGGTAACAACTCCACCTGAGCTGGTTTCATTGTTAAATTGCCAAAAAAATACTCACACAGATCACGTTGAAGGCGAAAAAGTATGGAAAGTACGACTATACAAAGGAACAGAGAAAACAGACTATGAGTAATGTTAATTTACATGTAACTTGAAAGAACTGCCCCCATTTTTAACTTGAAGGAACAGTCCTGACAAGATTCACTACTAGTAATATAATTTGAGAAGTTCTGCGTTCTTTTTGGAGTTACTCCAATGCATTTGTTTTCAAAATACAGTAGAATTTGCCTAATTCGTCACCTCAAGGGGATTAGAAGAAAGTGACAAATTACGCAAACGGGTTGAAACTTATCATAGAAGTTGGTATACGTAGTGCTCTTATTTGCAGTAAAATACAAGTTTATGACGTTCTGGTTGACTACAACAATTAATTCCTCTGCTCTATCTGGACTCCTCCATTTGATCAAGCACCTTTTAAATCTTTAATAAACTTTTCCGCGTTCTCTCAATGGAGAGTTGGGTCGCGCTTCGAACCTCGTATAAAGTTCGAGAAACAAGTTGCGAAGTGCAACAATTCTCAGATATAGATCCTTAATTCGTTTGAATTCCCATACGTACTAGCTGCTTAGACATCAAACTGCAAATGACAAGTTAGACGAACAAAACGCTTCTCAGGGATAGAAAGAGGTGACGAATTAGGCGATGGCGAATTAGACGAATAGAAATGTACACAAAAGATAGGAATTCTTCCGGGACCGACGAGTTCTACTGTACTGGCTTCAAGCACAGATTTTCAAAAATACAGCCCCCTGCTAAATTAACAGTAAAATGCTATACCGGTCATCTGGCCACTCTTTTAAAAGTGAACACGGCAAGCCTATTTTCAACACTTTCGGAATAACACCAACGCAAATCGCAGCTTCACCCTTACCCCCGGAAACGGCAAAGGAGCAGGTTACGACACTTCAAGAACGGCGTCCCACAGGGATCTGTCCTTGCGCTCCTCTTCAACATCTACGTCTCTGACCTGCCAACCGCCGTCTCCCGAAAGTATGCCTATGCTGACGATCTAGCAATCATACATGCTGATGGAGATTGGCAGGCAGTGGAAGTGGTGTTGAGCAAAGACATGGCAACGCTAGGTGAATACCTCCAGACTTGGAAGCTTCAGCTCAGCACCACAAAAATGGTGTCGGCAGCCTTCCACCTCAACATGGAAGCTAAACGTGGGCTGAAAGTCAACTTCAATAACGAGAACCTGCCCTTCTGCTCCGAGCCTAAATACCTCGGTGTTGGACAGGTCGCTCTCGTATCGCTGACATCTTGAGTCACTTCGCAAGAAGATGACATCACGCGTCGCGCTCCTGAGGCGGCTTTCTGGCTCCGGTTGGGGTGCTGCAGCAACAACGTTGCGAACAGCCACCCTAGCCCTAGTGCATTCAACCGCAGTGTACTGTCCTCCTGCTTGGTGTCGCAGTGCTCATGCCCGCCTTGTCGACACCGCCATCAACGACGCCTGCGTCCTACACCAGCAGACAACCTTCCAATCCTCGCAGGCATCCAACCTGCTGAGCTTCGTCGCATTGGAACCACACTGTCTGTGTGGCTTTTTGCATGTACCCAAATGTAACACAAAGTTTTAAGTTGCAACGAACAGACTTAAAAAATTGTCGGGCTGTAGCTATGCTCAGATTGTTTATCGCTGAGCATTGTTTTACTGTATAATACAAACATGCAACCATTTGATACAGATCGTCAAGAACAGCTATGTCCAACCCAAATGGCTAAGCCAAAAGTTATGTCACTACTTAAACCAGGGCCGCACATTGGATGACATATTTACGAGGGCCGCACATTTAATGACTCACTTGAGCTGAGCAAAGTAAATGTTTTCGAATCCTAACTGCAATGGTGACAGACGGGTTAAAGTGGCACTGAAGACCCACTGCCCAAGAAATGTCGAATTCAATATTATCAAAACAAGGACGGGTTGTCAGAGTATACGATACTTTTACTGCAGCGAAAACCTAAACTGGGCCGCAGGTTGGACGTAGCTGCATGGTCAAGAACTTCGCGTCATACAAAAAACAAGGTACGTTGCTCAAAATATTGACTTAAAGAAATTTGTCGGCTAAAAAGTGTGTTGGCCAAAATCGGCATTTTCAGCCCATGCTCATTGAGAGCGTGTGGAAGACGAAAAATTATAACTTCATACGTTTATTTTAATCATCGAAATAATAACAGATTATATACATAAATTCAATGGTTTTAGCTGAAATTTTGTGACAAGACTTCGCAGAATCTACCAGGTTTGTTTGTGACCCATTTAGCAGATTTAAGTCACAACCATCTGGCAACACTGGCGCTGATCATGCGATACACTCAGACTGCCATGTCACGATGCGAACTGGAGAGAGCATGCAGAGAGTGAAGCTAGTAGCAGGGATGCCTTACCCACACGCTTTATGATTTAGCAGGTGTTGATGTGTTTTTTAACTTGGGCCCCGCGTTCTTGAAATGCTACAGGCCCCGCGCTACCTTAATCCGGCACTGCTTCAGACTGTGTGCAGGACAGACTCTGATTACTTGACAAAACTTTTTTACTCGCAGGCAAGGTAATGTGAAATCATTGATGAAAACGTTAAGGCTCCACATAATTGTGATTGAAGTGGAACCATTACAGTGCACGTGTAATCATTACAAGCAAATATCTAGAATAAATGCTGCTGTTGCTAAACAGTGTCTATGGCCTAATTGCATAAAAAAAGACTTTTTCAAAGTTTGAGCTTCAAGGCATGAAGCGTATATCACCGGCATAATCACGCATTTAGCTGCACGAAAACAAAAATCTCTGATGCCCATTTAAGGTAGTGGTCGACAAACTGCGGGTCTCTGCCCAATTGTGGGCAGTTTAGCACTTTTTATTGGGCCGCGCAACACCTATGTTGTGATTGCCTGGGCTAAAACGTAGACTACTGGAACAACTATGCACAATTGATTTTCTGACGTTAACTAAGCATTGCTTTTGTCATTATACAGTTCATGACATTATAGCATTGTCATACAACAGGTAACTGAATACAGCAGAAGTTTGAAATTGGGCCATAAAAAATAAGCATGGGTCTTTACTTGCGACTGAAAAGGCGTATTGGGCCAACATAACGAAAGTTTGACGAGCCCTGAATTAAGACAACGGCTGATGCTGCAGACATGGGTAAGTTATACAATGTTTGTAGCACGTCAGCGTTATCAAAGTGCAATTTTGCGATGGTCTTGAAATGAAGTTTATATACCATTAGGTGGGATACAGCCAATTGGTACCTCAGCAACAGCTGCGAAAACGTTACACCTCGTTTTGGTTTCGGTTAGTGATTGCAAGCGCTTGGAGACACATTCCCCCTGGCTACGTGCCTGGTTTAATAAATTTAAGTAAACTCATTGTATGTGTGCATTTAAAACGCTTGTATTGAGTTCAACAAAATTCAATAAACTTATTGTATGTGTGCATTTTAAAACGCTTGTATTGGGTTCAATGAAATTTGTTGAACTCATTGTGTAGGTGATTCAAAAGGCTGGCGATATGGGGTTTAATAAAATTCGATAAAATGATTGTGCGTGTGCATTTAAAACGCTGCTACTGGGTTTAATAAAATTCGATAAACTCTTTGCATGGGTGCATTTGAAACGTTTTTGATGGGTATAATAAAATTCGATGAACGCATTGCAAGTGTCCATTGAAAATGCAGGTATTTAGTTTTAAAAAATTAAATAAACTTTCGTTTCGACAAACTGTCGGTTCGACGAACTGTCGATTCGATAAATTGTCGTTCGATGAATTGTCGTAGTACCGGGACGTCGTATTCACGTTTGCAAACCAACGTTTTGGCGAAGTTTGTTGACACAACATGCATATTATTCTAAACACACTGTACTTACTCGTTGTAAAATGTGTCACTGTAATAAACATAAATTCTGTATCAGCGCTCCAAATCATGAGACCGGAGCAAAACCAACACGGAACGCTAAGAAAGACCAGTTCATAACTGCAAAATTATCGGTAACCGTTAAAACAGGGGAGTAGAACACACTCAGTGCTATGTCAGCGCAGTTTACAATTGCAAAATATAAGATTGCGGATTAAAACAGTGGAGTAAAACATACTCAGCGCCACAAGGCATCTCACAATTGCAAAAGCAACAGGCTGCGCGAATGTCTCGTCGAATAGCAGTCGAGCAGAGGAGGTATGCGGCTGGGATGGCGCACAACCAGGGTTGACTGTTTGAGACTTGCTACTAGATGGCAGAACAGATACGGGCTTCTGTGATCCGTTTTATGATGAATCCGCCTGGGCTGCCAATTAACGACAAAGCTCGAAATGATTCACGTATTGCAAGTACAGGTGTGCGGCTGTTTTAGCGCACATCAAAAAATGAAATGGGAAACTGGTGATGCATCAATAAGTTAGCTAAATCAAGCACGTTCAAATAGGACAGTTGTAAAATTTGGCTCAGAAAATAAAAACGCCCATAATTATCTTTCAATTCAACCCTTTTTTGTGATTTTCCTTGATCGCACGATCTGGAAACAGTCACGTGACTATCAGTTTGATTGGGTGTGCGCCGCACACCTAGAATATAGGTCCCTGGTATTGAAGAATGTGAGAATTATTGGTACGTAAAAGCTTATGTTGACAAAAAATGCGGCATGTTTCTTTATCGTCATCTGACAGCCTTCAATCGATTTCATTCCTTATAACTTCTACCGACTGGACAGCTTTCAGCTAGTCGTCTATGTAAAATTCCTTGTTTCGATAGGCACAGTAAATTTTCGAATTCTTCTGAATTTTCCTGGCTGTGCAACTCGGAAACGACTTGGCTCCGCAGTGATGGACAGCCATGCAATACACTTGCGGCTTGAGGGGCACATTACCATTTCGCCACCACAGGAACCTGCAAACCGTTGATCCAAACCTGAAGTGCGAATCAGGTGAAAGATATATTCAGTGTCACAAGTAAATGCTATTTTTCCCACACAAAACAGTACACCGAAAAAATTCATCAAATCAGGGCCAGAATGCAGATCGTATTTGAGATCGATCATGAAACTTAACTGCGCATCTACGACGATACGCATTTTTCGCCGCTTCAGTGGATGAATACCACGAGGTAGAAAAAGCTTGAAGTTGTTAAGTTGTTTTCAGTTCATTTAACATTTAGGTCATGACTCTTAGATATAACATACCTTTCACGTACTGCCGATTTTTTAAAATTCTGCATTCTTTACATGTTTTCTCTTCAACTGATGACGGCAGACAAACGTCTGCAAATAACTGTTGCTTAAATGGCAGGCTGCATTTTCTGCCATCCTGAACTGCGAAGACGGAACTCCACACTTTTACGCCCTAGCGGCAAGCTCGCAAACCTTCACTTCGTGGCAGCAACAGAGACAACACGCGGCTTCACGCTCTTGCTGCTTGTTTGCGCCACATACATACAGTGCTCGCTCACATCCCGTTCGTGGTGCATCGCGCATGCCACGCTGTGCCGACCGCGCGGCCTCCACAACAATCCAACAACAAATTATTTCACTTTCGTAACAAAACCTGCTATGGGGTGAAGCCAAACAGACTGTCCCATCACTACAAGTTCCAACCGTTCCTCATTTTCCAGCACTAACTTCTGGTGCCTTATCGTTTCGACCATTCGCAAAACCATTGCACAACACAGCACTCGACGAAAACGTTCATTAAATCAGAAAAAAACTGTGGTTCAAAACAAATCACAGAGCTTACGAATTACAAAGCTCACTTGTGATACAAACATAAGACAGTCATGTTCGATACAATCGAAAGAATTGGTGCTGGCAGCATTGATAATCACATGAGATTTGTGCAAACATAACAGCCGCTCATGTCAGCCGGATTCGCGTAAGCTTTGACAACCAACTATTCGAAAGCAATACTGGCTTACAATGCCAGATGCTGACGAAGAATTTGTACATTTCTCGTAGTTCCAAGTGGGATATATTCGGCTATTGTTTATGAAACCAATAACTTTTGCTCGAGTTGTACAGCCATCGTACAACTTTGTTCACTCCATAAAACTTGCGAAAGTAAAATGCTTCAACCAACGCGGTAGCTTTTCCATCTGACCTTCAGTGACAGACGGATTGCGAAAAGGTCAAAGATAAAACGATGGTTTGTTCACTAAAAGCTCGGCATTTTCATGCGCGTACAAAACGAGGTTTGAACTATATCAGTTGTCTGAACCAGCAGTTGACCATGCAGTGACTGCAACTGGCACAAGAGACAGAAATGTTACCGGGGCAACGCAGATGTTCTTAGGTCAACAAAGCAAATAACGCAGCAAACACACAATCGATGAAAAATGAAGAGAGATGTCATACTTGTACATGATGTATACAGTTTTGCAACGTCAACGAACACCATGCTCTTCAAACGTGTTGGCCCAGATAAGCAAATGCAGTTAAACGAATATACTGAATTATTAATGCCTACGAGCGTGACAAAAATGTAGAAGAAAGCTGTGACTAAACAACAATAATCTTCTGCTCACTTCGCGCATATGCTGACTGAACGAAAATTGCAGGCTTGTCCATGGGAATGTCATTCCAATGGGAATCCCATGGGA
>JGI24021J15306_10008535_pt1 | contig 12611 bp, 10 predicted proteins | sample Ectturendosymbi1_FD_15306 | JGI IMG/M metagenome (IMG submission 15306) | reverse complement strand
AAGGCCACAAAGATGGCGGCAAGTAAATCAGTCACAGTTTATTGACGGGGAAACTAGTTTCGCGTTTTCCAACGCATCATCAGTCCTGTTTTAATGCAAGACAAATCTTACAGGCGAAATGTTGGCACATTCTACTCCCATATGTTGCAACAGTATTGTATATCTGCGTAGCGCAAGAAGAGCAACTGTTTCCGACTTTTTTTTGTTTTAAACTTCAATTTGAGCGCTCTTGTTAATATGAATCACAGCGGACAGGAAAGAAACATGTAGCGACTAGCCTACTCATCAGAAGATCGTTACAGTTTGTTGCAGTTGGAAAAAAAGCGAATTAAAAATTTGTTCGCTGCTGCTTCACCTGTGATAACAGGTTCTCTTTCGCATTACCAATGGAAAGTGGGTTTATACATTACAGTTGAATTAAAGCCGGGTACACCTAATCAAAAGCGGCTATATTCGGGGCTTTCGAGGTCACACGAAACAGCTACTAAACATCTGTCGTCAGAACTTCGCTTGCTGCTCATATGAAACCGCGGATTTGACATCCTTAAATTCAAATGCGTCGAACTCAACATTCATTTCTAAAACAGTATATAATAAGTAGCGCTAAGGTAAGATTAAAAAAAACATGTTGGACATTAACGGCTTCTACTGCGATTTTGCGTATCTGCAGGTTCGTCTAACTAGCTACGCCCCAGTGGACCTCTCTCGAGTTCAAATCCGCCTTTTTCCCCAGAGGTTGAGGACATACCATAGCAATAAGCAAGAGCTAATCTGCCCATCAAAATAACCTTTGCCAAAGGCAATTTAGAAATCTAGAGTACCGCTGTAAGTACAAGTTCACGCCAAACTCCTGCGTGTAGCTTGCAGCGCTTGTCAATAATTGTATTCCATGCGTGCGAACGTGAGTTTCCGACTGTTTCGCCAACTATTTATTGCAGTTACATATTTCACGAAAATCTTCGTGGCCTCGATTGCAATCAGAAAATTGGCGAATTTCCAGCGGAAAGGTATGACAGTTGAATCAATCCCACAACACGTTTATGCTTTTCACTTTTGTAATAAAACAACAACATAACAGCATTACGTCACAACGAACAGGTGTGGCAGTGACAGAAAACGTCGACTTGAAAACGTCGCTGAAGGTAAATCACAGAAGCCTTTTCCTGCATTTCGTGGAGCCACAGTAGCAGTTTATGGTACGGCCGGGAACGCTGCCTATCTCGTAATTGTAGTCCCACGTCAGTTCAGTTCCGGCTCGAATGTTGCTAAAACAATGACAAATATACAATGTAAGCACAGGCAGGGGAAGTGGGATTTGTCCAAAACCGAAGCCCACTTTTTTGCGATACATAGGCGTAACCAGGAAGGGCCCAGGGAATCATGCTCCCCAAATTTTTAGCATGCTTTGAGAGGCGGTATCTCAAACAAAATACTGTTGCTCGCCTAAAATAAAAAATTTCTCTCCCCCAAATTTTGGGCTGACTACGCCACTTAAAGTCTAACCACAAGCGTAGCTCGCCTTTAATTGCTGTTTGACACCTCGGCATGGCTAGCCTTTTTCTATTGCAGCTTCTTCTCAACTGCCGACATCATTTGGCAGCAGGTAGTGCAGGACAGCTTTCGCAAGCTAATCAGAGCGAGGCTGTCCTGGTCCGCTATCAACACAAAAATTAGGTTATGCTTGTAGCTACCCACTAACCCAAGGCAAATCGCAGTTAGAAAGCTTGCATATAAAATGTGGTCGACATCACATTCTTAAGTAAATGAAGCAGCAGATGACACAACCACAACGCTAACTTTCTTTGGAAAGTTGTCACAGAGTCAACGATGTTTACAAAGGTCTCGTCGCACATTTCGATTCGTAGGCTTATCTAGAGATATCTGCCTCGTGACAAATTGGTATTCGTTCACATCGGTTGTTATCCGTTGAATAAAGAAAAACACACTTCACAGTGACAAGAACGAGACATGCCTGTTAGCGAAGAAAGCTACCCACGGAAAGCGTAGGTCGTGCGTGTCGACGAAGACATTCTGAACCATCAAGTTCGGCGTACACGAATGATTTAAGTAGCGACCCAGATTTCCAGTCTGTTTCGCGTCAATTATGTACGGAGCTTCGGGACCGAAGTACCTGAAAAAATCCGAGGTTCACGAATTGAGCAAATGGCCACGACGAAGACATGTTCGCAACACAGCACGCTCAGCCTGCATTCTTAGTCTAGGGCAGTGGTTCTCAAGTTGGAGGGGCATTGAGGTTGACTGACGAGGTCTTGGTTTAACTTTTCGATTTCAATTTTTTAAAATTTTTCTTCAGGTTGGTAAACATGTAGTTTAATGCGTGTTTAGAATTCATATATCACCGATGGAGGGAAATCAGAATTTTAGAGGTTATTAGGTGGGGAGCGGGCAAAGAAAGATTGGGAACCACTGGTTTAGGGTAACGTTTGACAAGTCTTTGATATAGCCCGGCCCCGAAACCAGCTTTGTTGGGTTGTACCACTTAGCCGGTTATTTCCAGACAAAACAATATCAAAACAAAGTAGCTTAAATATCTGGGCATTATACTTGATGGTAAACTCAAGTTGGAAGCCTCAAATTGAAAAGTTGGTGACACAACTCTGCAAATTATGTGGAATGTTGTTCAAATTAAAGCACTATACCAACATTTCATTACTAAAATCTGTTTAAGATTCCCGCTCGACCAGATTCACTCTATTGTTGCTTGTGCGTAGCTGCATTTTTAAAGCACTTCCTGACTGCATGCTTTGGGCGTGTGACGCGATGCGCCGTCACACTTTGCTCTTTATCATTCCTATGTAACTTCAATACTTATCTGGGAAAAAGCCAATAAGACTACTCCCTCTAATTAGATTGGAATAAGGCTGTAAGAACCCTTAAACATGACAAAACTAAAGCAACTACTCTATTCCAAGCACAAAAATTTAAATATACCACACTTATTAAAATCGTCAGTTTTTTAATAAAATATTCTCTGATCATTTTCGTTTCATATGCTTGTCACTTTCCTGTAGCATTGTTTTTAGTCCCCCCTTTTTCCCTTGTATCTTTTACCCCTCCGTCCGGTTTCTCACCCCATCCCTGCACATGGGCGTTGCTTTGTTTACGTATTTTATCCGACGTTTATTCGATGCTTTTGTTACTTTGCATTTATAGACTTCGCGAAAACTTGTTTGGATTTATCAAAACTACATTTTTGGATGGGCTGAAAAAATCCTAGTGTCCAGAGCTGCACAAAAGATCTCGTAATTAAGGAGCCATCAACAAAATTCAGATCAGTTACTTGCAATGGAATATTAATTTCACTCAAAGGAGCATCGTCAGATACTAATGAAGTAAAATCGTAAAATCTTCACTGAACTGGATTTGTCAGTTTTGACTTCGATCAAGTCTTTAGAATATATTCACTCAATCTTCGGTCGCAGAAAAAAACGTTAAAACCGGATAGAAAAATGCATACGTTACTTAGTCGCTTTTCTCTTGATGACGAAAGTTTAAATTCGCTTTGTTTAGGAAGCAGAAAGATGTGTCCGAACACAATTTGGTTTACGACCGAATGACGTAGAAAACAAAGCTTTTTTGAAAGCGCTCCCAACTTGAAATACTTTGATGCTCACAACATGTTTCATATAATTTTCTTTTTAATCTAGGAACACTTTCTTATCAAAAAAGAAAATAGATAAATTTTGCCACGAAAAACTCTTGATACAATTTCCTCCAGGAAGAACTTAACGCTATGTGTTGAATTTAAATCCCACTTATTTGAAATATGAGATCAGGGCTTTTACGCATGGGTGACCCTTCAGCAGGAAGCGGGATTTCGATTCACGTCTCCGTTCGGCAGGCTCGAATTTTTCCCTGCATCTGATTGGCCAAAAGCGAAGCAGAGTCTTGTGAAATGCGCTGGAAATTAACAGGTCAGTTTTTTACAACCTGGAGCAAAAAGGATTTTTGATAATCCTAATTCGTCTGATCTGAGGTCCAAAGCTTGTACTCTTCCCCATTGTATTCCTGGTTGCAGCTCAGCCACTGCTATGTTATTACAGGCAACATGAAAATGTCAAGAGAGTCACACTGACCTGCGCGTTTTGTTTATCTCTTCTTCATCAGAGCCATCATCGTTGTTGGACGGTTGGTTGTAGTTTGTTTTATCCGTCTGGAACAAACGTTTTCTTAATTTCTTCTTACTGTGTTTATTAATTTACAAGGCGCATTAACCCGCAAAATCGCAAGTGCTGTCTCGACTACTTCGACAATCACCTTGTCGTTGGTGGACTTGATCGCCACAGACGAATGAGAGGAATAATTCACACCGTTTGTGTCAGAATCAGTGTCGGTCGTGTCCTCGTCCAGCAGGTTAGGTTGTTTAATCACCTCGCACTGCTGATTGTCTACAGAAAGGAAAAACATTCAAGTATATTCAACAGCAGCTTGGACAAGTTTTGCACAACGTGCGTCAAGTGTAGAAAGCATTTTCAGATCTTGGTCGACAGAGAAGAATCGCCATTTGGTGAGTAACAAGCTTCTTTCGAGCGCTCACCAAGTAGTATTGTTAGATTTAGACGGGCACGACCGGGTCGCTATGAGGGCGTCCTATTTTCTACAACCGCGTGGATACGTCGCAAGAAGATCTTTTCTTTCGTGCTAACCTCACATTAGAAACTTTTAGAATTTCACCACAAAATTTTATATCGCACCCATGGAGCTGAAGCGTTGCATTACCACGAAGCAAGCTGTACGTGAAGGGACGCGTGCGCTTTGAAAAATAACAACGTTCCGGTCCACCAACCTGCATCCGAGTCGTTGCTGGAATCCATGGACGGAGGATTGGAACGAGCGACCATATGCCTTCCTCTCCGTCTCCGCACGGAGTCCGGGATGAGACCAGGGGACACTTCCGGGTCAGAAGCATATCCGAGTTTCTTTGAGCCTGATCGGAAATGCATTGAAATTCTTACCACAAGTAGCAGCGAAAATCGGGTTTCAAGTGCAGCACCCAGACCAGTGTCGCTGAACCTTTCATGGTTCGTGGCCCCGTTTAGAGACACTCAACACCCATAATCCCTGCTACACCAATAAAAACCTACATTTGTCTTAACATATTTGAGCAGAGGTCGACTTGTTGCTTCCCGAAAATTGCCCTGTGGCTCCGTTGAGGGAGCCACACGGCCTGGTTGAGAAACCCTGGGTCTTTGACTAAATAAATTTGCCGCTGCTTACAAAAGCAAGCTACATATTGCAATATTTACTAAGCTTGCTACAGTGCGAATTACAATAATCGCGTGAAAAGCTTTCCACCGGCGCGAAGCTTTGTGACCTAAATCCGCGGCAAGACATGTATCGCTTTTCAGGAGCTCTGCAGCAAAGAGACTCCATGGACGAGCTTAAAACCTAGCATTTCTCACGTGTCCACGGCTTTAATCGTATAGACAACAAAAGTGCTTTTCTCTGTGGTTGCTTTTGATCACACTGCGCTGTGTGAACCAGTTTAAAAGGACATTCAATATTCTGCAAAATCTTGGGGAACATCACGTTTCTCATCGTAACTCGACCAACAAACACACCTAGTAAAACGGTTTTAAAACGGAAATATATAGATACATACAATATCTACAGTATGATACGGATACGGAAAGATACAGTATGTAGCAACGGCATAACTTCACGGAAATAGAGACAGAAATTTTGTCTTCAATAAACCCCACATGCCAGGGTTGTTGTATAAAAATCCGACCCAAAAATCCCACCCGGGTTTTTTTAAAAAGCCGACTTAAAAAAATAACAATGAAACCAACTCTTTAATTTTCCTTTAAAAAAATCTAAGAAGTAAAAAATAAAAATAAGCAGGACACTTGTACAGTTATCTCAAATTTTTTTTCAATCAAACAAAACGAACAGCAACGAAATTTAAAGGACTTGCAAAAAAGAGAAGAATAAACCAAACAGTTTGAGTAAATTTTAATGGTTATCTTCTTCAGCTCTGCACAATCGGTATATTTTAACCAATTTTTATGCCCTCTCTACATCTGAACTTTTTCTGATTTTGGACCATACCAAATCATATATTGAAAAACACACTCTATAGATGCTGAACTAGTAGGGCTTGCACATAAACTTGATGTGAAACTGCAGAGTTTGTGTGGGTGTAGTTTTTCTCTGTTTGCTGTGCGCATGCTTGCCAAGCCTGACCACTTAGGAGTGAACTGACCAACAACACATTGCGAAATCAAAGATGGGGTACATTTCTATACCCTCAATTTTGAATGCCATAATACAGTGGTTCCCAAACTTGTTGGAACCGTTACCCAAATCAAGGTAGCGGTTCCGTCTTATTACCCTCAATAAATTTTTCGCATTTCAGGTCGCAAATTTCTTTTGCAGTGATCACTCATAATACCGAGCAACATTGTGATTTTGGTTCCGCGTTACCCATTGAAAAATCGTATATTACCCCTGGGGGTAATTTACTCCCAGTTTGGGAACCACTGCCATAATAGGTATAACAAGTTATTATTATGTAATTCTGAAAATAGTGATATTGCACGATGGAATAAAAAAAATTCAGAATGGGGTTATTCTGTTTTCTGTAGAAAAGAACAGAATCTTGCTTCTTTTAAATAAAAACAAAAAAAAAGTTGTTTTTTTAACCCAAAAAAACAGGTGGGTTGTTTTTTTTGAAAAAAGACGTTTTTTTTTTTTTGAAAAAACCCGGGTTTTTCTCAACCCTGCCACATGCAGATGTATAACTTGCCTGTTGTAAACCGCTTCGGATCCGGCTGTTTGGCGTTGTCCTGAAAAGACAAGTGAGCGCGTCAAGCCAAGGCAGAAGCCACGGTGAGTGACCATAACGAAATTTCGAAACAGCACAGCTGAAATAACGAAAGCCTTTAAAAGGGAAGCGCTACCGGCAAGCAACGACGCACACTTCACCGCAGTGAACCGGGCAAAGCGGAGAAGCAGCGTCGTCGTCGCGCGAACTTTGAAAATGCTGCACAGTTACGCTACTCGGGCAACGAACTCGGCATGCATCAATCACTGAAAACGAAGAGAACACCTGGTCGCGGTGAGCATCGGACGACGACACAGACCACGTTGTACCTGACTCGCGTCTCAGGGTCACTTTGACACACTTGGAAAAAGAAAACATGCAAAATTAAAAAAAAGCAAGCCACGAAATCACCGCAGTCCGTGTTCCATTTCCCGGCATCACTGCTGCGGTTCGCTGATCAACGAAAGCATGCATTAGAACAGTCCTCTACTAAGACATCTGCGGAACGATTGCACATACGGTGTCAGTTTTTTTTATCACAAAAAGAAATCAATTAGAAAACAGACCGTTTTAGCGAGAAACACGCCTGGCACCACGGTTTAACCGAGCACACAGCAAGTTAATGTCAGCAGAACTAAACATGTTCTTAAGGAATTGACAATTAATCTTGTTCATTGTAGAACGATACCACTAAACACTACTTTTGCGGTTCAAATGAAGGTTTCGTTGATCTGTCAACGAGCTCAACCATCATCCCCTACGAGCAGGTAACAATGAGACAAAAATGGCCACTGTAGACCAGCCCATCCATCTTTAATGGCTGTGTCAGAGCAAGTGGAGATTTGATAAGTCGGGACATTTACAAGAAAAGTGTTTTGCAAATGCTCAAGGTCTGGGTTCATGAATGTGCTATAGCGTACCGCAATGTTTTAGTCATCGTTTCCCATGGCGTTAAATATTCCATCAAAATGACAAGGGCCATAGCACACGAGACTGAACCTCAAATCGCTATTCAGTTCATGCAATCAACGAAGAACGGGCGGATTTACGCTCATATTTTCATTCTATTAGTTTTTTGTTTTTTTTGCAAAACAATTAGAAGATACGCAAGCTTGAGATAAAATCTGATCATGCAATTAAATAACGATGCTTTTTCTTCCGATGCACTTTCCTGACCAGGCTACGTGTTCGACGAAAGCAAAACATGCGCGACCAGTCGCGCAACTCAATCCGACATTTGAAAAATTGAAATTATCGCATCATCCCTTTTCCAGAATGTGAGAAGTGCATAACAATCTGCAGCATGATTAAAAACATTCGACGACATATGGCTGATAAATCACGGTGAAAGTAAAACTACGAAAAACCGAGCTGAAGCTTTGGTTGACGTACAATCATTTCGTACTGTACTGCTTTTTCGTGTTTGAAGTGTCACAAGACGGCTGGCAGTATATACACAGAACCATACTTCACGAGACATTCAACCTGACGTGTTTAACAGAAATTCGGTTCTTCAGTGCGGAGGTGTTTTTACTTTTAAAGGCGCAGTGGTGTGTTGTGGTGTGTTTGATGTCTTAAAAGAGCATATTTCCACTTAATTTTGACATAAAATTAATATGACAAATCACATTAAAAAAATCAACACAAACAATGCTTTTGAAAAAAAAGTGAGTGAAGGGGGCTAAGATCTCAATGGGGTCCCTTTTGGTAGCACCACTATACTGCATACAAAAAATTTTGATACATGCACACGTACAACTTTTAAAAATGCACTCATGAAACGTTTCTTTGCAAATCGATTCACGCTATTCTGTGAAAACAAGATTTCTACAAAACACTCTTTAGCGCCCAGTTTAGCTACGCACACACGTGTAGGTCCCGCCCACCACGCTATGAACGCTCCCGTTGAAATCTTGCCAGTTTCGCCCGATGTACACACAAAAAATTCCTTTAACTTTGATACACGTGATGTGCATTCAATTTAAAAACGCAGATACACCGTATAAGTAACAGCAACGTAACTGTTAATTTAATGTCAATCCAAGTGATCCTGAGACTACTTCGCAGCACCGCCTGCATCCACATACGCCACAGTTTATGTAGCGTGTAAACTTTTCTTGCGCCGCATGGGTTTTCAGCTAACGGCTCTCTTTTGTTGGATTTAATGCACATCAGACAGACACACACAGTACAGTAAGAGGCATACGATTAAAATGCGTCAAAAGCGTTTCAGCCACGTCTCTCCAGAGACAGGAATGTAGGGTGTTCGCTGTATCTCATACTTGCATTCTGAAAATATTTAGTCGGTAACCTAACCGGATCGGTCAACTAAATGCTTGCAATAATTTACAAGGTGGTCGCCGGCCGAACGATTTCACCAGATAGGCCAGATTCGACCCTAGAGAGTTAGGTATCTGACCTGAGTCACAGACATTAGACAACACTGTGTTTCAAAAGTTTTCGCTATCCATTGGATATGCTGCTTCTGGCTACAAACGCAAGACATGCGTCCGAGTATACCAGATAGCACAAGGTTAAATTTTCGAAAAAACAGTTCGCTTCCTGCGAAATTGCCCATGATTTTCGAAGTTAATTGTGAAACAAAAAATTTGAGAGATTTTATGAATATGTGCAACCCTCAGCAATGGAGAAAATGTAAGGGTAGAGATATGGGATACATGGTAATGTAGTTAGTATGCCAAATACGAAAGAATCAAGTTAAATTTTTTAAGTGGAGAGATATGCAAAACTTTGTAATTCGTCTTGCTTGAGTGAGCCAGTTATACTGATGGACCGGTTTTGAAAACAATCACATTATTTTCATCATGACCTTCAGAAAACTAATCACGCTTGAAGGTGTAAATATTTTGAATACTAATATTTATTCCTTTAAATGTTAATATTTATTATATCTTTTTCAATAGGCACACAAAAATTCCTGAAAAAATGCGTTTAGTAACAAGCACCAACTTTTACTCTCTCCGTTCGAGTAATGGCATAAACTCAAGTGGCGTTTTAAACTGTTTCTATAACAGTATTTTTACCTTTCTAGAAGAGCCACGTATTTTTTAATAAAAATATTATCAGCAAGTTGTCGCAAAATTTTCGCATGGCATCAAGAATATTTTTACTTGACAATGCAAAAACATGATGCAAATATTTACACAAAATTATGTTCACGTTTCCCGATCACGGCACGGACAAACATGGAAAAGTTTATTTCTCTTCGAAATTAATCGTAAGCCCTTTTCCATGTTACAATATTGGCTAGCAGCAATGAAAATCGAGCGCCTCAACATGAAATAACTTGTTTGAGCAGCGATGTTCGCACGCACGCACGCAAAGCGAACAGCAGATCCGCTGTTTTCATCAGCGATGTGAAACAAGCATGTGGAAGAGGAAAAAAACATGAACAAACAAAAAAACACAAGCGAGTGTTTTCCGCCGCAGCACCCTTGCACGTGGTTCAACCTGTGCCGAGCAACCCCAAAGCACAACATACCAAAAGATGTTATATCCGCACACCCAACATGCCAATAAGAGTGCGCTTAAAATGCTATGGCATGAACTTTCGCCGAGGACTCATAGCGCATAAAAAAGTCAAGAAAATATACCTCATATTCTCCCTCTGTGTCGGTTGTGTCTTCGTATTTTGGCATCGCTTTGTTGTTGTTGCTGCAATCAAACAAAGATTCAAATAAATTCCTTCTCTTGGCCTGCAAAGTTTTACCCAGGGAGAAAGTTCATTCCTGGCTGGGGCCACTAGTTTTGACCAACGTACCAAGAAAACATGAACTAGGGCAACGGCATTGAGGCACAATACACACGCGCTACTTCATGGCATGTCAAAACCTTTAAAAACAAACTGCAATGCCAGCAGCACTTCTCACTCGAGCGAAGAGCCTTTACTCCTGGGGAACGTCGCTTCATCGTCGGTCGTGTCGTCCTCTGATAAGGAATCAATACCGCTCGACTCGTTTTCGTTGTAAGCTTCTTTTTGATTTTCCGCGACCTGCACAGGCACCAAACACTGAAAAGCGCACTGGAAAATCCCTGCGAACGCAGCGCAACCTTCTCAACACCGTTGCGACTAGTGTTTTTCCATAATACGCGCCATGAACAAGTGTCTGAGATGCGGAAGTGGAAGCTAGAGACGCGCTTGAGCGAAACGACCATTTAAGTACCTCACTTAAAGAAACAATACTCAGCAACCAACTCGCCTCAATATGATCAAGTTCAGCCAAATATTCATCTCCGTGCTGAAGACCTTCATCATTCGCGTTCGGTTCCGTTTGTATCTTACCTGCACAAGAGCGTTGAGATGCCGTCATTGAAGAACTAGAGTGCGCGCACGTTCACACACACACATGTGTATATACACAGTATATAGGGGGATTTGAAACGGGGAAGGAATCTGGTCGATTTGCTAGTTGGATCAACGCAAACACTGATCACGTTAATGTGGAAATAGTGGTGAAAAAGCAAGTACTTGTTTGGCGGGGTCACAATTCACGCATCGCTGATTCAAATTTCATCAGAGTTAAAAATCCGAAATACTACGCACACGAAAACAATGTATTCGTGGAGGTTTTGTTTTGCTTACGAAAGCACAAACGCACTTGTGCATAACATTTTCGGTATTGCCGGCCGCATCACGTTTATTTTTATGAATACGGCCGCCAGTGAATTCAAGATGTTTTTATTTTTTGCACTGCTTCTGTTCTGCTTGCACACAATGAGTCTGATTCCACACGCTGGTTTTGCTGTTTTTCTACTATGTATCCTCATACAGTAAGGCAGAGCTTTTAGTGCACCGCCGCAACAACTTATATTTTAAATTACACGTGAACGGCCGCATAAAGCTTTATCGAAGGCAGCAGGTTGGGCACCGTCTGCACTAACGTATCATTGTCGCTGTTCAAAACAAGATTCTACCAAACCTGTGTAAATGCAAACGAACGTCCCGCGCACGATGTCGTCCAGGCAACGTATTCCCCATCCTTTCTTTTCTGTCTTGAACATCTGAAGCCGGCACTTGATTCCGAGCTGCACTACTTTGTTCTTGCAGTGAAAGTTGCAGCGGCACCGGCGGTTGCACTCGTAGACGCTGCAGAGCAACAGCATCGAAGCCGCAAGTTGCTACAGGTTCGACTTGTGTATGAGCTCGGAAGACTTAAACCGTAACCCACGCAGTCGCGCTGCGTCTTAAATTAAGAATGAGCAAAATCTATGGGTTTCGGACAAACTGTAGCGGAACTTGAGTTCAAATCGCATAAAATAACAACTGCATTAAGGTTTTTGACAGAACAGCAGTTCTAATGTTTTAAGCCTTAGCTCAGACAGTCATGACTAGGACAACCAATTTTTGACCCAAAAACTTAAAATTTTGACTTTATAATTTACATATTTTGACTTTATTGTAACGCAACTGCAAAATAATTCAGCTTTAGGTGTTGAGGTTAACCCAGAAGCATATTCATGCACTCTATGCTTCAAAATTTTAAAATATTTGGTTAACTTTGGGGATGATATATTGATAAGTATATAAATAACTACAGTAGAGTCAAGCCTGAGAAGATCATAAAGTTGAAACGTTATATGCATAATGGATTGAGCATTTACCAGACCAGGTACTGTAAGACCACGTTTCTTGCCTTACCACTGCCTATCCTACATACTATTCGATCGTCCAGTAGTGGGCAAAACAGCATTATTACACCAGAAGTCGCAACAAACCTATTATTACAGAATTGCAACTAAACTTGCAAAAGCATATCAATATCTATTGTTGTAGTTTCAATAAAGTATCGATGAAGAGAAAAAA
>JGI24021J15306_10008534_pt1 | contig 12612 bp, 11 predicted proteins | sample Ectturendosymbi1_FD_15306 | JGI IMG/M metagenome (IMG submission 15306) | reverse complement strand
GAGGATGCGTAATTTTACGTGAAATCGATTTCCTATTAAAAATTTGCTGATCGATTCCTTGCTTACACCCATCGTGGAAAGTACATACTCAAATCCATGCATTCCAGACTTTAAAGTTCATTTAAAACTTTGTTTCGAATTACGATATAATCGTCGACTGCTACGCCAAACCTCAAATCATGACTAAAACCTGTTTGTTTTATTGTATCCTACGTGCACAGTCCCGTCTTTTTTTGTTTTTTTTCACCAAGGATGTATCATCAAAAAGCACTCAACTGTCTGTGAAACATGAATTTCTGAAAAACTATGCTGTGAATACGTTTCTGAGATCCGGGTTGGAATTTTCGCAGGTTGCCATCGGGACCGGCTCATTTATTAGAAAGGCAAAACTTTCGTAGTCTAGTTCTTTATTTCTGCAAGTACGGTAAATTGACGCACAAATCTAATAGGCCTTTGTTCCCGTCTCCTCTTAATCTTATATCATGTAACAGTGGCACTTAAAAGCACTAGTGTTTCTGTATGGAATCAGTCGACTGTGGCTGCTTTCATCTTTTTGCGATGTTTCAAACTTGCACATATCCATATTCAAGTAAGTACTCTCCACGATGGGTGTACGCAAGGAATCGATCATCAAATTTTTAATAGGAAATCGATTTCACGTAAAATTATGCATCCTCAGTTCTGAAAATTGCAAGTAAAGCTTACGGGTTAAAAGTTAAAAAACAAACTCAAGACTACAATCAAAATATCATAACACAAGCTCAGAAATCATAACAACTTAACAAACTGACTGACATTAAGAACACCAGTTGCGACAAAACGAAACTGACTTATAAAACATGAAAAGCGGTTACTCTAAGTGACTATAAAATTAGAAAGACGTTTTAAATAGTTGGCGCTAATGGCTGGAAACTTCTCCAACTAAAATCTAACTCGTGGTGAAATGACTAACAACCGTAGAGAAATTTTGCAAACCATGCGTGGGCAGCAAGTATTGAAAAAAATTTATAAAAAATTCGCTGATCGATTCCTTGCTTACACCCATCCTGGTGAGTACTTATAACAAAGGGATTTCCAGATGGTGTCGCGAGCAGCATTGAGGTCATATGCAAAGCTTAGTGTCAGATAAAGTTATGCGTCTCCCCAGTCTTTTTACAATATTGAATCCATCTGCAATCAGATGTTACCCACGTACGATCACCTATTTTAAACAGCTGTTAGTTTGAACCAGAGGCGACTCCGGGTCAAACGCGTCACTCGTGCTCGTCACGCGATTTATACCGATGCCACCAACTGAATGCAACCATTCGAGGCTTGCGTCACTGAAATTTCCATTTGCTCTCATCGTGGTTGGCACTATCGTTGGCCTGTGACGTTGATCACGTAACAATGATTGAGAAGTTCTCCCTCACGAACCTGTATTGGAGTTTTGAAAAGTCAAATGCCTCATTACATTAATTCAAAAGATTTTGAAGTACATTGCTGGTCTCACGTCTACAAAACCTTTCCTTTTTATATACAGTAAGAAGAAGAAAAAAGCTTATTCTTTAACGTCTTCACACCCACACTCAACGGCGAAGAAATACCGCACACAGGGCACTAACAAGGAACACCTGATAAATGAAAGAACACGAGCTTAGGAATGCGGCAGTAGCAAAAATATACGCATAGATGGCGCTAACACGGTTACTTTGAAAGAACACTAGCATAGGTACGCGGCGCGAACAAAGAACACACGCATAGGTGGCGCCAACGTGGTTACTGTGATGTTTAGCACCGCTGCATAGTGCTGTCATAAGTTCTATGCAGACCCAGTCATAAAATGTATGGGGGGTGTAACTCTGGACAGGACCAGGGGTCATTTTGGGCTGCAGACCTCCCCAGCGCATAGCTACTATTTGTATAAAACGAATAGTTTAAGTGTAAGGTTTTCTATGGTGCGCTGTTGGTAAAAAAACACAAATTTGGTGTTCTGCCGGACACATTTGAAGAACTAGCAGAACGCTTTATCAGACATATAAACCACGCCAAATGTTATATTGGGCTTTGCCACTTACATTGTTTACAATTTTCACGTATTCTATAAATATTTATGATAACATGAGATGGAAATGCGTCACGACAGTTGTGGACTAGTGCAGCGCTTAAATGTGTTACAGCACATGGAAAACTGCAAATCCGCAGTTGATCCGCCCTGTAGTCGCTAGGATGCATCTCACCACAGAAACGTGTCCAGTACAAGCATATAAGCAACGTGTTTGGCTTCAGCAGCTGTACTGGTATATAATGAAGTAAGGCAGACCTTGTGGTATATAATGAAGTAAGGTGTATGTTCGTGTTCCAAAACGTCGTTGAAATCTGAAGAAAAAGTATTGGTCTCTTTTGTAACCTCCTCCTTTATCGCTAAACCTCCAAAGAAAATAAGATTCGTTCATCGGCAACGAGCTTCGGAGCTATAAGATTATTAGTTATATTAAGAAACTAACTTATGCGATTTCCTTGTATGATTCTGAGCTGCATGAATGTCGGCCTGCGCGCTGTCCCAACCGTTCATAACACGAAGGGAGACTTGCGTGGTTATAATATTTCAACGGTATGCCATTCCTCAGTGAACGCGACCCTTTCTAGGATTGCGATGCCTTCCCTCGCTCGCTGACAAACCTTTTCGCTCTGTTGCTTGTCAGTTTGTTTTATTTGTTGCGTTTTTGCTGTGAGAAATACGTTAAAAGGGACTGGTTGCTAACCTACGGTTTTGCGTCTGTCACTGTTACTTCGCATTTTACCACAGATCTCCAGCTATGGCAGGAGGCTTGTTCGCTATCGAAAGAAAATATTTCTTCGAGATCGGATTGTATGACCCTGGTCTTGAGATTTGGGGAGGAGAGAACTTTGAGCTTTCCTACAAGGTAAATTAAACAGTAGTGTTGAGTGGAGTTTGCTTCAGGAGTGCAGTTCTGTTTTGTTGTTGGGTGAAACTAGTGGACTTTTGGACTCACCACCGATTGAAGCTTTGAAAAAACGACTTTGGGGCGCATGCTATTCCTGTAAACCAGTGGTTCCCAAACTTGTTCGAGCCGTTACCCAAATCAAGGTAGCGATTATGTCTTAATAACAACCCTCAGTATTTCGCAGTGATATCTCATAATATAGAACAACATTGTGGTTTTGGTTCAACGTTACTCCAAGAAAAATCGCATATTACCCCAAAGGGGTAATTTACCCCCAGTTTGGGAACCACTGTTGTAAACTAAGCTATTCAAGTTAAAATACGCTACTACCCTTTTGTTGTTTGATCTTTACGTTTTTCAAGTGGACTACCCACATAATGCGTAATTACAAGGCATTGTGTTGTTGGTGTGAAATTTTAAGGTCACAGCCGTTTGCAGAAGACAAATTATAAGGTTAATGAGATGAGGTTTTGTGTTTACATCTAAGTCGCTGAGACGCTCGCAATAATTTTTCCATAACAATTGCGGCCGTGTTTAACATCACGCTGAGGTGAGGATGTCACGAATGTTCGAAAAATTATATATGGCCTCGTGATAATCATAATTATATTGGTCTTGGACAAGAATGTTATAATACAATCTTGTTAAAGACTTTTTCTGACATCGACTTTTGGGTTTAATGATGTTCCCGCAGACAATCTTTGCCGGGTACGTTGTTAAGCAAAGAGTTACAGTGTATGTCAAAAAAGTTTTTGTTGACGTGTGAAAGTTACACCACGATGTGAAAATATTGATTTGATGTTTAGTCACAATGTATTCAGGGCGGGCACGCCATTAACGTTTTCAGTTTTGCGTAAACGCACACCTGGTAGTCACCATACCCGATGAAGCTTTAATGCACTTTACCAATGGACAGCAAATTTAACAGACGCGATATAAATCATACAAAAAGTAGAGTTTCTTTGCATTAAACTGCAATTTTTCATGTTTTGAGAAAACACTCGTCGATTGCTATTATTTAGATCTGGATGTGTGGAGGAGAAGTGCTGTTCATTCCGTGTTCGCGCATCGGCCATGTTTACCGAATGCCTGGTTGGAGCGGCAACCCCCCCCCAGATTATGTTCCATCGAACCCCAGTTTGAGGGTGAGTACGTAAGATTCAAAAGGCAGTAGAAGAACCCTGAGTTTGAAAAGGCTTCGCATGCAGAAGAAGATCTCTCTGCCACGAAGCATTTACATTTCAAGCAGCGGAATAGTCTCGATGTAATTTTTAACCGTAAAGATTTTTCCCACTGACACTTTATCATCTTCCGCCGAACTCATATAGCGCATGTCTTTAGAACTACATTCGTGTTGTGGAGACATGGTGGGATGAGTACAAGGACTATTTCTATGCTAGCCGGCCAGAGACCATCAACATGCCGCACGGTGATATTTCTGCCCAGGTAGGGTTTTTGATCCATGCACCTGCGTGAAATACATGTATGGTGTCATCATTTGCTGATATAGTCAAGCATTTCACAAGAAAAGTTTGAGCTGGCTTGTTACAGTTTTCTTGTCCATGGCAATAGCTGAGTTTCCTCAATATCGCCTCGGTCTTGTACTTTGCGCTGCACAAATCCCATTGTGATTTTCATGTGTTGTTTGCAGAAGTAAAATTTGTTTTAAGGCACGAGGCCAGCAGCTTCAGTCGCGCTGGCTCGTTTTGCAAGTTCCTTGGAAGATTTTTTGGTCAATGCAACTTGACCGCAAACTGCTGTTTTTTCGTCGCTGTGTTAAACGCCATGTGGAATTGATACTCAAACAGAGATTGAGACTCGTGTTGTTTCTTGATATTCGCCGAACGCGTTTGAACACTTAAATGCATATCGATTAAAATAAGTGTTGCTCGCTTAGAAACGTTTTGAATGTGGTTTGGTTGTGTGTGGGTTGCTTAAGCTTTCTTCGGTCAATTAACCTTCCCTAAAATGTTGCAAATCCTTCTTCATAGTGGATGTGAAGATTGTTAAATGTTGTTTTGCCTGAAACAAATAAAGAATTCCTGTGGTATTTTGCCGAGGCATCGCAGCCTATTCGAAATTCATTCTGTGCAGATGTCGTTAGTGAGAAGAGCCACCAATTGACCATATTTAATCATTTTATTTCTTGCTGGAGTGGAGCGACTTTTAAGCATGTGCTTTGTGGCGTCAAAATTAATCTTGTGTGAATCACATCAAGTATCCTGTCGCTGCGATTAAATACGACATGTTTCTAAGTGTTTTGCCTCTTGATTTAATCGGCCATTTTACGAAATTCACCTTGTACGTGTCACAAGTTAAACGTACGTCGTTTTAATGGCTAAAATTGTGATGGAACATTTTATCTTTTTGCCCCAGGTGAAATACCGGCAAACGCATAATTGCAAGAGCTTTTCGTGGTTCATGGAAAATATCGCTTATGACGTTGTTGAAAGATATCCGCTTCCTCCGAAGAATAAAGAATGGGGAGAGGTACATGTTTTTCCGGTGTAGTTTTCCTGATGCGATCTCATTGTTCTTATCCTCGTCCAAGCACGTTCAAAACTATTGTTTGGCTATAAACTGCATTGGGTTAACGATCAGCCAGGATGGAGCAAGCATTGCGTCGTTGCTGTTAATCCTCTCAAAATTGCTTTAGAATGCATTTAGTATAATCGTTGGTAGAAGAAAACAAGTGCCAAAGTTCGTTTTTTTGCCTTGCCTGGATGATTTTGTTGCTCACACCACCAGCAAAATGGTAATTTGTTTTCGTGATACAGCAGCCTTGTGCTACAAACTATGTTCTTTAACCTGCGCACGACTTTAGCATTCTTTTCGTCAAACGTGACGTTTCGCGCTTGTACTGTTGTAAATTGTAAACAAACTCTACCAAACCATCCTTCGGCCACAGTTTTTTTTCTTCGTTGCAAACGAACGTTTTTTTTCAGCGTTTTTTCCCGATGCACCGAACATTCGCTCACGTTTTTCTGTTTCTTCTATGCAAAACGTTTGTGCATGCAACAGCGATGACAGACGTTGTGGCGTGGCTGGCTTTTGTGAAAATCCAAAAAAACATTTTTACGCGTTTTTATTCATGGAATTCTTACCAGAATGGAATCTCCACAAACTACCGCGCCAGTCAGCGTGGCCATTGCAATAGACGTTCATTGCAAGGCATGAAAAATGCCAGCATCTGTGAATCATCTCATTCGTTTTGCTATTTCTGTAATTGTTGGACGACGTTTGTTAGAACCGCGTCGCCTGCAATCCCCGCTATATTGCGCCTGAGGGCGACCATTAGACTTGCAGCATCTGGAAGGCGCAAGACAAAATGGATAAAAGGCTAAGTTCTTGTAATCAGAGGCACTGCTGTTATTCATTGCGTTGCAACGTAAAGTGCTGATATGGCGTTTCCAGCAGCGGAGCTCGATCGTACTTCGTGAAGTAGTTTTTCTGTTGCGCAGGAGCACACCTTAACCAGTAAACAAATTATAATTAAAGTTTTATCTTGTTTTGAGTCGTTACTCATAAACCCAGTGTCTGCTTCGCATCTTCCTGCTTTGATAGTTTTCACCAAGGCTCGTATCCTTTATGTGGTCATGAGTTTTGCAGTTGCAAAACGTCGAATGCATTCTAACGTTGCGAAGTACTGTAATCTTTACAAGGGTTCTTGCACTCTTGTGATCATGGCCATTGGAAAGGGGGGGTTCAGGGGCCTTGTCCCCTTGGATTGTGACATTTGATATTTTTCTATTAAATTTTAGCAAAAAGGTTTTTCTCTTTGTTTCGAGTGGGTAAAATGAAATTTCATCACTGTTGGAAAAAATACTTTGTCCATCCCTGGACGAAATCCACTACTGGAAAAATTCCAAGGGGACAAGGCCCCTGGAAAAATTCTTTTGTCCATTCCTGGACGAAATCCACTACTGCATTCACCCCGGAAAAATCCTTCCATCCAACGCCCATGCTGATGATCATATTTTATCGTTGAAGTTCTAAATTTTTGTCAGCTCGCAGTTGGGATGCTTAACGCGCTTTCATGTGAATGTGGGAGCTTATTGATTATAAAGTAGTTCCTTTGTCATCAATTAATGGTCTAGGTAGGTTTTCTGTAGACTTTCGAGGAATCAGCCGACTTGGCACTGCTTTCGTCTTTTCGCGACGATTCAAACTTGCACATATCTGTATTCAAGTAACTAGTCTCACGTAAGGTGACACAAGCGTATCAATTGAGCAAATTTTTTATGTAAAATTGATTTCACGTAACACTACTCATCCTCAGTCCTGAAATCTGCCAGCAATGCTTACGGGTGAAAAGTTGAAACGCTAATGCTAGAGTAGATAACAATCAAACTGTAGACTAAAATGAATAAATGAGAACACAAGTTGTGGCAAGTACAAGCTGAAAAATACGTCGTTCCAAAATAATTGCGTTTATTGCAACTTCAAAACCATCTGACGCCAAAAGCAACAGCACAGACCCATGTCATGGGACACTCAATAGCATGGGTATCAGAAGGCGGTTTAGCCCCCTGGATTTTGAAATTTGATATTTCCCAATTCACATTTTATTGGAAAAATGTGTTTCTCTTTGTTACGAGTTAGTAAAATGACATTTCACCACTGTTACCCCCCTGGAAAAAATCCTTGCGAAACCAATGCTGATTGTTGAATGGTGTCGTCATAAGACCATTTGTTCGTTGTCACCTGGTTTGCTCCAATTACTTCGGTGCGATGACCATCTCGTAGAAACTTTGTTTGTAGTTTGACCAACATACTGTTCGTTGCATGTCACACAAGTCGCCATATAAACACCATAGTTTGCACGTGTTAAGTTCTGGTTCAGCGGGAAACTTTTACACACGGTACCATGGATTTATTGTTTTTCATGGAAACCACAAAGTGCACCCAACTTGCGAGGCCACACCTTCGGCTTGCTTTTTTGTCTTGCTTAAATGTTTTTCCAGTCACAATTGTTCGGTGTAGGGCGTGTAATTCACAAAGATACCACCAAGTGGCTTGTGATTTGTGATGCACAGTCGAAGATCAACGCAGTAAGGTAGACAATGTGCCAAGGTTGTTTCCAATAAAAACACGACAAACAAACTAACAAACCACAAGCAGGTTGCTTTAATTTAGATCCAGAACCAGCACTTATCCGCTTCATTGCGTTTCAAGTTCTGACATGCGGTTGCTTGTCACGTGCGTGCGATTACAATCGAGCGGTTCCACCAATTGGCATGACGTACTTAACACATTTGCAAGACCAAGTCTGCAGGACATTAGTCTTTTACCTCAGGGTTGGTAGGCACTTCATCAGCGCAGTGGTCAGGTGAACTCTCATAAACGGTCAAAGTTACTTGGTTTTATTTTTTTGTAGACAAATATTTTCGTTAACACAAACTAGCAGGTTAATATTGCCTGACTAATCAGATTTTGATTTCTAAATCAATTCAGGCTAGTAGCGTACTCCGCAACATCATAGTCGTTAAGCCAGCCAACTTTAACTAATATTTCTTATGATTATTACTTTAAAGTGTATATATATATCTTCTGGCGACTGGCCTGATCAACAAACAAAGCACAGCACATGAAATTCAATTATGTGAAAACATAAGTCACAAAATCTTACGGATCCAATTAATACCAGACTCGAAGCTTTGCCGGTTTTGTATCTGGATAGCAAATCATGCTGTGTGCATGTGTTTTATTAGTGTTATGACTTGTAACAATTGAAGTAAACGTACTTACACAAAAGCTGTCTTTGCCCAAAAAAGACGTCAGTGGGCGTCTGGCAAAGTCAAGCGTAGGTTTTGCCAGATAACAAAAACTTGCTAATCACACGAGAGACGGTAATGGAATAGCGCTTCACAATTGTTCGATGTTTGCTGTGTATTCCCTGAAACAATTAGAAATAGCGAACGACGACAACTAGGGCAAATCGTGAAACAACCCTTGAAAAAGCATTTACTTGCGTTTTTTATCGTTTTTGGTTTAACCTGCGCTGAACGTGCAAAAGACACCGCTCCTCTCAGGTTGGCAAACGACAATTACGCAAATTACCATGTGAATATATCCGGAAATTTTCCATTAAAATGTAAAAAAATTACGAACTTTGAGTGAAGCAGTTCGTTTTTCGTGGATTTTAATAAAATTTTCAGCTATACTCGACAGTTGCCCATTGTCTGTTTCAGATTCGAGCTGTTGATACGAACCAGTGCTTGGACAGTATGGGGCACAAGAATGGGGACGGAGCCCTGGAAACAGGGTTTTGCCACCGTATGGGTGGTAATCAGCTGTTCAGGCTGAGCGAAGCAAACCAACTCGCGCAGTACGACCAATGCGTCACGATCCAGCAAGGCATTGTCACTGTGGTTCATTGTGACACGACGCAGTATCGTGAGTGGAACCACGATCAGGTAAGTACCGCTCTGATCGCGTTCGAGTTGAGTGAATTAAATATCAAAGCCGAAAGCCCTCACTTGGTTTGTTGCTCGCTGAGATTTGATGCGGACCAACTGATAGATGTTGCGACCGCTGACGTCATAGCACGTTTGCAAGTTTCATCGCATGTCACGATTCGCATGAACATTGGTACACGAAAAGCGGAATTGCTTAACAGCCTTAATATGAAAATCACGGCCAATGAAAACAATATCAACGACATATTGCAAACGTTTCGATAACTCCTGTTATCATCATCAGTGCATTGCAATTGATGAAGATTGTTTTTTAAGGTGTTTTGAGAGACAGGTTCTACAGTAGAACCTATCTGCATAAGCAGCCGCCAAAGTACTTGCAGTAAAACCTCGCTTCATGCCCATCTCGATACAGATGAAGTAATTGCGGTCTCTCAAAACGTCTTAACGGTTACCAAGTGCAAACGGTAAAAAACCCTGCGTATGAACTTGTAGAACCGAATTCGCTTAGCTGTAAATCATCACCTGCTGGTACAAGTTGCGTGCGGTCTGGGAAAACTGTCTTGATACGTGAAGATTGACAAGAACACAATCCCCAAGTGCCGGCCGGCTCTTCGCAATTAGTCTTGTTCAAAGTTCATAGACAGCGTACCAAAAAACGAATTTGCCGAATACTGCACTTTGAATCAAGTGGTGCTGTCGCTCATGAAATGCAGCTTGGCCTTTAGGACACGTAGCTTAGGATGAACCACGTAAGCGAACTACGTGACTTCAGCGTGACGTGCTTGCACTGACACCGTGTGTTTGTTGCAGGCGTCGAAGTCAATCCAGCATACAGCAACGAACAAGTGCCTGGAGAGGGGCGAATTGACGCACCGCGTGTTCCTTGCTGACTGTGACCCTTCGAAAGCTACCCAGCGGTGGGAAATAAACAAAATTCAGTCCACGTAGCGGTGGCGTGGCGTTTTTCACATTGGTCGTAGTATGTAGGTGGATTGGCTTTGCCAGAAGTTCTGTTGTCGCAGAAGCGTAGGCGGATGTGGCAGTAATGTCTTGACTGCTGGTCCTATTACTGTGGAGCATTTGCGAGACGAGGGCTTTTATTATATCCGCTGCTTGTTCCAGCAAATCGAAAACAAAATCACGTAACTTTTTTTGATTCCCACCCATGTCGTTTCTGATGGAGCTTGACCGCTTTTCGTTTCGGTTAGAAGTAGGACATCTTTCCCTCAATATCTTTGTGGACATCTGTTCGATTCGCTTGGTTCTTGCTATTATCTCAGAATATTTTTGTTTTTTAGTCAAACAGCGCGCAGCCTAACGTAGTTAGATTATATCTGCTGCTTGTTCCAGCAAATCGAAAACAAAATCGCTTAACTTTTTTTTATTCCCACCCATGTCGTTTCTGATGGAGCTTGACCGCTTTTCGTTTCGGTTAGAAGTAGGACATCTTTCCCTCAATATCTTTGTGGACATCTGTTCGATTCGCTTCGTTCTTGCTATTATCTTAGAATATTTTGGGTTTTTAGTCAAACAGCGCGCAGTCTAACGTAGTTGGTAATTTCTTGTTGAACCGAGCCCGGTTTCGAACATTGTGTTTGTTTTCGTTTTTCATGCTTGTTGTCAGCCCTGTTATAGTTTTGAGTCAGTATTCGCAGTAAGCGTGGAACAACAACTAGTTGTTGGTTTCACATGCAGAATGTATGACTAAGCAGTGAGAAATACGCTTTTATTTTACTTCGCTAATGTAGAAGATTATTTGAATGTGGAGATTAAATAAGATAATTTGAAAGACTAATTTTTCGTTCACTTCATCCTGACTTTATGCCTTTTAACTTTGATAAGAAAAGCACAAAGTCGCCTGCACTCATTTTCTTATCCTCGTTTGCTTCTATTTTAATTTTGAAAAAGAGACAAACCATTACTTCCCCAACGTTTTGAAAAATCGAAAACACGCTGTATTGTTAATTTTATGATACTCTCTTTGGTTCGTAGCTCCTACTGAACTTTCTGTAACTAACTGAAAGATTAATTTGCTTTGCTGCTGCCCTGCGTGTAGACGTATCCACTGCACTGCAAGCGCACGTGACCTTGTGCATCTTCACTCAACATCTCAAAGTGTGACTTGTTGCCCACGAACTCCCAACGTCTTAACTCAAGTTCATGTACCATGCGCATATATGCATTTTTTTGTTGCCGTGTCTTAAAGCAGCCTTCATGGTCTTGGTGTTTCTGTTGCTTTTCTATTTGCACTTTTTCGGCTGTTGGTTAAAAGCCGCTTTCCATGTGTGCTCTACGCCATCGACGTCAAAGCCAGACCGCAGTGATGAACCAAAGCTATTCTTTCTCCAATGCAGTGCAATGCTCGAAGCGCTACTGTGGGTATTTTCTGATCTGATGGATATGTGTGAGCGTTAAAAGAACTACAAAATACATAGGGCGCTGGCCCTGTGTAAAAATACAAGTATTCCTTCATATTTGTAGCGTTTCAAACTGGTAGACAAAAATAAAAGAAGTTTGAGTATTATCTGTGAGACCACGTTGTTCTTTGGAATTACAAAGGTAAACTGTCGTTTGGAAGGCTTGTATAGTTTCAAGTTTTCATTTATCGCTAGGCCACAGCAGTGTTCCCTCTAAGATTTTTGTAAGTCGGCTGGTGTCCAAAAAGTGCCGTCAAGATCAAAAGAAACTTAGGCGCCCTTTGTTTATTTTCCTAAAATGCGTCCATTTTCAACGAAAAAGCTTTTCATCAACCAGTTTTAGTGAATGACCAAAAAAAAATGGTCTTCACTTTTTCCAACACGTACACACGCAACATTTTCTGATAAATAAAAAAACAGTCATCACAAAGGCAATAAATGAAATCAGCTACATGCAAACTTCCTAGCCAAATGTGAACCTTTTCTCTCAGACAGAGGTTGCCCTGCACACGGTCTTGAATGACTGTTCGTGTCTTTGTTGTGCATTGCTTACTGTCGCACTAAACCAGTTGTTTTCAACCTTTTTTGTACCGCGACCCATTACAGCAACCCACTCTAACCCAACAACACGCATCTAAAACTCGAATAAAGCAAATGTAGTACAGATGTGTTCATAGAATATCTACTGGTGACCCCTCTAAAAATGGTTCACGACGATTTCGTTACTTAAACTTTGTCAAAACGTAGTAACTCAGAAATCGAAACAGAAATTTTCGCCCTGGCTGATTCAGTCTGAGCCGTTTCGGTCTCGAGACATTTTGTTCAGAC
>JGI24021J15306_10008533_pt1 | contig 12613 bp, 9 predicted proteins | sample Ectturendosymbi1_FD_15306 | JGI IMG/M metagenome (IMG submission 15306) | reverse complement strand
TGGTTCACAGGCGGGTGCAATAAACATTGGAAGGAAACAAAACAAGCCACAGTTTGACATTTAACGATTTGCAGAACGGCAACGATCTTTCTGGCCCCGTGAGCTTGTATCTGCACTGAGATAAACGATGCTGTGGTCTAACCAAGCTGCGTGACAACTATTTCCCCTCAAAAATCACCCTCCTGTCCTCCTGCAGCATCTTTCCCTCGAAAAATAAAAAAATAGCTTGTCTGACATCTTCTTCCCCTCAAAAAAATATATTTTTCCGCTTTGAAACACTGCTTGCGCAAATACAACGCAACACATGTTCACTTACGATTGCTCTTAGCGGGCGGTAAGAAACTTGCGACGTTGCCTCGCCTTGGAAAAGTCCGACGACTTCCTTGCTCAAAGCCTGAAACGCAGAGAGAAGCATACAGCCTTTGAATGAAAAGGGCAACCAAAAGCACATTTCTCACATTCCGTGCGACAGGTCAGAGTATAGCGGTACAGACGGAGGATAAACTACTCATATTCCTTGGACTCGTGTTAAAACAGAGGGCAAAAGAAAAATATAAATTTTCCTGCTGCCCAACGAAGACGATCTCATCGCCCAGTTTTCAGACAAACGCGGTAACTCTGTACGCGCGCGATCAATAACTCAACCGGGTTTCTTGAAATCATACGCTTCGTTCGCGACGGGACTCCGCGACAGGGAGGCAGGATGTTTTCGTGCCGTAAGCAACAACACCGCACTGCTCAGTAGTGCAATTCACGAAAACGTGCGTGGCATATCTTACCACCACGCGCAACACAGACGTTGTTGACGTGCGCGTGCGTCACAATTTTGTTAGTATCCTGTTGCTCGACTGTTGTAAAATTTAATGCGACACCGGCGTTTCAGCCATCTAGCATATGTAGGCTTCCATCATGGCGAATGGCAACGAGATCAGCAGACCAATGGAATTAACCGAACGCGCGTGGTTGCATGACGTAGTGATGACGACAAATCAGAAAAGGGCAAAGGAGGCAACGCGGAAAGTAGGGTGTGGAGTAAAAGAAGGTGAGAGCGGCAGATCATGTGAATTGCAAAACGAACCGAAAAAGTATGCAATCCGCTATTCAATCAAGTATGGCCGAATGCCGCTTTGTATGCTTGTGGAAAAACAACTGAAAATTTTTCACAACAACATTGGGCGGCAAACTGATGAAAACGATTCGGTCGTTTTCTAAAATCATTCTCTGAAGCAGCAACTTGAGTTCGTGACCAGCTCATGCGGTGTCCCAACTCTAGGACTGTTTTGCAAGCGCACCTTTGTCATGATGAACAAAATTTTATATAGCTGATGTATTCTTCTTAGCGTGCGTTCCAGGCCCGTATTATCTCGGTTGCTTTGGTAACCTACGTTCAAGAGCGGCTTACATTGATTTTTAACACCATTTCATGCGGCTTACAATCAAGGGCGGCTTACTACCGAACAACTACGGGATGTAACGCGAACAAACATTGAAAGAGTGATCGCGGCGCGTGAGATCTGCTGTTGCTTGCTGCCGCAACGCGAAACTTTTGCGCGCTTTGCCGCTCGGGTTCTCCGATCAAAAATAGTAACATCACTGAAGATCGTCAGTTTCTTAGTGTTGGTCGAACTTTATGAACAAGTCGTCAATGCTGGCGGATAACCATTGTTCTTGAGAGGCCTGTTGAATACGTTTCTTCTCTTAATGACAGCTACTTTCCTTGGGTGTCAAAAGTTTTGTTCGGTACATCGCGATGTCTTTGTAACCGCTTGTTCATGCTACGAAGCATGGTCTGAACGAAAGTTCAGGTATCTGCCTCTTTGTGTGTTGGTTTTCTGTAAACATCGAGGGCTAAAAAGAGGGCAGCATTGACAGCGTCCATTTAACTTCACAAGGAGAACGAAGCCACGCTGAATCCTTGCGAACGACGCGATCGTCTTGTTCGAACAAATACAAAGTAGTTACGTAACAAACGAAACAAATTGTTGCGGATAGAATCAGAAGAAATGATGCATGATGCGAAGTGCTACAGTGCGGGAAATCGGGAGGGGCCTTCGCTGTTGTTTTTCAGAAAAAAAAACACGTTGAAAACAATCCGAGAAAAAAATATTGCGTAATAACAACAGCTTTTCAATCCCGGTATTCGAAAAATCTCGAGGTCCCGCCAAAGACAGGAAAGCAGACGACTGACGTGCAGCTGTTATTTCGACACTATGTGAAGTTGCCGACAAACGCTTTGTTGTTCACACCTGTTTTTGTTTTCTTTGCTGAGATATTTCGGTCACTTGTTCGAAATAGCTTGTAAACTCTCTGTTTTCGGACATTTTTTGACCGAATTGATCGAGTTTTTTTCGGCCATTTAAAAAAACTGACCAAAAACCCTAGCTTCCCACACTTGCCGGCAGTGCACAACAAAACAATTGTGTCGGCGATCGACGAGGACGAGTAATTTCACCCGGGTCAGTCGCCCAACAACCCTTCGCCGTCCGGTTAGTTTGCAGTTGCAGGAAATGGCAAACGAAACAGCACAAGGCAGGAAAAGGAAGAATATCAAAGGTCGATTGAAATTAAACCTTCAGCAAAAGTGCTGGTGCGTGCGTCGCGATGGACAACGTCACGTCACAAGCGTTGTACCCGCACTATTTCTCCTCGTCATCGATAACATTGCTGCTTCACCCACAGCAGACCTGCGCAACTGAGAAAGTTCGCAGGGTCAGATTATAAACATAAATTTGCCGCGGGCCGCAAAAGTCAAGGAGATTTCGTTGTCATGGAGATTTCGACGCAAAAGTGCGAAGGAAATTCTGGAACGACACATCCTTATTCGATGTCGAGCTTTTGCAGGATCTTGTACAATTGAGAAAGCTTTCGCGGGGCGCAAGAAAAGCTCTCGCGGGACGTACGTTGTGCAGACCTGACCTAACGTTACGTTTCAGATGCATCGACAAAATTCCTGACTGTCAAGCGCTTCGAAATCGGGCGAATCACAGGCGGCCAGCTCGTTTACCTGGTCACCGTACTGCATCACGTGACTTTCATTCGTTTCCCGCTTGACGATCTCGAACTGGGTCTCGAGACGCTCCTTCTTCAGGTTCTCCTGTGAAATTACAACACAGTGCATTTTGATCGGAGGTCGCACCGAATCCGGAGTCGACTCCGGCAAGATTCTGCGTTTTTGTTGTGGACCCGGATCCGGAGTCAAAAATTTGCGAAAAAACGGAGCCGGATCCGGAGCCACTTTTCTTCAATTTCGGCAGTAGCAGGAGTCTGTGTGATCATTTCTTAACGTAAAAACACGGGTAAATTACGGTTGGATCGATGATTATAGCCGGAGTCTGAACAGGAGTCGGATTCTCAAATGTGAATTGCCAGAACCGGATTCAAAATTTTTGGAACAGGAGCGGAGTCGGAAAAAGGGACTCTGGCCACCTCTGATTTGCATAGCGCTCGGGCATCATGTGATCACATGACGGCAAAAGATCACGTGACGACACGAAGCGGCCAATAGCAGCTGGAAAAGTCCGTTGTTAAGTAGCTGGCGGAACGGACACAGTGACACGTTGAGCAAACGCTTCGCACCGCGTCATGCATCTTCTCACAAAATGATGAGGTTTAAGTCATTGTGGGTACCAAACGTTGTGAATTTATACGCAGAGACTGACGCTGTTTTTTTTGCTACCATGTTGTTGCGTAACATTTGCCGCCAGGGCGAAACATCAGAAAAATAATCAGACTTTTGCGCTTTCGCGGTGAAACTAAAGCCGCAGGACCAGCAAGGACGAGACTTCCTTCTTGCAAAGCTTGAAACTGTTTAAAGCCGGGAAAAGCCAAAAATAAATATTGAAAAAAGCCAAACAGGGCGAAGGTCGATCAAACAAAACACATATGATACGGATGGCGTTTGACTGCAGTGGTATAAACGACTATTCGGATTCTTCCCGTTTTGGAAGCTTCTCTGATTGCGACATGAAATCAAACAAGGGAATATATTGAGGTTCGCAGCACGCGGATGTGAAAAGAATCGTTCACCTGAGCTGAGCTGTTTTGCAAGAAGCGTTTCGCATCAACGAACAGTTGTAAAGGTAATTAGGATATTAAAGATAATTATCTTGCAAACTTCACGTCTAATCACTCTAATCGCGAAAAAATCATTTAGCTACAGCCTTCTATCAGGTTTTTAGTGCGTAGACACAGTTACGAGGCTACAAAACACAGGTAGAAAATCTGAAAAGTGAAACGATTAATCAATGCAGTGTTTTTCAACCTTCTTGCTGCAGCGAAACCACCCGCAAATGCTTGCGTTGCTCGCGGGACCCTATGCAATGATTCCAGTGTCTATCCTACTTTCTTGTAATACACGTGATGGGCAGAAATGGAAATTCTGGCCTCTTTCGGCGGAACCCCCGTAGGAGCCACTCGTGAAGCCCTGAGGTTCCACGGAAACCTGGTTGAAAAACACTGAATTAATAAATCATTTGCGCTTTTACGTTTGTCTGGGGCTGACACCGACCTACTCTAAGACTCGCACAGCAGCAAAACTGAAACACTGAGTTGCTTTTCTTCTGAAGCAAAACTCGCACCTTGTCGGAATCTTCGAGCCAGGAGACCGAGTAGCGGTCGCCCAGGTAGGTCATGCGCTTTTCGTCATAATAGCAGGCGTAGGAAGACTCGCTGGGATCGGCGGCGGTCGTCGCGTACACGTTGATGTTGCTAGGCAACACGCCGTCGAACATCGAACCGCTCTCGCAGGCTTCGACATAGAAGACGAGCTGCGCACCAGCAAAACAGGTGGGGGGATGTCAACCCGTGAGAATCGGAAACAATCGCACACGCGTGCACGGCGAAAAAAACGCGATGGAATGCGGCGCATGCGCACTAGAAGTCACGGCGCTGCAAGGCGCGAACGCTTTTTCACGGATCGGAAAGGAATTCGCGCGTTTTTTACGGTCACAATCAGGAGAAAATAAAAAGTACGCGTGTAGCAGTCGCTGCACGTCGGGCTTTTGTGAAGCGACATGTAGCAACAACACCACTCACTTGGCCGTACATCCGTTTTTTCGCCATAGTGTTGATGGCGTTGAGCAGGTCGTCTTTCAGAAGCTGCGAAACAAGACACGTGAACAATAAAGACGGCGGCAACCAACACTGCTAAGGTATAAGGTATGAAACGACGACACGGCCTCAATCCACACGAAGAGCTGGAAACTCGTATCGGTACAAAGCGTTCAAAAAATTGAAAAGTCACAGCTTGCAAACATTAAAGCTGACCGAAACGAATATCACAGATGGGGTGCGATCGGGACCTTACAAGTTTGCGAAAAAACAAAATCATGCGAGATTTTGTGAGAATTAAAAAAGATCCTTATAAATCTCAAAGATTTCACATTTTTATTACAGTTTTGATAAGAATACAGTGGTGATAATTTTGCCATCCATTGCAATGGCGGCACAAGGTTATTAATTGCAAGCCCGTCAATGCTGTTGGCGGGTTGGCGACTGAACACAATGTTCCAACCTGACCTCAGTTGCGTGTCCCCTGAAGCATTGATGAGCGCTACCCCCTCGCATTATCGCGATACTGACGCCAAAATTCGTTGTCTTCTCACTCACTGGTAGAAACTTCCGCACTCATATACTTCTTTTTCAGGCAAAATTTCGAAAAAAAAATCGAGCTAACGTGTTTTGTACACCCGAACATTTTCGTTCTACTACGGCAGTGAGCTTCACCAACATCTCCAACTTCGTCTTTGCAGCCACTGGTGGCGGAATCGAGAACAGACAAACAAAGGCGTCATTCGAAACAAGCGTTCGTTGTTTGCAGCTGCGCATGCGCATCGCAGACAGCCTTTGAACTCGTGCGAATGTGCTTCGAAACATCTCTGGTCTGATGTTGATGTTTTTCCTTCTACTCTAAAAACCAGTCCGCTGTGCCATTCGCACACCAGTCTGTGTTGTGCAATTTCTTAACGATCTATAAAAAAACTAAAGCGTGGCCTCTGACCTTTCGTGAAGGTCGACGCGAGGTCAAATTGTGGACGAACGTTCTGCGCTTCATGCGAGACACGTTCAATTCTGGACGATGATGAACACACTGGACTCTCTGATTCGAGACACAGCGCTTTCAAACCTACAATGGCGACCCGGGGTAGTTCAGGCCATTTAAATGTTTTCCGTTTGAGTTTTAAATTAACAAGAAATTGCAAAGCAGTGAACTGAAAAAAAAACACAACAAAAAAACAACGAAATACAATGAACGCAGCAGTCCAGCAGATAAGAAGCTTACCTCTGATGATGGAAATGCAATGAGGCCGGGTGCCCCGTGATCTGCGAAATACACGAACACTTTGTCTTTGGGCCCGCTCTTGAGCACTTTCCCGCTGCCAACACGGGCCATGGCGGTCGCGTTTCCGGTCAAGATGTTCAGGAAATTCTTGGGAGTTACATCCTGCAAGGGGAGTCACGATAAGCGATGAGGCAATTGCGGAGCGCGGCGGGCTTGGAACAAACAAAAACTCGCACTGTTTATTTTTGAAATTCGTAAGCACTGCAAACAAGATATCGCCAATCGTGGCGCTGATCGGTAAGACACACTTCGACGAACATGTGTCCACCAAACCTACACAAAAACAAGCTCACTTCTTTAGTGTAATCCTTGGGAACTCCTTTGTACACGTCAGGGCCGTCGGGATGGTTGATAATTACTCCGGGTGTTGGATTCCTACGGTGCATGAAAACGAAGTGTTTATTATAGGGACATAGACTACGAGCAACTTGTTAACAGGAACACGAAACTCAATTTCGGCTGCATTTAAAAATATTTCCAGCACACCATTCATAGTGATGGTATTACAACACAAACAAATTCATTCAACATAGCAATCGAGCGTATTAGCCAAATAACCAACTAGATTGAATAACAAACAAGCTAGAAGTGCTCCTTTATTCGGACATTTACAAAAGCAGTCAGATCGTTCACTGGTCTCCGAATGCACCGTTTCTCAAACTTTTTGATCTCACAGACCCTTAAGTCATTATATTTGTTTGCAGACCCCCGAATGCTGTAAAGTCTAGATGCCTTGAATAATGCAAAGTCTAGATGTCCTTATACAGAACATCTGCACATATACACCGCCATTTGAGAATCACTGTTCTAAAGCTTGAAGGTAATAAGACAAATAAACAAAATATTTGCATGCCAGGGTGCACAAATATATCAAAGACATTAAATAAGTTTTGCAGCTAATGGCATTACCATCAGATATGAAACGACGTGGTAATTGATCATCTAATGCTAAGTCAGTGCCTTATAAATTGCATTGATGGATGTGCAATGACACATCACAATATTATCACCTAAATATAATGCATTTGTTTCCACTTATTTTAGAATGAGTGGTAAAAAAATACTAGTCACTGCAGAACTTTACAACAAACGTTAAATGGCAAATATATCAGATTACAACATCTAACACAAAGGCATAGGACTACTGACTAATGTTGATTCAACATTGCTACTCACTCTTCATTGTATGCTATATCATCATACATCATGACAATGATGTGGTCATCCGGAATTCCATGGTTGTTAACAACTTGGTATGCATGACAAACATCAGCCTAAAAACAAAAGTATTTTGCATGTTTGAACGAATCCCTATTTAATAGCAATGCATTTGTCACTGCATACCAAAATTCACGATACTTATTGCTGAACACAAGTGTGCAATAGTGTACAGAATATTCAATTTTTTCTATTTTCACAAAACATAAAAACTAACTGCACAACTACAAAAAGGTACCAAAGTTTGGTGATAGCCAAATGATTAACCAATTACTGTTGATGTATATAATCACTGGTAAATTGTTGTAGTAATTCCTTGACAATCTTTGCATCTTACTAAATTTGTTTAATTTTTGAAAGGGGATTAATCACTTATTGTTTTTTGGCCATAATGTCCCAACTACTAATGCTAAATGGTCAATCAAGGGCTCTGAAGACGTGAATTTTAACCTAGTTAATTTTCTTACAGGGGTGAATAGCCACTTCAACATTTTTTCAGGCCCTGATCATGCCATCACCACATCCCTTGACCTGCCCAGTCGTGACATCATACCAAAAAAAGTTGAAATCCAAAGTACCTGGATTTTTTAAAACTGAAGCTAGGAGACTTTCTGCTTCTTTAGAGGGATTGAACAGTGCTCTAGCTCTATCAGTTGGCAAGTTATGACTGGACAAGGTCTGAGCCACTGTAGTGGCTTTGCAGTTTGTAAGGAGTTAATGTGCAACCAAGTATATTCTGTTATTGTTAATTGGGTACCAGCTGCATTCATTCTTTACACCCAGTCTATTTAAAGGAGACAGCTAATGTAAACTGAACTTAGAGGTAACACTGCTGAATGGCATCATACTTGACCATAAAAGTTCACCACAAATTCTAAAATATCTGGAACAAAAAAAAGGATACTATTACATGAAGAAACACAGTTACAGAACTTGTTTTTATTCTCATGAGCCTAATTGTCAAGATAAGAAATAACCTTTAGAAACAATTTATGGATTATTCAGATTTAGATCACAAAAACTAGATTAGTGTAACTTAGCAGTAGCAAAATCAGTTAAACTAACAAGATAATTCTGAAACAAGATCATACCATAAGCACCTAAAATGTTCACCCTATGTACTGTACCTGGTGCCTGTAATTGTAGTAGCTTCGTGAACCAGCTACAAGCACCACCCAATTGCTTCCATTAAAACTATCTTGCAAATTTTCTTTTGCAGTGTTTTTCTTGTAAAATTTTTCGAACTCTTGAACAAAACCAGCATTCACAACAGTAATGCATGTGACAAACGAAATGAAAGCACTTTGATAACCCCTCATTTTATAAAAAAAACTTTGCTCTTAAAACAAACAAACAAATATGACTACACTGAACTGAAGAGGAAGGAAAAACTGTGAGAATGGAAAATAGCAAAAGACATTTGATAAAAAAAATATTTTCATATAAATTCACAGTTGGATGTGATGATGACTGCTAAACATGCATAGAAATACACTATGGTTTAATCATTTATCACAATTGAATAGGTTGTCCGAATGTCCGTTGTGCATCAGACAAGGACTACATTTATGGAGTGTGCATTGTAATTGTTTTTTTCATGGACTAAAATGATATACATGTTCTGCACACAGGTGTTCAAAAATTTTGTTTTAAAAAGGGAGCAAAATCATTTGCTGTAAGTTTAAGAGGTTGCCACTGTCCCTCTTTCTGACGCTACCTTTTTCTAACATAACTTTACAACAAATTCTGGTGTAACTTTTGTAGATATCTTTAGAAATACAGTTAACAGCAAAAAAGTCACCCTTCACATTTTCCCTACCTGATTACTTCATAGTTCATATCATCATCATCTCACTAATTCGGGTCATTTGCCAGCTTTATAGCATAAGTGGTAGTAGTTGTGCAATATAGATCACGGTTGTACACTGCACTTGTGTTAAAGTGTTTGCCTTGTTTCCATCTAGGCAAATCATAGATTTCATTTAAAATATATATGCAATTACCTTCAGATATCTCCATGACATGAAGCATGGACAAATTCTAATAGAAATATAAAACTAACTAAATTTAGTTTGCTAAGAAAAAAGTAAGCCATTCAATGTGCGGCCCTTATTATGTCATTCAATGTGTTGCCCTGGTTAAGACAGCGAGATAATTTTTGGCTCGGGAAGCCATTTGGTTTAGACATATCTGCTTCAAACATAGTTATTCAAGACTTTAGAAAGTTTAAATAAAATCTTTGAACTGTCTCAACAGTGTTTATCAGCCAGCAACTGGATGTTTTTCTTGTGTTTATCAGTCATATAACCTGGAACTCTCATAGCTTTCCATCAATATCAAAACTTACCATCTGCAGACTACATAACTTAGATTCGTGATTTAACTTACGTTTTTTCTTTTAAGTGATTAGGGGTTATGCATCACGGCTGCTATGCCAATGGTTTTTGGTTTGACTTTTGCCAACTTTTGCTTTTTTCTATACATTTTTTCAGGCTTACGTGTTACCTTTAGGAAGTGACTACAGATACACCTGGCCAGACGCAATTCAAATAAAAGGGTCAGTTTGTCATTTGAATGGCTTGGATCTCGTAGCCTAGGGTTATGCGTTAGAGCTGCTATGCCAATGTTTTTCAGTTCAACTCTAACCTTTCTGACTTTCGTTATTTTCCTTTGCTTTTTTCAGGCTTACGTGTTACCTTTAGGGGTTAGTCTTAGTGTTAGGTTAGATTAGCGTTAGCTTAGGATTATCATTAGGTTAGTGTTAGGTTAGCTTAGGGCTACGTTTAGGGTCAAGGTTGGATTTATCTTTTGCATTTAGGCCTAGTTCTTTTCTTAAATGTACCCCTTCGGATAGGCAAATGTACCCTGGGGGTACATGTACCACAGGTTGGGAACCCCTGTTTTACATTTACTTCGTTTCTACCAAGCCTACTCATACTACACTCTCGTCATGCGTTACTGTCATGTTACAGAAGGCGGTCGAATAAGGCTTCAAATTTAAAGATCCGCAGGCGGTTCTATACTAGGGCATAGCCACTGGCACTGCCGTAAAGGGAAATAAATGCCCGTTAACACTGAAGATGAGCATGGAGTTGCTCGGTGTAATCCTATCCTTTGATCCTTTTGTTGCGTCGAGTACTTGTGCGTACAGCTTGTCACGGCAAATCCTGGAAGCAATAAAAAAAAGTAAAGACTGCGTCTGACAACTCCCAACTCATCATGATCAGTGTAAAATGCATTAGTTCCATTTCTCAACCTGTCGCTGCACCAGTGTTGCCAGATGGTTGTCACCTAAACCTGCTAACAGAGATGAGCGGACTGTCAAATTTTACGATCCAGAACCAGCCCTGATTTCCAGTCCAAGTCCAATCACAATCCAAAATATTTTCAAAATGCAAAGTCCAAGTCCAATTAAAGTCCAAAATATTTTTAAAATGCAGCCTTTTCACAACAAAAATTCCGCATTTCCTTTCCATTAACTCAGTCCCAATCTGGTCTCGTTCCTAAATTTTGAACATATTTACAGGCCGGATACAATACAAATTTGACAAAATTTCCTATAGTCCGGATCCAGTCCAATCCAAGTCCTGTCCAATGCTCATCTCTGCCTGCTAACAGAGATGAGCAGACTGTCAAATTTTGTAATCCAAATCCAGTCCTGAATTTTTTAAACTCAGTCCAAGTCCAACCACAGTCCAAAATATTTTTCAAATGAAAAGCCCATGTCCAAATGAAGTTCAAAAATATTGGAAAAATGCAGCCTTTTCGCAACAAAATGCCCCATTTCTTTTCCATTAACCAGTCCAAATCCGGTCCTGGTCCTAAATTTTGAAGAGATTTATAGTCCGATCCAGTCCAATCCAAGTCCAGTCCAATGATCATCTCTGCCTGCTAAATCGTGTCACAAAAACTGCTAGATCAGTGTTTTTCCAAATTTTTTATTCTTTCGCCCCCTTTTCACCCTCGACACGTCATTTTTGCCCCCCAAGCCTGATAAAGCAAACACAAGGTAGTAAATTTAAAGAATTTTATTTGAACGAAGCATTAAATAGATGAACCAAACCATTAGATAGCTGAACTTAGGAATTATTACGACGCTAATATTACGTTCAGAATTCTTGTGAAAATAATCCACACTGTAGCTGCTAGTCGGGCACATACAGGATCCAGGGTAAAATTTAACGGATAAAGTCCTTCAGCAACAACCTCCATCTATTATCATAGTAAAGTAAAATTTGCAAGAAGCTAACAAGTCATACTAATAGGCTACTGAAGTTAACTCAATGATTGATTAGTGGTGAGCATTTTCGCCCCGTTTGTGTTGTTTTGCCCCCCATCGCCCTTTGTTTTTTTCGCTCTTCTACCTCTCAAAATCGCCCCCAAGGGGGCGATTCCGCCCACTTTGAGAAACACTGCGCTAGATCCTGCTAAAAACCCTGTCACAAATTTTCAACTAAAACCTGCAAAAAATAGTGAAATTCTGCTAAAAAATGCTATTTGATCTTGCACTCACTATCAATGGACGAGACATTAGGCCTATGAGTTGGCGTAATTGAACCATCTGCAAAATCATGTGTGACGGGAAAAAATATATGCTATCAATGTAATCTTTTAAACCCAATGCGCTCACTAAGCACAGAAGCAAAGATTTAGATTTCACCTGTTGCAGTTGACTGCATCGCCTTGAACTACATAGGCAAGCACAAGCAAGAGATGGCAATTCGGGGCATTAACTAACAGGAAAGCAACCAGCAGCAATAGAGATCCATCAGTGACTTCACTCTACTACTACTAGGTTGCACTATCATTGTATAGGGATAAGTGAACTACGATAATTCGCTTGTGGTGACTATCACAGTGACTAGTTACTCATGGGAACCATCTAGCGGTGACCATTTATTTGCATGTGGCGCCATCTACTTGCCGCTACACACCATACCATCCAGTTACTTGTTATTATGATGATTATCTTTTGAAGCAGCTTCGCTGCGTCATAAGAAACTCCAGTGGTAATAGCAACGGTATGTTTATGCATCAAAATGATTAAAGGCAGCT
>JGI24021J15306_10008532_pt1 | contig 12614 bp, 8 predicted proteins | sample Ectturendosymbi1_FD_15306 | JGI IMG/M metagenome (IMG submission 15306) | reverse complement strand
AAACGTCATTGCGTATTTCCGTTTTATCTGCATTTCCCTCTATTCATTGCGGTTGGTATACGCAGCTCTAGTAATTGCCTACTTTCAGTCGTGCTTTTCGTTTAAGTCTCTAGTTTGAATTTCTGACCTTAAGTTTTACCCTTTTTATCAAGGTGACATTTGTTTTAACACACTTCTGCTATGCATGATTTTCACACAAATAATATAATATTTTACACTTTACAAATTTCATAAGCGTTTTAAGCGCTAATAGTTGTATCTGTTTTATTCTTCGTTCATTGTAATAGAATGTTCATCTTCCGTGGTCTCTCCTTCTTTCAGCCACACTAGGTCACTGGCGGTTAGTCCTTTTTCCATGTTTACAGTAGTGCTATCTTCTGAGGAAACACTTAGGGACATGTTGGAGTCAGAAATGACTACAACATCACTCCCTCCTTTGGTCAACACTTTTTCCTTCATTTCGTCTTCATATTGTCCTTGTTGTAATATCCAATTCAGGATATCTTTTGTCTTATCTCTCATTTTGGCGTGCTTTGAGAGAAAGGACTCTAATAATTCATGATTCAATTCTTCGGCTAGTCTCATTGCTTTCTTATTCAGGATGGCCAGTCTTGGCTTGGGTCCTTCCATAATTTCTTCCGCCATACTTCTTATTTTTTCTTTCATGGGGTTATCGTCTTCTAGGTATTCTATCGTTTTGGGCAACGTGGGTTGTTTTTGTTTTGCTTCTTGATATAGAACCTTCATTACTTGATGTAGTTTCACTTTGTCTTTTGCAATTTTGTTTTGCTGGTTGATACTTTTTACCAGTTGTTGTCGGTTGTGATCCCATGTATTAATCTGTCCTGTGTTGATGTTCATTGTCCGTATTTTGAAGAAGCCTCTATATTTTTCGCAATTATTACAATTGCAACATACTTCCGTGCAATATTGGCATTTCGTTTCTTTGCCACTGTATAATACATCTGGTTCTACACAAACAGGGGTTCGACACAGGTGGTCTAAATCTACCTGGTCGATGCTTGTGACTGGTATATTTTCGTTTTGCTCTATCATTCCCAGTATTGGGTAGGTAGGCTTTCGTATTTCTAACCCTGATTCGATATAAAACACATCAGCTAGTCTGTTCCACTCCTTCAACGTTTGTGGCTTGGGCAAATCACGTGGACAGTGAAGATGGGCTGTGGGTATCAATGATGTGTTGCAATCGTCTCTCCATTGTTTATTCCAGCGTACTATTCGCACCATATTGGCGAAATCTTCATTCGTGTGTCCTTTGGTTAGTCGCATGGGGTAAGGGGTACTTAATCGAGTTTCCTTACAAATTTCTTGAAATATTGTCAAAAGTTGGTCATGTTTTTGTTGGGTATTGGCATCATGGCTTTGAGCTCTCACCAGACTTTCATCTGCCATTCTGTGTAACTCTTGCCTAAAACAGGAGTGCTGAGATTGTAATTCATCGATGATTGTCGTATGTCTTCGCGTTTGTATTTTTCTGTTTTCTTCGTCTAAATAACTGGTCCAGCCAAAAATGGCTATCGTTGCACACGATATCAGGGCTAAAAGTATTCCATTCATCACTAGGTTCACATTTTGTATATTGAGGGCTTGGTTCATCACCACACTTCTTTTGATTCGTTTCACTTGGTCTTTAACTTCTTTACTCATTTGTTCAATGCGTTGTGGTGATGCGTTCGTGGTTTCCTGCAAAAGAAACTCGATTTTTTAATTTTTTATTAAGATTCTTTTGTCTTTTGAGTATTCCACGAGCAGCCCGCAATTGTTTCTTTTCTTGTAGCCCTTTTACGTCCTTTCTTATCTTCCATCCCATTCCTAGGGTTAAGACTACTCCTATTAAAATTCCTATGGTGGTCAGCGCTAGACTTAACCCCTTCGTAGGCACATGTTCCTTGATAATTAGTTTTTGGTTTTCGGTTAGTTTAATTGTTTTCCTATCTTTTTGATTCTTATCATGGGTTTTGGTTACCTTGCCTATTTCCGTTATTCGGGCGGTTATTGGAAGTAGGTCTTGTGTGCGCAATTTCATTGATAACGTTTTTGCTTGTGGGATTTGTGGGCTTTTTACCTTTTGTTTCCTAATTTTCATCATGGTTGGGCTTATTTTACCGGCTGTTGGAGTTGTTCTTTGGGTGATGGCAACCTCCGCTTTTTTATTTATCGTCGGGATGTGAAGATTTGTCGTGCTAGTCACTGAATAATATCTTTGAGTTGAGGACGTTATAGGGGAAGTTAGTTGGTTTCTACTTTTATTCTCGTATTTGTATAGTTCTTTTACCTTGATTCTTCCTTTTGTCAGGTTAATTTCATATACCATTCCTACCTTCAATTTTATAGGGTTTAGGTGTGGTAACATTAACCCTATTCTTTTGTAAAGATAAAAGGCCTTTATCGCCTTTTCTTCTTGGGTTATGACCATGTTTATGGTGAGCTCATTTTTTCTAAAAATGGTTCCTAGCGTTCTTATCCATTGCTTAGTTTCATTCACCTTACGGTACCACTTTGGTTCTCCGTTTGCGACTAAATACCTATCTTGATAACGTGTAAATAACAGGTGCAAGGCTCTTAATCTGCCTGCCATACGTCTCATCGCATCCGTCATGTCCGTCAATCTTTTCATTTTTCGTGTCATAATTCTATACCTTCTGTCTCTTATGGTTCTCATCCATTGTTCGAAAGTTGATAGGTTTTGGTTTAGAGCCTCTTTTAACCCAGCGGTGGGTCTTATCGCTATTAACGTCATATTTCTACTAAAGATCTCTTCCGTCTGAATTGTTGGTTTTGTAATATTTGGTCCGAAACACACTTCGCCCTGTGGTATGTGGGCTTGGTTTTCCCAAGGATCCAATAAGAATCCCACTCTTAGGAAAGTCGTTTCTCGATCTCCCACCGCAAATTGACACTGTTCGGATTTATCGGGGTTTAGGCATCCTCCATTATAATGTGGTATGGTTCCGCACACGTCGGGCTCTCTGTCCTGCAACATTTTTAGTACTCTATATTGTTGTGCGGCCCCTATTAGGTTTGCTCTTGAATTTTTTATATGTGTCGTATACGCGTCTCGGTCACACATTATTTCCTGTCTCTGTATCATCATGCGGGTTCTTCCTGCGCTCCAGCGTGGTGGTAAGAAAAATGTTTTATGAAATCTCACCATTAGGGTGTTTGGTACTATCGCGTAAATCATGGTAGGCATGCGTCTAAGTTCTCCATGCTTTATACTCAGTTTCAAAAGAACTTTTTTTGTTATTTCAGCGTCAGTGAAACGCCAGTTTAAGGCGTAATTCATTATTCTTTGGTCATAATTTTCTCCTATGATTGGATTAGTCACTTCAAAACGTCCCAATGGCAGTATTAAGTCGAACCCGTCAGCACTGGCATTGGCCATGTAAGAATATTTCAATGGGTAACAAATTTCCTCTGTCCACTGAACGCTTCGCTCGTACGTTATTCCCCACATTTCGTCCGTGGCAATGTTGCATGGATCCCCCCTCGTTTGGTTTCGCCATTGTTCGTCTATCGTGGTGGCATATACTGCCGTTACTTTCCATTCTACCCAGGTATAGCTTTCATACATTAACATTATTATGTAATCTATTACTCTTAATGGTGTTTCTATGTTATGTCTTCTTATCTTTACTACTTCGTATTCATGTCTCACTTGAGTTGTTGGGTCTTTTATTATTAGGGTATTTAACCCCCATCTTAAGGGTTTGGGACGTAGGCGCATCTCGTTTACCTTGGGATCACCTGGTCCTATTCGCATGCCCCTTCCACTATAGGGAAACTCCACTCTATTTTTGTTTTCGAAATAAATTATGTACCAAGCAGGTTTCGCTACCACTGTTATCTTCGTGACTTCTTGTGTCACGTATTTGTCTCGTTCTTGGGCGGCAAATATCTTTTGTGTTCCTAAGGTTGGATCCCACTCTACACTATACAGAGGTGGGCAAGCACAGTATAGATCATACTGTCGAGGAGCTTTATAGTATTTGCCTCCTGTGGTAAACACTTCCGTAAAGGTTTTATCGATGGTTCCTACCGTGCCAAAATCCTCCAAATGATGTGCTGTATACTCTAGTTCGTCACATGGGTAGGGCTTTAGTCTAGATATAGGTATGCGAAAAACTCGTGATACCTTTAATATTTTTCTTGCTTGTCCTTGTTCTCGTAATATTTTCATGACCTTTTTTCCGTCTTTTGTAACATAGGTATCAGGTGGGAGCATAGCCGCTCCCAAACAGCTCATTGTTAACATTATTATTATCCACATCATTACTTTGCCCTTAATTTTTCCTAAAATACATTTCGTATATAATGAATATAGTTGAATACATGTTAATCGCAACTTTTCCATTATCTTTAGTTACGCTTTTGGCGATTTTTGGTTCGCCAATTACAGTTGGACGCAACGTGTCCCACTCGCTCACAAATCGGGCAATATAAGGATTCTCCCATGTATTGATTCGTAGGATATTCATCCCATATTTCGTGTATGTACAAGTAGCCCCATAGATTTCCTTTTTTTAGTTTTGTCCCTTTTTTTCGGTTTCGTCGGTAAGCCACTTGCAAGAAATTTTCCGCAAAAGTTAAAGTACTTGGGTCAAAAATGCCCCTAAAGTTAGCTGTTAATTGTAAGTTAAACATCAATCGTGTATGACCTGGGAAAATCCTCATTGCCGGATACACATACCATTCTTTGGTTCGCTCATGCATACTTGTACGCGGTACATATAATAATATTCTGCCTTTTCCAGGCTGCCACACACAATATTCATTACTGTACGCTTCCAACAACAACAACGGTCGATCGCGCACTCTTAGTTCCAATTGATGTCGGTAGGGCGGACGCATGCCTAGAGGTCGACCTGGAATTTCCAGTCGTTCCCCTGGTATTATCAACGGTTGTACTTGCAGCTTATCAGTCATTTCTATGGCATTCTTTTGTTCTGGTGAACTAGTTTGTTTATTTGACTGTTCTTGTTCTTCTCTGTTTGTTTCTATATTTTCCACATTTTGTTCTTCATTCATTTCCAATGGGTGTTCTTCGTAATTTACATCTACTGAGATAGTTTCATATTCTTCCTCTACTTCTTCCACAGGATTTATACAGTCAATATCAGTGTCAGTCATCATTATTTTAGTCTTTTCCCTAACGCTCTGTAAGTATATAATCATGGGTTAGCGGTGCAGCGCGATTTATAATATGATTCAAACCCCACTCTGAGAGGTATTCATCTTCCCTTCTCCAATTTGGTGTGTAGGGGTTGTCAACCACAGATGCCCACATTGATCCTGTTACTCGCGTGTCAATATCTACTCGTCGGGTCTGCCACTGATAATTCTGTGTTATTCTTGACACGGTCCACCCCATTCGCCGCCTTTTTTCTCGTCCTTGCGATGGAGGCCCCTGTCGGGTTCGTTGGAACAGTATCCATTCTATTATAAGTTTTTCCTTTACATTGTCGCTGGTGCATTGAGCAATTGTAGATTTTCTGTTCCATTTGTATCTTTCCATGGTTACGACTGCGGGAGGAAAAATTATTTTCCGAAAGTAGTCCTGGGCTACAGTGCCGGGAATGGGTGCCTTTACCACATGTTCCTTATGTCCCGCTAATAATTGAATTATGGTTTCTTCCGGTACTATTGCGTGCAAATGCGGACATCCTGGGCTTAATTTTAAATGTGTCAAAATGGGGCAATCGTCCGCTCGCCAATATGTCCATTCTACCCCGCAGCAATAACACCTGGGTTGTTCTCCCGTTGGATGATCCTGCATATACCATCCGGCTTTGGCGAATTCCTCAAGGCTATAGCCATTGGCAGAATCCGCGAACGTGTCTCTGCGTGTCCTTTCAGTTTTCATATCTGACCGATACATGACATACTCACTATCCCATAATTCTTTTAGGTTATCTTTGACTTCTTCTAAATCCGTTCTTAATACCATTCCTGTTTCTCTGCCTCGCAGCATTCTACTAGGTGCCCTATTCCCTAACAGTGTAGGACATCGGGGGTTCATCCACACATGCATCAAAGTTAGGGTACCAAATTCCGGGCTAGCAATTGCCACACCACCGCATCCTTGGCACCAAATTTTATCTTTTATGCCTACGAAACCAGCTCGCTCCAACTGGAATGACTCCAAATCCAAACTATCATTGGTTTCTAACCGAATCAAACTTGACAATCTTGTTCCACTCCTGGTCCAGTCGGAGCGCAAGATTTCGAAAAATTCGTCAGCATCTATATCTGACATAATCAGCGTGTCAATCAGTGATCGACTAGTTTGTTCATATTTTATTGTAGTCCACAACTTTTCCATGGTGCGTTTTGCTTCCGTATCATCTACATCCATTAGCCTTACTCCTCTATCATGTAGATCCACCGGCACCACTTCCATTTCAGTGGGCATTTTTATTCACTACTCACTAGTTACTTCCTACGTCCTGCAATTACATTTAGTTTTACGTTAATAACATTTTTAACGTTAACATTACTTATTACTATTTCTTATATAGTTCTTACTTTAATTCCTTTATATTTTTAATATAGAACCGTTTTTTTTCCACAATTTCGTACATGCTACGATAACGAAAATAATGTGTACAATTTCTAACGCAATTACTGCTGTTAGTTCCGATGCGATATAATGAAAGTAGGTCCAGTCACGACCACATTCATCAGGCCAGCCGGTGTGATTTGTTCCATACAACGCATTTATTACTTTCGTGTGAAAGTCTTCCGCTTTTGTGACTTGTGACCAGTTTGTCACCACTGCCACAACAATGTATATTACTACATTTAATCTTACCATATTCTTTATATCCTAGTTTTTCTGTAAATACACATATGTTGCTATTATCATTTCTACTTAGAATAGATTTATTCTTGTCAAATACTACATTTTATTTTAATTTATATATACATGATTGCTGTGCGCCTTACTTTACTCATATTACTCGCTTATTTAATGATTATGCTATAAGTATTTCCACAAACTATTCATAATATATCACTGCAGCGCATACAACGATACAATATTTGCGTAAATGGCGACAGTCCAACACATGCGCAACGCTGGCATTGTTCACGCTTTTTGTATGAGTATTCATCTTCTCATGAATGTTGGCACTTCATTTCTGCCGCCTTTTCGTCCAATCTGACGATTTACGCAACACCACTTTTCATTTGTAATAAATCATGTCCGTCTGTACAATTGGCCTTATCGGCCTACCCAATCGGGTATGTGTTTTTTCAGGCAATCTTTCCTCATAAATATCATCACGACATTTTGGCTTTTCATTCCATGAGGAAGCATGCCATAGTTCGAATATTGTCTTATTGACTTCTTCTTTATCTTTAGCAATTTCTTCGGGCTTTATTTCTTCCCTTCTTGCTTCACTTTTCTGTATAAAAAAATTTCTTTTTAACAACATTTTCTTGACACTGCGGCGGCCGTTCCGCAGGTGTCATGCATTCATGGCCAGTTCCCCGACACAGGACTCCCTTCCCTGGTTTAGGAGGTGCCGTCCAGCAGCTCAACCCTCCCTAGGGCTCTTCAGGGGGAGTAGCTAATTCCCCCTTCTTAGCCCCCCAGTTCTCCTGGATCCCCATCGGTGAACATTAACCATGCCTTGCGAATCCCTATTTCCACGCGTGTTTACCTTCTTGCCTTCATTTTCTTTATTTAATTATTTCTTTTTCATTTTCCTAGCTATCTCGACTCTCCTATTCTCCCATCAAGTTTGGTCTTCTAGGATTGTCCCAAGCTCTCCCATTCTCTTGTTTATTTTATATTTACTCTGGCAATCATGGGATTACTTTACCAATTCTTTACCTGTTATCTTATAGCGACGGTACCCTTTTACCGTTATTCTTGTGCTTCAATTTATACCACAATCTTCCTCTTATGTTTCTCTTCTGATATTCCTCTTTAGCGGATTTACTCCATTCGTTATTCAGATATTTACGCCATGACCGTGCTCTCTTATCCGTAAGCTCTTCCATGGCTACATAATTGAGGTCTCTCCGTATGCAGTACAGCACTGCGTTGCGAAGAGTTTCATGGGTTTCCAATTCCCCCCAGTGGAGGTCATGTTCTATCAGCTGATGCTCTAACGCATCCACCGGGTTCACGAATTCACCCAATTCATTCTCTCTTATGTACTTCAAAAACGCCTGCACCCTGTGTTCGTGCGGTCTATGGTAAATTCTATGGGCCCACTCTTGTAGTTGTTTTAGCGCATCGTAAGACGTGGTTTCCCCCTCATCTATTGTTTTTAGCAACGCCTCGATTTTGTTACACACTGGCTTCATTCCCTCATCTGCTGCTCTTTGATAGATGAGCCTTAACTTAGCTCTTCCCGAGACTTGCGGATATTCCGCAAATATGGCATCTATTGTTTTCAGCCATTTATCCGTCGCAAAGTGATACCCATGTGGGACCAACGCCGCCATCTCCGCAAACCCAGCATTATCATATCTTACTAAGGGCGTCCATGTCCCTTCTAATTTTTCGTTCGCCTCATTTACTAGGCTAGTCAATGTCCCCGTAGGATTCTTAATCTCTTCTAGGATAGACATTATTTACTTATATAGAAATCTCTTTTCCTTAATATAAATACAATATCGTTACTTTTAAATATAGCTTTTTTATTTTATTTATTTGTGGAGCAAAAATTTTTTACTCCCCCATGAGTTACAATATGACATAGGTTAATATAAATATAGTTTAGTAGTATAATAATTACACCCGAAATTGGCTAGTTTGGTTACAACCAAACTACACTCCCTCCTTTTTTAGGCGGAGATGCCGTACGCATATTTTCGTATATTTATGCGGGTCTGCTTTAATTTTAAAGGCTTAACCTGTGGTTTTGCTGGCAAGAGTTGAGTGTAGCATATCTTCCTCTGCCTCGACCCGTCTTGTAGTGTCATAAATCTCGAGCCTTTTTCTACAATGGGATATGGTCCGCGCAGCAACGGCGCCAATTTATGATGTCTGCTCATATCCTTTATATATGCCCAAGTGGCGTCCTCCCATCGTGCGCCGTGCATGCTTACGGGTCCCATTGGGATATATTGCGGGCTTTTCAGGGGCTGAGCTTCGTCAAATATGGGTAATCCGGGCGTTCTAACTTGCATTCCNTATGCTCTCATAGTAGGAGAGGAATTNTTTTCCAGATTAAAATACGTGTTTATTGCTAACACGGCAAANGGTAAATACACGGGCCATTTATCNATGTGTTCTTGTGCTCGTAAGATGGTTAATAAAGTCCTATGGGCCCTTTCCACTTTTCCATTGCATTGCGGGTTATATGGTAGGGTGGTACGGTGTTCTATTCCTAATATTGCCATGCATTTTTCCCAGAGCTTTGATTTAAAAGGCGTTCCGTTATCGCTTACTAAAATCCTCGGTACCCCAAAATGACTTATGAAGTGATTAAAAAACCCTAGCACGGATTGCTGTGAGTTTGCATAGGTTACCGGAACTGCCAACAACAATCCCGTGAATCTGTCTATTATGGTAAGCAATTCAGTCACATTTGGCAGTATACTATTATTTCCTATGTGTAGATGATCCACATGTACTACTGCGAACGGTTCATTTGGTGCTTGGAATTCTGCAGGGGCCAGTTTAGCCCTTTTAAATGCTTTGACCCGTTGACAAACATCACAATTATCTAACATTCTTTTAACCTTCTTTCGCAGTTTCGGCCAGTATATTAGTCGCCTTAACCTTTGGTACGTTTGTTTCCAACTGAAATGTCCCCAATCATGGTCCATTTTTATCAGTGTCTCTACTATACTTTCATCCGGTACCCAGATTAATGGTCTTTGTCTCGAATTCATACTCATAACCCATACTTTGTTTCTTTCATCCCATTCAGCAATTGATGGGAGATTATTGACTAATTGAGACTGTGCTAGCCTTATATTCTGCAGCCATTCATTATTTAGAAACTTTGTAAATTTATCTATCGGCGCGAAGAACTGTTCAGTTTCTTCACTAGCATCCTCCTGTGTTTGATCGCTGGCCTGATTGGCTTCTATTTCAGGGATTTGGCGAAGCTTAATTCGACTAAGGTGATCTGCTATTTCATTATCCACCCCGTCAACGTGTTGTATGTCCAGATCAAATTCCGACAAATATAATAACCGTAACTTTCGGAATCGCAATTTACAATTTTTCGAATTAATTATGTTTACCAATGGTTTGTGATCAACATATACTGTACAATGATTGCCATCCAGTAAATAATGAAAGTGTTTCACGCTTCCTTCCAGCGCTAGCAATTCTTTGTCTACAGCTCCATAGGATTGTTGTGCATCGTTAAGGGATTTACTAAAAAAACCCAAGGGTTTTACTTCCTTCTTATCTGTCAACTGGTATAATATTCCTCCTATCGCGAAGTCTGACCCGTCTGTGGCTAAATACAAGGGTTTTGTTCTGTCATACGTGCTTACTGCCACTGCTTTCATTACCATGTCGCGGACCTTCACAAAATCCTGTATGAGTTTGTGCGTCCACCTCACCTTGGTTTTATTACTCATGCGTCGCGGTACTCCTGCTCCTACTTGATTTAGTCGGCGTTGGTACTCTGCTATTCCGGGCAGGAATGGCCGGGTGAAGTTTACTATGCCCAAAAATTTTCGCATTTCTCTCACCGTCATTGGTAAGGGCATTTTCTGGATAGCTTCTATGTGTTTATAGGCACAATGGACCTTATGTCGACTTATCCATTTCCCCAGAAATTTCATACTATCCTTTCCCAATTCGCATTTCTTTAAATTGGTCGTTAAATGAAATCTTGCCATGTAATAAACCAAGTAGTATATGGCTCTCTTATGCTCTTCTTCGTCATCATTTACCAGTAGTATATCATCGATGTATACCAAGAAATTTTGTGGTATTTCGGGGAGGTTCCTTCTTATTCTATCCTGGTTATACCAATAATTCGCCAGTCCCACGACAAACCCACTGGACATTGAGAAGACGCCCGGCGAATTTATCCAACCCATGGGCAATTTTCTAAATCTGTACCCCCCTGGGTCGGTAGCTATGCCTAACAGAGGGCGTGACTCTTCATCTACGTCCACGTGGTAAAAACCTTTTGTTAAATCTAACTTGGACATGATGCCACCTCTGCTCGCATGATTAGGTAGCTGGTCAGTTCTGGGTAAGCTTGCGTCCTTAGGTATCGTCTTCTTATTCAACGTTCTAAAATCTACTACCATTCTTTGAGGTGCGTTGGGATCCGGACGCGCTACCATGAACGATGAACTTTGGCAAACAGTCTCACCCTTTTCCAGAATTCCTTTGTCTTCTGCGTCTTTTAGGAACCTAGCCTGTTCTTCTGCTGATTTTTCAGACAACTGGTACTGTGGTGCAAAAAACATGGTTGCCCCTTCCACCAGCTCTACTTTACACTTGTATGGGAGCCTCGAATCTTCTCTTAGATTTTGTTTCTCCATTTGTAATCGAGGGAATAAATTCCACAATCTTCCGAACCATTCTTGATCTATTACATCCTTTTGTTGCGGCTCTGGGGGACACGTCGGTGTAGGGAGCGTATCTAGGTACGCCTTTGCTTCCTCCTCACCTAACACTTCTCCCCCTTCAGCTTCTTTAGGTAACTCTGCATAAGCCTGATTTACCTCGTTCTGGAATTTATTTATCTTCTCTCTAAGTGGTGACATATCTCCTTCTTCTTGTAAACATGGCAAGAAGTGTGTTAATATTGCTGTCACCCCTATTAAATTATACTTCAATGTACGATGAGGCATTACTAGAAATGTCAGCTTTACTCGTTTCGTTCTTAGGGGGACCTCTATTTCTATTTCTCCTAACGATTTCAACAATCCTCCTTGTTGTTGTATGCCTGACACAGCTGCTTTATGCGTCGGGTCTATTTTTCGGCGCTCCTCAGGTGTCAATACCGACACATCTATCATGTTTCGGTTTGCTCCCGTGTCCAGTAGAAATATCCTGTTATACTTAGGGTCTTCGACAAATACATAATCTGACCTTTTTTGTAATTCCGGAGAGATTTGAAGAAAGTTTGCCTCAGCGTTCAAATCCTCTAATTTAGTCCTAAAAAATCCATTCTTGGCATGGTCATTTCTGGTACAGTTGGTGCCGACTGCGCCATAAAAGCCATTGCCCGCTCGTAGGGCATGGGTGCTCTTGTAGTTTCTGACTGCCATCTCTCATTTGGGCCTAAACCCTTTGCAAAATTTGCTTCAGCGTGATCCGCTGGTAAAGCAGATTTTTCGTCTTCGTCTGTTCTCGGCATGGGTTCAACCCATGCTGCCTTGGGTTTTCCATCTCTTATGATTTGTTGTCTTACTTGTTCTGCATGTTCTCGAGCCCCATCCGGCGCGTGGTCAAACTGATTTGGTGTTTGGTAATTTTGACTTAACTGCTCTCGGTTTCTTCCGTTATTCCAACCTCCTCTTACGTTTTGGTTTTCATAGTAAGGTCTCTGGTTCCAACCTCCTCTGCCCTGGTATCCACCTCGCGCCTGATTCCAGCCTCCACGTGATTGGTTCCAGCCTCCGCGTGACCGGTTCCCGCCTCCGCGTGACTGGTT
>JGI24021J15306_10008531_pt1 | contig 12616 bp, 5 predicted proteins | sample Ectturendosymbi1_FD_15306 | JGI IMG/M metagenome (IMG submission 15306) | reverse complement strand
GCCTAACTTTTAGCCATGTCTTCCCAACTTTCAGTGTTTTCAAAGTTGTGTATCATGAACACCCTTTTGCATTTTCTCCTTCTGCTATTTCAGCTTTGCAGTAGTCTGAGGAACATGTCTTTGGGTGACCGTATCATATCATAGGCAAATCAAACGTGATTATCACAATTGGATGATTATGGTGACGTCATCAGAGGGCCCCCCTTCTTAGTTTTGCCTCGGGTCCCCCCAACCCTAAACCCACCACTGGTTGTCAGATAGCTTCACCGCTGGCTTTTTCGTTAGCTTCATTATGACTGTTTTTGTTCCTGATATCGAGGGAATTAATAATAGAGCAATATGTTTATGTATTGGAGCAACTTGTTCAGTGAATGTAGCGAGCACGTGTAGTGCTAATTTGTATGACATCAGTAGCCACGAACCTTCCAGAAGAGCCCCCAATTTAAAATAGCCTAGGGACATGAAAATGAAAATTCGCCTCTGATTGGTACTGACCATGTACCGTGGATCGTATGTGGTTAATTTGTTCAAACAAAAAGTTGTATCACCAAGAAATGATCTTTTTGCTACTGTGACACGACACAACAATCTTTTTTGTCATAGACTCTCTGACCATCTTCACTGCTTAATCGTCCATTCACATATGTATTGAGGAAAGATAAAACCTCTCGCAGATCAAAACGTACACCGTTTACAAAAAATGTTCTTAACGAATTATCACGCAACAGCAACTAGTACCGTACTACTTGACTGAAATTTTGCGATGGGAGCTTTACAATAGTTACACCTAAACAAACTTTAGCCTTGCGGCAAGCTTCTGAGGAATCTGCTTGCTTTCATACGTCTGCGATGATTAAAACATGCAAGCATATCTATTTTTCCAAGTTGTGAGCCAGAAAGATGGCGGCAAGTAAATCAACCGCAGTTTATTTCATAAATAGTTACGGGCCAAGAAGTTACGATCCCGACCAACTCCTAACGTGAGGAAAAACAGTCATCGACGCTTTCTCAAAATATTTGCTATGACTGTAGAAAAACTCTTCTGTTTTTTAATTTGGGACAGAGGTGAGTTTGACTGCAAAAGCGGTTTGGCAACACACCATTGTGGGTTATTTTCCTCATCTGATTTCGCATGAACTTTTATAAGTGAATGTTCGAAAGAAGTTTATACAAATTGTTGCAAACCCCTGGGGGCTAGGGGCTGCACATAAAAAACTGATTTTATTATTATTAGTTTAATTGTTTTGGATTGATTTTGGTGCTCGGTTTCGACTTCTGTCCAGGAACACTTACATATATCGGTGCCTTATGGAGAAAAAAAATTCTTTTCGTTGCACTTTCTAGTTCTCGGATATGAAGTACAAAAACGTTCTGCCGCTGCAGAAAATAAGCCAGTACTTCTTGAGGCGAACCGAGCAAGGCCAAGTGGTCCCAGACAACAAGTCATGGAAACTTTCTGCTTTGATTAATTTATTTCACAGAATAAAATTCAACTGATTACCACAATCACACGGAAAGCGATTCGAAGGCAAAACCACCCGAAGAGCAAAAAGAAAGACGGTTATTAGAAGAAGGCGCAGTTCACGTTACAAGCGCTTCGTTCTGCGAACCTGAGTGTCAAGTAGGTTCATGGGTCGTGCTCACGTCACAGTCACAGACCATTAGTTAAGCGCAGTGTCTTCTTGCCGCAAATATTTCGTTGTGGCTCAGACAAGTTCACAGGGCTAGACACAACATCTCGAAGTTCCCGCTGCACGGATGGGTTTGCGCGCTTGCAGTTAAGAGCGGCAGGACGAATTTCATAGTGGGGTGTCCGGTGCCCAATCTCGGTCTCCGACCTATATCACGGTTGATTGATTTTGTGAGGTTGTCGATCATCATGCAGCCTTCAAATGTCCTTTTTGCACAATTTCCAAACAGATAATGCGACAAACCGTTGAGACTCGCTGTGGTTCGTTCGAAGATCTTTTAACAATGCCACGAGCATGGTTCTCTATGAAGCAAACCTGACATAAAAAATCCCAGTTTTCCTGAAAAGGTTTGGTACTACTTTTTAAGAACAGCTGATATATTTTACAATTTTACTTCGTCAAATACCTTTACAAGTGTTTCTAATCTATAGCTCATGTGGCCTTTCACAATACAATTTAAATATTTAAGGCATGAAATCCACACACTACAACCGTTGTTGGCGCAAAGAATGATTTTTCGACCCTCTTTTGAACATCATGGTGTCACTGCAATGTTCCACATAAACCTTCCTCACCATACTACGGAAATATAAGGTGCTATACGGCGAATCCATGTACTAAGACTGCAAAGTAAATTCAGAATATTACCATAACCAAGTAGCGATTGTGTCAGCAACAGCAAAGAAAAGAAAGGTGCACCACATTAAATCAAATGAAAAACTAAACGTTTGAGAACACCGATTTGCGTGCTGCGTTTGGAAACAAGAAAATTATCCCAGAAAAATTAATGAAAGCATTAAATAAATAACGTCGCACGTATTTTGACAAAGATTTGAACGAACTACAAAACAAAGGATCAGATTGGAACTAACTACCTTATTTATTGATGTGTTCTGCTAGCTTGATAAAAGAGCAGGAAATTAGTTCCTATGTATTTACCGCGCATTAACAAATGTCACTATCCGCCAAGCATTACGTATAACGTGGCTTCCATCAGCTTCTGAAGAGACGCGTGTACTGTGTAACGAACAGCAAGGTTGAGACGAAAGTACGCTTGATTTCAATACGGTCAAGTACTCATCAAAATTTTAAAGATGATGTACTTTATAACGAAAACTAAGAATGTCATAAAATTGTGGGGGTTCGCTTGTATCTCGGACTCCCCTTGGGAAATGTTGGGTGGTACGAATCTTCCAATACTCCTGTTCCGACACCCATACTTGCATTAGTTTAAGAATTAAATGTAGCAAACTCTTCTAAAAACGTCATTTAGTGTGACCTTGCATCACCCTATATTCTCCAAAAATGTTTGCCATACGTTTGCAGGGCCAAAGCCAAGCGTTTAAACTAGTAACATTAAATAAAAAAATAGTTTTTACTCCATGTCCATTGGCGGATGAGACGATGGATCTTGAGGCGATTGCTTCCTCTAGCACTGTAATATTGTGAAATCACAGAAAAGTGTTTGGAATTTTCCATTTCAAGAAAATTTGCTTTACAGGGCAGATTGGGGTCGGTGCTTGCCGAACTAAACGTGGAGATTTGCATATACAAGAACATCTTTATACATTAACTTTTCTTGTCAATGTAAAGATTTTTTCCGGCACTGGTATTGGAGATGGTATTTTGAGAAAAGTGCGGCTTTTGAGCAATACTCCAGTGGGAAGAAATGGTCTCTTTTGCAGGGACGTAACGAGGAGGGGCACAAGCCCTCGGGCGCCAAATCACTATGGGGGCGCCGAATGACTGTGAGTGGCGCCGAAAAGTCCCAACAATGTCACAAGTACTTTCCTCAATACAGTACATTTGCTTCCGAAAGACCTCAGGTTCGAACATTGGGGCGCCAAACTTGTTTCTTGCCTCGGGGCCATCTAACCTCATTACGCCCCTGCTATTCCACGCGTGCCACCAAATATTTTAAGCGTATTTACCGTATTAATTGCGTGAAATTGTGCCTCGAAAATGTGCAGATTTTTGTCGTGTGCCGCAGCGTTGAAGAAGTTGAGAACCTCCACTACTGCATATTACCCCTTACGAGCAAAGGTGTCGATATGCTCGGGACACGGTATGTTTATTGGAATAATTTTTCTTCAGAAGACTGAAGCCTCGTCCACTGAAACGCTTCCTTTTCATAATGCACAGGTTATGTCATCGTTATTTGCTCCAGCAAAGTTCGTCAAGGATTCTGCACATATTTCAAGCTATTTCATCTGATTCACGCTTCCTCAAACAATTGCAGCTCAGCCACTTGCTGTCTCGTCAAGGTCAACTGCAACGTCAGTTTAAATTAAGAGTGTATTTCCCGGCACAAGCAATACTCTTGCTTGTGCCAACTCCAATCTATTGTTTTTTCAAAGCAGCTAAAAGTTTGTAACTAGCTTTCACGAAGGTACGGAAATAGACGTTTCTTATCAGTTTTTTACCGCCATAGGGCATAGTTTCCTTCACTTCACTAACCAAGTGAGAATATGCGAGCGTCCATCGCGCATTCATCTCAGAATACTGGAACGATAAATTGTTGTTAGTTAAAGAAATTATGTAGCTTCGTATCGCGTGAAAGCTGACCCAAAACTGTATGTTCGTTCACAGCCACTGGCAAAGTAGCAGCAACGTAGTTTGTAATCAACCTTTTTAGCCCTTTTGGCTATGCGCAGAAGTGATGCATCAACCTCGATTGTTTTCAGAAAATTATGTTTTCGCAGTCCTCCTTGCTCACAAAGTTTTGCTTTCTTTCATTATAAGACGAATATTTTATTCAAACGGAATGCCGCTTTCTACTGTAGAAATCTGTGCATCAGTATTACGTACTGCCGAGAAGTGATTTGAATCGTGATTTTTACAAAATAAATCCTAGATGCCCTTGTCTCTGTTTCACCTTAAAGAGCTTATAAGGATGAATTCAGCACACACAAGGCTTCAGTAGCGCATATGGAGAATAGGTGGTCGACATTTATTCCGACAAAAAAGCCTCGCATAAGTAAAATGTGGTGCGAAATCTTGAGGACTGAACAATGTGAAACTGAAAAATCGATGCAAATAAAGTCGACGAAGCAGAGGTGGAAGTGGACACTGAGGAAAATGGTTAAAAAGCAACACACATGTAATGAAAGCTTTCATGCGTTTAATAGAGAAGCGAGCAGTTTTTTTATGCTGTGCAAAAGGTTAAAAAGCAAGGGATGATCACAAAGTTGCATGCGGGCCTCCGTGCGCCAATAACGAGAGTTATGTCGAAAAACAGAATCACGTGATAAATGTACAGTACAGAAGCTGCGCAGATGCTTTTTGATTGAGAGACGCTGTGATGCTTTGATGCGCAATCGTTTTTTCCTCTACCTACAGTAAAAGAACATACATAGAATTTGCGTTCGCAGTTTGCTCAATTAAAGTAGCTCAATGCTTTAAGTGCAAGTCGGCGCGTGACGAGAAACAAAATTTATTGCAACACTAAAACACTTGCAAAAACGCAAGTACACTTTCAATGGAGACATATTTTCCGGTGAGCTGGACTGCAAATCGTATAAATAAAACTCTCTTCAGTGTAGTGGGTACGTCAAGTGAAAAAGTTGGTTACTTAATCTATCGTAGTTTGCATGCAAATTCTGACAAACGACTTAAGAAAAGCTTGCAGGTCTTGCCAGTGCGAGAGACGCATTAGCTCAGCCATCCTCGAGTAGGTGAGTACGCGGTTCGTTGCGGCTTCGTGTTCTTGTTAAGGCAAAGGACCGCTGCCAATACCGGTCGTGCAAGGTGCAGGTTTCTTCAAGTATGGTCAGCAGCAATAACAGTTCGCGGCAGTGTTTAGCAGTGACGCAAGTGTCAATGAGAAAACGAGGGCGACTGAGCTGATGACACAAATTCAAGCGCCGGGTTTTTTGACACCGCTGCAAAGAATCGCTTTGTGACTAATGCTGAACATGCATGACGCAATGCGAGAACGGTTCACTTGTTCGATCAAATGATTGGACTTACCAACCGCCACTTCCGGACAATTCAAATGCAAATGTCGAACTGCAGGGAAGAGAGAATTGTTTTGTTTCGAGGTGTGAAAAATTCCAAGCTGAGGCAATTAAGGAAATCACCTCAGGTTCAACAACACTTCATTCAATTGTTTGTGAGAAAATGGGCAGAAGAACTTGCTGACCATTCTTCTACAATCGAAACAGTTTATCCTATACTGTATTTTAACCTTGCTTCTGATCTTACTTTGCAATAAACACTGTATAATTCGTCGTAATCACGAAACTTCCGATTAGTGATTCGCTTCAGTCCTAATGCTACACGACACTGGCAGAAAACACTTGCAATAACGCAGAAAAGGGTTAGTAATGGGGGAAGACGGTTCCAACACAAGGACAAATGAGGCAAAAATGGTGTAACTTCATTTTTCTCTCGAGAAACTAAGAAAGAAACTTTTTTGTTAAAAATGTAATGGGAAAATGTCAAATTTCAAAATCCAGGGAGCCAAGGTACCCTCTTGCCCCTTCCGACGACCATGAATCAGGTTTGTAATTAAGCATTCTCTTTTAAGCATGAAGTGCTCTTCTTCCTTTTATGGTGCTACCCGCCAAAGATGGAAGGCCAGGAAAAACTAATTTTGGAGAAATCCGTCTCAGACGGATCGCAACCGTGTTGATGATTTAGAGCATTGGTGCTCAAACCATGGCCCGCAAGGCCTTTGGAGTGGTCCGCGAAGCAATTTTCATTGGAAAGAAAACTTAACACTTTAATCATTTAAGATAATTTTTTAAAGAATTTTTATTGAGATTATTAATTCTTGTGGCCTGCGAAGGTTTTCTGAAAGACAAATGTGGCCCACGAACCAAAAAGTTTGAGCACCACTGATTTAGGGGTACAAAATGTCGTGTTCGTCAAACTTGATTTGAGAAAAGCCGTCGCAGCTCCACAACTTTCAGTAGATCAAATCTCAAATGGACACGAAATACCGCGACAAATTTACTTTGTCTGGTGACGACAAGTTAACACTGGAATACAGTACTGACTGTCTGTATATTGACGGTCGTTTATTTCAGCACCCAAATCCTAGTGGTAACAAAACCAGACTTATTAGACCCCTAGGGCCAGTAACAATACGTTTTGGAAAGAATAACATTTTCCCCTGAACTGTATTTCGCCCAGCACACATTTTTTCCCAATATTTGGTTTCCTCACTAACAAACAACCCTTCCTTGTGCATTTAAAGTTGGATTGACTTATTCTATGTCAGTCCTCTGGCAAACGGAACTTTACGTTTGTCCAACACTTTTCCTCAATCGTAAAAACTGTACATCTACCGGACAGCNAGCACATTTCNGCCAACAAAGTAATAAATAACTACAGAAGAATTTTNGATTTGTCATACATTTTTGTTAATACATCAAGAACTTTTATGATNTTTTTCCCCAAAAAGGCTCGATCCTCAAACCTTCGGAAAAGACAANTGAGCCCTCTGCTCCCTGTTTGTTTTGGATGTAACTGTACCCTAAAAGTGTTTCCAACTTTTCACTGAATAAAACGAAATAGGACCACACAGATCTTGCCCCTTCACCAACCACGAAGTAATTTGTGGACGCCTAATGTGCGCTAAACGTCAGCAACCTTAGGCCAGCTTGACTCTTGGTAAGATGATGTTGTTGTTATATCAGCTTGTACTTGAATCGCCAGATTAAAAAATTTAAAAAGAAAATTTTTCCTCATCAAGTAAAAACGTAAATAAGTACGAAGACGACGAGCACGGCCAAAACGAAAGTGATCAGTTTAACTTCAAACATCATTTGCTTGGCGATCCAAGTATCCCGCATCATTCTGTCAGTAATATTGTGACGTTCTTGGCGTTGATTCTCAACAGGAAAAGGCACGTCTGGTACATCCTTCCCGAGGAACTTGCACAGAGGTTCCCAGCCCTTAACGACAACAACGTAAGGTGAATGCTGGTTGGCTGGACGCGTAACTAGAAACGAAACGCACGACGGCAGTATTGAACGACAGCTTAAACGTAAGTGGGGTAAAGGTTGTCTTATCCGCATGATTCATACAGCTTAATTTAACCGTTCTGTCCCAAACAACAAGCAGGCCATACTTAACTTTTTCTGTCTATATCAAGCATGGGCGTACGCAGAAAAATTTCAAGGGGGTTCATTCAGTGTCATGTGGTGGTCATTTGTATTTAGTGTGAGCTATTTGTGACGTCACAATTTGACGTCATATTCATGTTTCCAAACAACGTTTGGGCAAGTTTGTTGACATAATATGCATATTATTCCACACGCACTCCCCTATTTTATGTGTCATTGCACTGAATATAAACTATCAGCACTCCAGTTTAGGATATCGGAGGAAAATAAACTCAACGCTACGACACAGCAGTTCATAAGTGTAAAAATATTAGGCTGCGCATTAAAACAGAGAATTAAAACACACTCATCACTGCGTCCGAGCAATTTACAACTGCAAAATCAGGCTGCGCTGATGACTTGTCGAATACGAGCAGTCGAGCATAGAAAGTGTGAGGCTGGACTGGCTGGCGCACACCCTGGTTTGCAAAATCGAACCTTGCTAAACTACACAAGACAACTTTAGATTTTTTGTTATGTATAGACGTCCAGCAAACTTTAAGTTTTCCTTTTTTCCTGCTGTCACATTATCAAATGCCTGAATACTTCTCTGTTAAAAACTGCTGTTTTGAGCTCGTGCAACAGTTCTATCATGATACATAAATTGGTAAAGTAGCCAATGCGGTCAGCGCTTGCGCTGATCAGCCTTAGCAGACAAAATAAAGACAATTGTTTCGGATGAAGTGAACTGTCACGGAACACAATCTTAAACATGCGTAGTGGACGAAAGGTCTGCAACGGTGGTGAGATGATTTTTGGATGCACACCATGACCCAGATTCTCATCAAAACCTAATTATTACTTTTTGGCCCATTTACAATGTTCCTTGAAATTTGCATGCAAATTCATCCCGTGGTATTTGCATTAAGTCGACAAACAAGCAAAAGTATGCGAAAACAATCAAACTCCTTTGCGAAGGTAATGAAGTTTTTGTGAAACATCAAGCTCAAGGGGGGGTTAACCCCAAAAACCCACCCCCCTTGCGTACGCCCTTGATATCAAAGCACAAACAGCAAAGATAAGACCGATGCCCACCATTTTTATAAACCGAAGCGAATGATGAATGACTTTGCTAGTTTCTTTAAATCAGCAAAAATGAAGTCTCAGCATTTTACCAAGCCCAGTAGCATAACTTTAGGAAGTTACGAAATCAAAGAGCAAACTGTAGTTGAGGCGATTGCAAGACCCATTTTTGAGCCTATATGTCCACCAAGTTTGAAGACAGCCCGCTACTAATAATAAATTTGTGATTCCATAACAGATAATAACATGCAATACACCACCTCTTTCACGCTGAACTCTAGAAGCTGCTCGGGTGGAACAGTTGAACGTACGTAAGCATTATGACGCTTGAACCAGGTTTTGTATAGAATTTCGTGCGGGACCGCGGTACCCTGAAAGTGCAAGTTTGGTGAACTTGTGCAAATAAACGAACAACATTACATCACCTTCAATAAACAGAAGAGTTTTCTGCGTGCAGACTGCGCAGTGCAAGCGTAACCTGACCATGACATATAAGTTTCTAATTTTTCTCTGGTAAGAGAGATTTTATCAGAGAGAGGTTTTACTCGATGAAAAGGTACTTTTATTTCATTAAAAGAGTGGTTCTTAACCTTTTCTCCACCACGCCCCCCTTAAGTAATTTTCCTTTATTTCACGCCCCCTGACTTCAAATAAGTTGTAAAAATAATTTGTTTAATTTTGTTAATTTTAAGGTTTTGCAACACAGACATGAAATCCTTAGAGTACAAACACACACAGTCTGCACGATGCAGATTGATAAAAACAGACGCAACAGAACGATTAATAGCGAGTTTGGAGGTAGAACAACAGGGTTACAGACATTTTCTTAACACTATTGTTCGCTAACCGGGAAAACTTGGTACAACACTACATCCAGAGTAGGACACTGAGTCCAACCTTCGTCAAGGCCAGATAAAGTACGAATGTGATGTGGCATGCACACGCCCTCAAACAAACACTGTAACTTCCGAGCACTCAGTCGCAAAGTAAAATGCGGTTGTAATGTTCAAAGAATAAGGACGAATATTAACAATCTGACTGCATCAACGCTCGCAACCATACGTTCTTTCTACATCGTTCTAGAATGAGATGAATATCTTTTCACAATAAGGTCTCAAAGGTAGAAATGTTGCATTTAACCTGATGACTATTAACACTCGCTGGCCACGGCAGGTTGTATAAAGCCCTGCACCCAAAATTATTGGCCATTCATTGCTTCACAATTTTGGCCAATATTTGGTGCAACTATTTTGCAGCATTAGATGGAAAACGCTTTCTTTTGAGCGACATTGCGCAAGATTGACCGGTACTCACAGATATGATGTTCCCACTCTAGCCCGCATGCTTAAAGTGTTGCAGTTGCTTGTATCAAACTTATGCGAACTTTTGCAAATTCGTTGTTTGTTTTGTTCACTCTGCATAGCTTTGCAACTGCACACTACTTCGCAGAGTGAATGCAGATTACTCCAACTAATTGTATACAGGTTAAGCGCTACAACCGCATTTTCACATAAGATTCCAGAATCTCAAAACCGAAATCATTCATACGTGAAAAACATAGTACGGTTAATCGCATAAACTGGATATTGCAATAGATATGTTATGTTTATTTGTGGACTTAAACACTTACTCCACGCCGCTTCGTGCGTGTGAAAGACACGGTTCCGAAATTGAGCAGCTGAGTGTCGCCATTGAGATAGCCAGAAAGCAATGTTACTATCTATCTTTGGCCGAGAAGTCGACATCGTATGTTGGCCTACAGCTGCCAAACCGCATTTAACAACTCAGTCTCACGTTCAACAAGTGTGTGGCTCAAGTGCAGCGGTTGAATCGTGATGAATATACATCGTCGCACCACAGAAGAACACGGCGAAAGTACTGTAGAAAATCTGTATCATGCATGTGTACGGCCACATTGCAGAAAGCTCGTCGAATTACAAAAATCCATAGCGGTATCCCACGCTGCGTGGAGCTGTGCTAAGTGTATGCATTCATTTTATCTGGAATTAAGCATCCCTAGATGCGCCCTGAATGTTTGCAGGCAGGCTCGAACTCGGCCTGCAAAATTTCAAGAAACTTATCCCCGACTTCCATCTTTGCCGGAACTAAACCAAATGACGTGTAGCGGCGTAAAACTAGCACTGGCATAACGTTTGGAAGGGACACATTCCCGTTCAAAAACTTTCCATGTTGTGAGCATCTAAGGTAAGCACTTACTCGCCCCCTGGAAATTTCTTGACGCCCCCCCTGCTGAAGGACCACTATTCTAATATTTCTTTAAAAAGTCTTAGTTTTCACAGGAATCACACATTAAATCTCTCTTCTTATTAGTAGTATTTTTTCAGTAAAACATTTGAATTTTGACACATTTAACGATGAACAGTTATCCTATCAGCGGAGAACAGGGAGGGCGAAAGTTTCATGGCTCTGCGAAACTCGTGCCCGTGAACAAGATATTTCTTTTGTCTATCACAGAAAAGTTTTTTACAATTTTGAGCTCTGTCTTTTGTGTATTTTTCAGCAAATATATTTATTTCTAAACAAAGGCCTTCAGTGTTTACGTTTCTTAGCAAAGCTTTTATGATAAACATGACTTAAGTTTAAGTTAAAGCTTGTCGACAGCACCAACATCTTTTGACCTTAGCCAATAGCGTCATGCACCCAGGTTTCAAATGTTATTCTGTTTACAAAACCTTTCTAACTGGAAATGTTTGCTGTTGCCCCAGAGAGCAGGTTCTATTAGAAAATACTTTGTTCTTTATTTTGTGAGAGTCTAGCACCAATTCCTAAAGTCGAGGAAAGTGTTGAAAATTATCCCTAATGGCAGTGGAATCATAAATCGCTTACATAACAAAACAACTTTTTCATCAGGCAGTGGCCGAGAGAGACCCCTACATAGTGTTGCAGTCTTCCTTCATCAGAAAAAAGCAGCAATACCTTTTTGCTGGAAGTTTGTCGCCTTTCCAAATTATCGCCAAAGACAATACCACTGTGTTGCCCTTGTGGATTAGAATGGCGCGCTGACCTTGAGCTGGAGCAGAAAAGTGTGTGTGGACATCGACAAGAAATTGCATGAACTGCAGTGTGGTTGGAGCACATTTTTTTGGTCGAATTAAAAGGTGTTGTGTCAGCAGTCACCCACAGCGGGACCAGTGCTTTCAGCAAAAGTTTGCAGCCGTGGCTAAAAAGAGGCTTGCGGCTGCCGCTTTGCATTAGTTTTTACAGCTCGCGAAGTAAGCCAGACTCGCCTACAGTTCGTGCTGCAGATGCAATGAGGAAGTGATATACAAATCGAATTGCTTCCTCAATAAATTTGTAGTTTCCGGCAATTTGAACTTCCACTGAACCACTGAAGAGACAGAACAGGCCACTCTGGATATGGGATAAGCGTCGCTTAAAATAGTCAACCAACAAAACTTGAACTTACTTGTAGTCATGACAACTGCAGCGACCATTTGTACTAAGCAAGAAATTATTTGTTGTCAATAAAAATTGCTTGTTCTTCGGATAGATGCTAGTTTGTAGCTACAGCTCTTTAAAAGCAGCTAAACAATCGCAGCCTACTGTATAGTTAGTAGTATAAGTGTCTGGTTAGGCTAGTCAAGCGTGTTGTTCGACCAATGAAGCAGGAACGGTTGAAAGCATATTGCAATGTTTCATAATCCAATGGTAATTTCAGGGTAGATGATGAAATGGATGCCGATTTTGCACATTTGACCTAAGGTAACGCCGCGCAATGAAAACGCTGGAAACACTGCTCGTTTCTGCGACAAGGTAGGGTCGGACGGAATT
>JGI24021J15306_10008529_pt1 | contig 12616 bp, 7 predicted proteins | sample Ectturendosymbi1_FD_15306 | JGI IMG/M metagenome (IMG submission 15306) | reverse complement strand
TTCACGAGGAATCCGGTATTATGCTTTCTCGAGGTCGACAAAGCATATGTGGACGTCTTTGGCATACTCCCAACATTTCTCATAAATTTTAGGGAGAGTGAAATTGCGTCTGTAGTACTGCGGCCGCGACGAAAACCGCACTGGGTAACATTTAGCATTAGTTCAATCATTTCACGGCATCTTTTTCAAGGCACTTGGCAACGTAAATGTTGAATTATATGAAACTTTCCAAAAAGCGACGCGGGCCGCACAAAAGGTCCTCGCGGGCCACATGCGGGCCGCGTGTTTGAGACCCCTGCTCTAGACGAACGAAGAGATGGCCGGAAATTGTTTCCTGATACCTCGCTGCATTTGCCTACAACAGCTGCGTCGTATAACGTAAACCATTTCAAACTTTATTTAGTTGTATTTAGCAGCGATATCTGATACTCATTTTCACATCAACTTCTTTTTTATTACCTTTTCTTCCCATGCATGCAACACATTACACTACAAAATAACAAAGTTGAACAAAACGTAAAACAACGAAGCTTACCACCCCATTACTTTCCAATAGCCATTTAAAATTCCACTGCTTCTTCGAAAAGTAACTCAGTGCAATGGATGCAATGTTGAATCAGCAGTGTTCAGTTATGTAGCAAACTATCAAGTATGCGCATGTATCCCTTTCTCCTATCTTAATTTTTTCCAACAAAACCAGTTTCTCACATTCTGTCATTCCACTATTTGGACAACGAAATCACAGCAAGCCTGAGTTAAATTTGTGAAAACTTACTCGTTTATGGATGATCACTACCTCAAAATACAGATATTTGTTCTGTGCTGAAACATATCATTTGGAAACGAATTGACAACCATAACGCTTCAATGAGACGGAAAGAAATGATGTTGCAGTGTTAACTCACAAATTGTAATCATACTTTGAAGGGTTAATCATAAGTGGCAAACAATTATTGCAGTCCAGTTTCCTGTGTTCTACGTGCTGTAGATGACAATCTCAATAAAACCGTTCATTCCAAAAAGCTTTTGATCCCTTTAGGTAAGTTTTTGTGAAAATTTTATTCATTTCATGATGTTTACGCTTTGGCTATAACAACAGCAAAATATACAGTAAACGTTGGTTAATCCGGATTCGATTTGACCGACGATTTTATCAGTGGCGATTCTAGAATTTAAAAAGGGGGGGCCACTGCGGGGCCAAGGAAAAAGTGGGGAGGCCAACATAAATGTCTCTCCTGCATGGTGACTTTCCGCTGCAATGAAGATTGATTTGCTATGATCAAAGCTATCAAACCCAACATCGCTTTGTGACTAGGTCTATCGTCAGAACCGTTGCCAGAAAACCTTTAATAGGCGGGCATTACGTTTGCGCAGAGGTGATTGACATTCTAAAAATTGACAAGAACGGCACTGATTTACAGTGCTTCATATTTCAATTTAGGGAGGCTTGTAGCTTTGTTTGGGGATGTTAAGCCCATCAAAGCCCCTCCCGTGGCTACGGGCCAGAATATCGTTAAATATGGCCTAACGTTATTGTTCACTAGAGACACCTAAGCGGCACTAGATGCAATCGCACACTTGCACTGCTATGTCGAATATTCTGTGCTAAACGTGCAATTCCACAGCACTAGACTCTACACATGTAAAAGGAAACGCCATTTACTGTACACCAGGCCTACACCACTCAGAAAGCTCGAAGGGCCAATTTATCAACATAGATTTTTGCCGCGGGCCGCAAAAGTCTATTTCATTTTTATGTGGAGATTCAGTTGTAGTATGGAAGAATTCCTGGAACGACCATTGCTTATTCGAGTTCGAGCTTTTGCAACATTTTCTACAATTGAGAAAGCTCTCGCGGGCCGTCTGTTGTGCAGGCCTGCTGTACAAAATTGTGCCGGCCCGACATGAACGAAAACAGCTGCATAAAAGTGACAACAATTCACATGAAAGCGAAATGGTTCCAACCAGTCCCGTCGCCACGGCGGGGCTTTGGTGGGCTTAGCACCCCCAAACAAAGCTCCAAGCCCCCCCAAATTGAAATATGAAACACTATAAATCAGTGGAATTTTTGTCAAATTTTAATGTCAAGCCCCTCTGTACAAACGTAAAGCCCGCTACTGAAGAATTTCTGGCGACGGTTCTGGCTCCAACGACGAATGCCATCTTGACACAGAGACAAGTAGGCTGGTGATAGCAAACTATTTTCGTCAAATTGTTCTTACTGCAAAGCAACTTTTTTTATTTTAATAAACCAACCATCTGCCAACAGCAGGGGGTGCAAGCACAACCCCAAAAGTTTTTATTTGTTGAAAATTTGGGCAAAATCCCTGAAAATCTTAACAAAATCCCCAAATATCTGGGCCACAACCCTGAAAATCTGGTCAAAAATGGCGCCCAACATTTGCAGTAAAACAAGTAAAGAGCATTTTTTGGAGGTCACAACAAAAAACGGTCGGCAAAATTTGCACGACAACTTTTTGGCCAAGTTTGGGAAAATTTGGGCAAAAATGCTTTGCACCGCCAAAAATTCGCTTGCTCCGACACCTGTGGCCAACAGATTAGTGACACTGATTAATCCGTTTTTGTGGTAGCTTACGAATACTTGGGATTGTGAAGTAACAATAACAATGATATGCAACTAGTATCACAAGTGTAGCCCAAATACCCTTCTGCAGCGTGTGGAGGACTGGAGGGTAAGGACTTTTCTATGCAGTTAACATCAGCGAGGTTTCGGCACCAGTGCACCAGTGGCATCTAAAGTTTAGCATAACCACCGCAGATAAGTGTATATGTATCGGCATTTTGGGCGTGTACCTGATAGCAAGATGTAACAGCAGGCACGAAACTTGCTCAGCAGAATATACCCAACAAAGTCGTTCATTTTAATTTTCACTCTAAATTTTCCTCTGGTTGATCCTCAAAACCTGATTTTTAAAACCTGCGTTAATTTATGACAGTGATTCTCAACGGTGTCCAGACGGTCCACCTATCGACAGAGAGTTCCATAAACCTTTGATAAAACGTTCATTGACCTATGTGCAATACAGTTTCAACCAGTTGTTCATGAGGTGTCAGCATAGCAAAGTGACCCATCCGATACTTTAAAGATGGTACACGGGCCAAAAAAGTTAAGATCCACAGATTTATGCCTATCTGATCATAAGCGAAACACGCACTACCTCATAACCCAAAAGAAACGATTAGACAAATAGACAATGAACAAAATGATTCTCACACAAATCCTTGCACAGTTTACGTCAGAATTTCATATCAACTCAGTCAGTGTAACATAATCCTATCATGTCGATTGTCAAATTCATTAGCGAAACCATCTAAATCTATTTTCAGCTCGTCCCCCTTCAATTGAAAGTAGAGCATTGCTATCAATCTTTCTTTGATCATGGAATTTCTAAGAAATGTTTTCCCTAATTTCATTTTTGAAAAAATTCTCATTTTTGAAAAAAAAAACTCGGTGACGGGAAGAGTTCCTTACAGCTATTAGTAACAACTTGTACAAACAAACAAACGCAGCTTTGAAAGAAGCTACAAATGAAATAAATTGTTCGAGCGATGTGGGCAGCTGCGACCCTTTCCGAAGCAAATTCTTTGCCACAAGTGTTTCATGTTTCAAATCATTTTAGCAAATTCAATATGCATTTGCGAATTCTTTCATATGTTCTTCTGATAGAAATGTTTGACCTTTCGGGTCAAACAAAGAACGGAAATGCCGGAACGAATTGCTCCCAAACAGGCCCGTAATCAGCTAGCTTGGGATCCTAGGAGGGGAGAAGGATTTTCTGAAGGGGCCCACATTTTTTAAATTATATCCAATAGTTCCAAACTATGTCCAACACATTTTTCAAGGGAGGCGAAAAACGTTTTAGTGGGGCTTCTCCCCCCTAGTTACGGGTCTGCTCCTAAACCACTACGAAGTCATTACAAAGTTATATGAGGTTGCAGGACATGTGTGGGTTGACCTAAAACTGGTCACGAACCGGTTGCGTTAGATACTTCGAAGTCATATGCACAAGGCAGCAGAACGCTGACCTACAGTCAGGATAAATTAACTGACCCCAATTCTTAATGCTGTCGCAAACATTTTGCTACTGAGACAAGCAACAATCTGCTGACAGTAATATAATCCAGTTCTACCTCGCACTGAAATGCACGATAGATCAATCTTCCCATTTGTACGACCGTTTATTAGCTTTGAACTGAACCTTTCACCACCACGATCGCGGTCTCACCAAATTTTATGCAGGATCCGAGTCATCACTGGTATGTGTCGTCATCAACATCCCCCATCATCCGGCCGTCAAAACCAACAACTCAAGCTTATCATGCATTTGGCAAATATTGAATGCAGGCAAGAGGGCTTCTATTAAAATTTTGCTGGAAGTTATCTGCTGTAGCCTATATGTCAATCAAACGACCTTGAACGTAAAATCAAGAACAAAACTGGGGGGCCAAGCAGGGGGCCAGCCAAAAATCTGGGGGGACATGGCCCACCCAGGCTCCTCCTTAGAATCGCCACTGGATTTTATCCAGTTTAGGCGAAGATCCGGATTAACCGAAGATGGCTGTTTCTAGCTTGACGTCATTTAAGTACTGAGATACCGGTGAAAGTCACTTAAACTAAACACATTTGTGAATCAGCAGCAGACTTTCGCAAAAGCAAAATGAATTTATTGATGTAGTTACAATGGTACATCAGGCTAGTAACTGCTTTATCCAGGCAGTTATGAACAATCACAAGTTCATAATTTTATATTACTTGGCTGCGAAGAAATCTGGGATGTTGGACTGACGTAGAGATTTCTGCGACTGATCCATAAGCAGTCGCTCTATTTGGAAGGCAATGTCCTCCATACATCTCACTCAAAACTGATCAATAGACTGACACCGTAGCGCGGAGGTGTGCTTTCAGCGTTGTGTTCAACGCGACAGCCATGCCCATGTGTGGCGCAGTAATCGTCTCTACGATTAATTGAATGGTGCATGCGATTGCGGCCGTTGTTATCACAATTCTAAACGTTCGTTGGTGACTGTGAGCATCCTAGCGTTGCCTGTGAAAGCTGCCGAATCTTTCCTAGAGACTAGTCAGTCAGGGGCGTAACGAAGTTAGATGGCGCCCGGGGCAAGAAGTTTGGCGCCCCCATTGCGAAACTGAGGTCTTTCGGAAGCAAATGTGGTTTTTTGAAGAAAGCACTTGCGACATCGTTGGAACTTCTCGACGCCATCCGCAGCCATTTCGGTGCCCTCCGCAGTGGCTCGGCGCCCGGGAAATTGCGCCCCCCTTGTCCCACCTCGTTACGCCCAGTGGCGTAAAGAGAGGTTTGAGCCAGGGGGGGCAAAACTTAGCCGAAGGGCACCGTTTGGGTATGCAATAATTAGTTCCCAAAAACTCATATACGTTATTCCACAAAAGCAGAAAATAGTTGTCGTGTGATTTAATGAGCTTCAATTGGGTTAATGGTTTTAAAGTAGAATTTCACGTTTTCATGTAACATATCCTATCTAAAATTTATACCCATCAGTGACATGTGACTGTGTAAGGTCGGCTTATGATTTCTTGAAAGATCCACCACACCCAGGGGCGTAACGAGGCTTGATGACGCCCAGGGCAAGAAGAAAGTTTGGCGCCCCCATGTTCGCACCTGATGGCTTTCGGAAGCCAATGTACTGTTTTGAAGTACTTGTGACATTATTGAGACTTTTCGACGCCCGGGGAATTGTGCCCCCTTCACCCCTCGTTACCACACCTACATCGTAGTAATTAACACCTGTATTAATTCCACTTTTCCTCTAAGCACCAAATGCTTGACTTAATGATGGGGCATGGTGGTAGATTCTGGGCACTGCCTGAGTAAACAACAAAAAAAATGCGGTAACTCAGAAATGGAATGTCTTGAGCAGTTCACTGATCTCTTCGTATCAGTAATAAAGTCACATTCATTTAGCAAACTAAGGAACTAATGCCAAATAAATTTATCTAAATATGAAGCTGCACACCAAACAATTACAAACAGGTATGAACAGTGCCGTAGTAACCCAACTCTTACCCCACCCCAAAATCCCCCTAATGGTAATTTCTCAAAAAAGATTTCTAAAGCGTTCCTGCATTAGCGTTATTATTCGTCATTATTAAGTTGTCGCTGTAATTAATCTATCGCTCGCAGGGATACTCAACTGGCGGACCTTGGTCATACAGCAAAACAAAAGAAACCACTGCATAGTGGCACAGCAGAACACATGAAAAATATTACGTAAAAATAATCATGAAAGTATAATAAACAATGTCACTTTATAGAAGTATCAAAACAACTTGGAGCGAGTCTTTTGGCATGCAAAAGCCTTTATGACAAATTTTCTCAACCGGGGCCCTCGGCCCCCGTTGAGGACCACGGAGCGGTTCCCCGGGAGCCACGAGCAGAGGCTTTGCTAAACAGCTCTGCCGTGATATTGCAAACCCTTATTGTTGAACAAGGGACCGCAAGCATTGGGAGTCTTTGGAAAGAGGCCACAAACCATGAAGATTGAGAACCGCTGTTTCATGACATCTTTCAAATCTAGAGAGCGCACACATGAAGTTTACATGGACAACATGGCTAATGAGGATAGTCGGCTATTTGTCATATGAGACCTGTTGAAGGTTTTGATCAGCTTCAGTTTGCTGAAACGCCTTTCAGCACTGGCAACAGTATTGGGGAAGTTTAGCATAATCCGAAGTGCAATACATACGTCAGGATAAACTTCATCACGACGTGTCTTAAGAACAGAGCTTAACAAAGGATTTGGGTCTTAATCACTGTCATTTAATTAACGACGATTATTTAGACATGTTGTAATGAAATGCAAATATTAACAAAAATTTGCAGGAAATGAGAATCAAGCCTATCGTTCAGTCAGGGCCGGTTTTAGGCCGATTTGACCGATTTCGACTAATCAGGCCCCGCGCCGAAGGGGGCCCCGCGCTACGTCAACTAATCAACACAAATTTGCACTTTGTATCGAAGCTGATTGTTTATAGTGTCGCGCGGGGCCTAGTGTTTTTCAAGGTGTTTGGAGATACCAAAACGGTTCTTAAATTATTCCAACGGTCTCTCAAAACAGTTTAAACTCGCTTTACTACCACTATCAAAATACACGAAGACCTTGCTTGACAATCATCTCAGTATTCAGATAAAACAGTTGCGGTCTCTCAAAATGTCTTTGCAGGCAGCAAGGTCATATCTTTTTCAATAATGTTTAGCCAAGTTTTTTCCATAGCACCTCGTTAAGGCAAGGCAGAGATGGTTAAGGTTCTACACACAAAACCCTTGCTGGTCATGGAAGTGCTTGGCCAGATAGACGATATTGAGTGTTGTAATTCTTTGAATCATTGGGTTTTCCAGCACTGTTCATTGAAGTTTGTGTTATAGAGGTCCTGGCCTTTCGGTCCTCGTTAATGTTTTGTTTTTTTTAACAACACCGATTTCTACCATCATGGCTTGATGCATCCCCTCAAAAATTTCTACACACGTCACTGAGTGGGGCCCCGCAAAAGTGTTTCTAATCGGGCCCCGCGCTTACTAACGCCGGCCCTGCGTTCAGTTATTGTTACCGAAGGAACAAACCTGAGGCCGATCAAAGCAATGCGCCGAGACGAAAGTTTTCATTCAATAGCGCTATGTTAATTTTGCTTGAAAAGCATGCGCATCGTGCTTTTAACTGGTCGAAATACGCATGCATTAGCCTTTCTGATGTCTAGACTTGTTAATCTCTTCGTGCACGGCACATCTTTAGATTAATAACATTTTGCATCTCAAATAGGCTATGAATGTTGACTAATATAGACCAAGGGAACCTACGTGGACATGAGCGTCGGAAGGATTTTTTCCAGGAAGGAACCAGGAGATTTTTCCAAAATTTTTCTAGGGATGACCATAAGTGGCAAAATTTGTTTTTTGCAACTCGTAACTAAGAAAACAACCTTTTTTGCTAAAATTTTCAAATTCCAACGGGGTCCAAGGCCTTCCCTGCCTCCCCTTCCGACACCTATGTACGTGGACGCAACATGGTCAGCATCCATAATCCACTAACCGCACTACTCGGTTGGGACAAGCTTAGCAGTGATTGCTAAAAAAACTCTTCTAACTACACAACTCTATCTTGCTGTCTGAACAGCAAGCTGCACAAAATTTGTAACTTTGGTCATAAGCACCCAAGGTATCTTGCTTCTGTGCAGTACAAAATATGAGAAGATTACCTGAGGTCGCCGCAATACATTTTTTCACAACAAGCACTACACAACTTATATCGATCAGGTGTAAGTCTGACTTATGGAAGTATACAACGAGGCACATAGGCTAGCTTCACGTTCAACAGTCCAAGCAATAAATGATGCCGCATTACGCTAAAGCCTCAAATTCGTTGATTACCTCACAAATGTACCAAAAATGATCAGGCGATTTTATTCTAGGTAGAAGCGGCAGGTACTGCTCTGTCCATGAACGACAGGACAAAACAGAACACGAATTGATAAAAACTACATTAATTTCTAGTGTTTCACATTTAAATTTGAGGGTTGAAGCCTTATTTCAGGAGCTAAATCGGAAAAACCTTCCCGCGGCTACGGCACTGAATTTTTTGCCCCTGTGTCGCTAGGCGGGAAACTTGCGGATATTTGTCTGATACAGATAATCGCATATTCCGATTAAACACATACACAAAATCTTGAAAAATTAGTTTTGCGATTAACCGGATTCGCCGAAATCACCAGAAAACACTCCGAGAAATTTTTGAAAAACGCTAAAAACAAAATCCTACTAAAACCAAAGGAATACTAATAACGAAATACAATCTAGCGGGGTGCCCATTTTTACATATTGCCTGCCAAGGGGGGTGGCATGCAACCCTGCCCCCCGTCAGTTACGCCACTGGTTACGCCTCTGCAGTCAGTGTACAGAACACAACAGCGTGGAAGTGCAGAAAAATCCGGATCACGAGATGTGAAATTAGCAAATTTTATCCGGTATTGGCAAAGATCCGGTTGAAAAAATCCGGATAAACCAAAGATTTTTATAAAGAAAAAGGTTAGAAATCATTTGAACCACCAGTTTTATCCGGTTTTGGCGAAGATCTGGATTAACCGAGGTTTACTGTATATTCAATTACAGGTACACAAAAAATACATCGCAAAACATTTTCGTAGCAGGGAAAGAAAGGTTTCTCTTAGTTTAGTTCCAATGGCTAGAACAAAGTTATCTCGACCAAAAGCAGTGGCATATGTCACGTTGTGCTTAGAATTCTTGGATTTCATTTATCTAACGTTCTCACAAATGTTGATATTTCCAGTTTCCATGCGGATATTCCGCAAACAACCGTTTTCATATCATGGCAAAATGGGAGCCCGACAATACTATCAATACAGTTCGAAGACAATACAGTATAACACAGGAAAACAATAGTTGAGTGTAAAAAGTATTTCTGTGACAAATCACGCAAAAAGCTATCATATGTACAATCAACGAACTTTTGTTTCCCTTTTTGCAAACAAAAAACTACTCAGACTAATCAAAATTTTCAAAGGGTTTTTTAATTAAATTAAATTAAATCAAAATCAATGCTGCTTCTGAAATAAAATTTTCATCATTTTCAGAAAAAGTGTCGCAAAGTCAACAAAATTACTCGTTCTACAGCTGTGTTTTCTTTCCGTCTGCCATGTTTTCAAATTTTGCATCAGATTTCCATGAGTTTTTCTCGGATGACGTAGATGAGTGTTCGTGTTTTGTTTTACCATATTTATCAAATACGTTGTTTTTGACAGGGGTTTTGCTGCTTGAAGCATCGTGATAAAGCCTGAAAAACACAGTAAAATTATTACTTCGTTTATCGTTTCATTTATGTCACTTAATTGAAAAAATTCAGTTTTCAATACAAGGTTTACGTCATACCAATACTTAAATGCTCCCATATTTGTTTGCTAGCATTTGTGGGTTAATTTTACAATGAAACAATTACATTTCAGGCTGTTTTTGCTTCATGTTTGTGCTAAAACCAGGGATACAGCGATAATGTTATCTAACAATAAAACAGAGTTTTTTGTCTCAACTAACACTATTAAACTGCGCGGCTTTTCCTACCACAAAAACAAAGATTTTTGAGAGTACCGTTGTGTGCTTGAATAACCTGAAAAATTTCTAAATGACACTATAGTAGTGACAGTAGTGCTTTATGTTTTGTTCAAGAAACATTACAGACGTTATTTAAAACGTGCAGTAGGCCTACTTGTTTGCGAACGCTGTAACAGTTGACACGATAGCTTGCAAACATACGCCGCTGTAATTGGCGCTCTTGCTCCCTGTTATACGCTCTTGCTCCCTGTTGTGCCACACCGAACCGTTTAAGTTTCGTTGTTCTAACTTGACATTCGAGTGCATTGGAGTTTGTTTTATATCCGAATATAATTAAATGAAAAGGGCAATCAACTTGTAGTGCTATTGGAGAAGTTCTAACGGACAAGGTGGTGAGAGCCTTAATTTGGCCTTGCATTGACTTGGCAAATTAAACACGACTGATTGTTCAGTTGGAAAACTGCCTTATGCACCTGGAACAACTTGGTAAACCCGTCAACTGGTAGATCTCTGTGGAATCGTAATCGACCGACGACCAGGCGCGTAGACAGGGGGGCAATTCCCCCCACTTCCGAAAGTAGCACTAAGAATTTGCAGGATAATCAAGCTTTTGATGTGTACTCAAAGAAATGAGTCAGTGCAGATCAACGACACTGCTTACGGAACCTATCCTACTTCAGCTTTTGGTCGAACGTGGTCAAAGCAGTATGCTTTAGTTGTCCATGATTAATCAAACGTTGTGTATAGAGTAAATGCTAGAGTTCACATCATAGCAGAACTTCACCTGAGGTAAGTAACGCTCGGGCCACTCGTTTGACCCAAGTTTGCAACTCCATAACTCGCCAGCCAATTGAGCTAGTGAACAGTTCAACTCCTCTACGGATTCGGAAATCTTCTAGTTTAATATGAAAAAAATTTTTTTTCGTTTTGGGTTTGAAGTTCTTTTTGGGTGACGTCATAATGGGGGCATGTCTTCGCGATTTTGTGACTGCGGTTACCTGGCCCTAGGTGCTAACCCGACGGGACATGTTTTGGCTCAAGTTTTGTTTGGAATCTAGGCTATCATCCGAGTCTTTAGAGCTTTTGCTTGCCTTTCTAGCATATCTGGAGTTATCATTATGGCTCAAAAAAATTGGGTAAAAATTCTACTCCCACAAACGATGACCCTGGGTACATTATACTCGTATTTATATGGCCTTAACTCGCCAGCATATTGAGCCGGAATGCCGTGCAAACCCTCTAAATTTGAGGAAAGTCTTGTTGTTCGCAATGAAAAACAATTGTTTGAGTTTTGGATGTTGGGTTTTTTGTTTATGTTTACATGATGAGAGTACGTTTATGCATATCAGCTTTAGATTCCGTTGAAATCATCATCCTCTGGGAGCCGACCGAACGAGCCGATTTTGTGGCTCCAATGTTGCTGGATTCTAGGCTATAGCACGAGTCTTCAGAGCAATTGATCGACTTTCCAGCGTTTCTTTTTCCAAACGTATGGCCAAACTTCCGGAAATTAATTAGGGAAATCCCTGAAAATTACTCAGCTAATTCTTGAAATATTGGAATTTTTTTAGCATACTTTTTTAACCAGAAACCAGGTTGTAAATGGGCCTCATTTTGAAGCCCGAATCCGGCCTGATCCAGAAATAACAATCCCGAACCCGGCACAAGCCCGACATTTATTTTTGAAGCCCGATTCACCCCGAAAGTCAAATTTACCGACCGAGTCAAGATCTGCGCAACTGCGGGGTATCAAAAAACGTAGTGTGCGGGAGTAGCTGCAGGAACACGATTTTATAACACCAAAAAAAGCAATCACCTTGACCAAAACATTAACTTAACCAAGCAGAAACTCAGCTTGCCAGTCGATGCATAGGCCTATTGCGGAATGTGACGTTTCTCAACACAAAACAAACCATCACCAAACTATCCTCGATGGCGCTCTAGGCATAAAAGGAACTATTCAGGATAGCGCTATAGGCATGAAAAGCCGGATCTCTTCTTAACACAAGCGAAGAATCGCGTAAGTGATTTATCTTTTTGACGCAATGCCATCGCGTGCTAGTTCCTCACCGCTGTCTCCCGAAAAAAAGTGTGACACTAATCCGAGCAGAGAACAAAGAACTCAGCTGTTTTTGCAAATAAAATCAGCTGAAGAAAAATCACTATCACTTCATTCACAGAAGTCCCCGCAGTGAGCGGAACAATTGTACTTCAAGAAAGACAAAAAATCGTTTTTTCGAATGTTATGAAAAACTTGTGTATGCAGGCCCGAAATCGGCCAGAAACATTTTGACAAACTTAAGCCGGAACCCGGCCGGAAACCCGGCGTCCGACCCGACTCACAACTCTGCCAGAAACAGTTTCCACAGCGATACGTCATTTACACATATTTTTGCATGTTTTTCTGTAGCAGCATGCAGTGGCGTACGNAGAAAATATCTAGGGGGGGACCAAGTTTCGTCACAATCGTGTGACGTCACAAATAAACTTTAGGGGAAGTG
>JGI24021J15306_10008526_pt1 | contig 12617 bp, 10 predicted proteins | sample Ectturendosymbi1_FD_15306 | JGI IMG/M metagenome (IMG submission 15306) | reverse complement strand
GCCACTTTGATGAATTCTTCTATTTTGGAAATAGTTACGGCTGAAATCTCCTTTCTACCGTGTTTCTCCAAAAATAAGACCTACCCTAAAAATAAGATCTAGCCTGAATTTCCAGAATGATTTTAACATATACCCTACCTTTAATCTGTGATTACTTGTCAGTAATCACCCTGCATACGTGTCTTTTGCTAATTATGTAAATGTGTTAGATGTTTTTTCTTTTCATTGATAAATTTTATCTCAAAATTCTGACCAGCTAGTCGAAAAATTGAGCGCCACCCTGTAATTGAATGCCACCTCTAATAGAACGCCACTATAAAGGAAGGGTTGAAAAATAGAGCGCCATGGCTGTGAAATAGAGGTTTTATGGTATTTCAAAAGCCTTGCATTGGTCAGCTTAGTGGAAGTAAAACAGGACGCACTGAAAGATTGATTATGCATCTTCAAAATGGCCTAGATCTGCAATGTTGTCATAAAACTATGGTTTTATAAGAACATATGTGCTGAAAAACTTTATTTAAAAGTAAAACATAAGTAATTCAACTGACCTCAGGGGTTCCGTGAGTATGATCCGTGTTTGGGCCAGTACCACCAGTGGATGTCGCACCTGAGCCTTCAATCCAGTCAAAGTCGTCAGCATCTCTCTCGTTGGAGTACGTGCAAAACGACTGTAAGTATCACATACTCAGGTCATAATCTTGCAGAAAAATCGTTCTTTCAGAAGCTGTTTTTTAATTAAAAACATGCTATAAATGTTGTTATGGCATATTGAGCAATAAAAACGTTTCCTTTTAAACCGACATGCACTTCCCGTTCCTGAACTTTTAAATAAAAAAAAAATTCTCGCAGTATGCTCAACCTCATTTACCATTTACTTACGAACGTGAAATTGATCTCACCTTTTCGAATGTACAACTCCCAACAGGCTGACATTCTCCGGGCGTTATGATCACGTCATCAATAGCAATATCGCTTCGCCAACCTTTGCCCACCACACCCTCGAATACAAGCTGGTAAGTACCGGTGTTCAGCAAGCTCGCCTGTCGAATGCAACGACTTCTTCAAATACCGCTTCGCACGAAGCACAAGAAAATGGCATTGATTTAGGAAGCGACAAATTAAGTATTAAGTTTCGTAATCACAAGGTCTTGTCGCTCGTATGGCTTGGAAAAGGTCAGCAAACCCATTGATAATGAAAACCTTGCCTAGCAGCGCCACATAGAAAGTAATTGTTCTCGGCGACCCAGGGCACAGGGTGGCTTCGCATTTGCACAAAACCCGACAATCGCATCGATTACATTGCATGAAGGAATCAACTTCGTTAACAAACCAGCCATGACCGTAACACAGGTTTGTAACAGTGTTAGAACGCTTTTCAAGGTAAGAGCTCTCGTACAACTTTTAAGTGAAACAATGAGAAATGAATACTCGTAATATGACTCCATAAAAGTAATCACCAGGTTCTCCAGACATTTCCGCAAACAGCAACGAATCGCAAAGCATTACATTGAAAACGCAAGCATTCCTCGTTTCGAATGTAACGAAAATTTCGTATGGCAGAAGCTTTTTGTGTGTTGTTTACATCCTATTCCTTTTGAGTAAAAATTGAGAAAAGTAACTTATGAAGTAACCTTAGGGTGAATAAATACACGCACATGCAGACAACGAAACCGTTCAGTTACTGTGAGAGACAATTCGCATCCGAACCTGAGCTACATGCCACTGATCTCCTTGATCACCCGACAAAGTCCAGAGAGGTTGTCCCAGGGGTGAGCTCTTCGCGTTATTTCCGTAAGTCTGGTAGACATTCAGCGTTCCCATGTCCTCTCCATACATGTGGTAGTAAAAGGTTAAGCATTCGTAGCCGCCACCACTGCTGCTGTAATGGGAGTAGAGGGGACTGATGATGCGCGCAGTGTCTCCTGGTTGGCGAGGAGACGCCTCGATGAACATGTACCGGCCGTAGTCGGTACCGTACGTGTGATCGTAGGTTGGCCCGGTTGTCTGCGAGCTGGTGCCTGTGCGAGTTAAAACGTCTGAATTCTAAAGCCGCCGCATCAGGACGACAGGGAATTGTCACAGGGCGTAATCACCAAGGTAATTCGGAGTCAGCACCCGGAAAATCTTTCACTAATACGTTACATATATTTACTTTTCCGTCAAAGCTCGGTCGCGCTTAAAAGGCAGTCAGCTCACTTTTGCGTAATTAATATGAGCATGTACCGTGTTTAAAACTGTGTATTTGATATGCGCATGTTCCCACGGGCGTCGGAAGGGCGGCAGGGAGGTGAAGGTCCCACCTGGATTTTATAAATTTAGCAAAAAAGGTTGTTTTCTTAGTTTCGAGTGGGAAAAAACAAGCTTCACTACTTTTCCCCCCTAGAAAAATTTTGGGCAACTTCCCTGGTGTCCTCCCTGCAAAAATCCTTCCGACGCCCATGTGTGTACCATGTATAAAGTGCTACTGAAAACCTGAGGTACAAAGAACTACGCTTGGAGTTCAAATCAAGGTGACGAATAATGTATGCTTCAACAACAGTAATGGTTATGAACATACGCTAGTTGACCATACCTCCTTGTGTTTGAACCCAGTTGAACTGGTCGGAGTCATCAGGCTTGTAACCACAGGCCAGGTCGTCCTCAAACGAACAGTACAGGTCAGCATCACCTGGTGGTGGACACAACCCCAGCGCCATTTCTATGTCGTCGATGGCGATGTTGCCAGCCCAGCTCTTGCCGCTAGTAGCGTTGAAACAAATCTGCGTATAGTTGTTAACATTAGTCTTCCCACTAAGTGCGCTTTCATACAGGAAGTGTCATTCCTAATATAGCTTGGTGTTTTCAATCATTGATGGAATTGAGAGATATTTGCAGTGCAACTCGCCACAATGAGCGTTTGCTGGAGAGTAGTTCAATAGAAGCAGTCAGGTACAGTTTGATGGGCAAAACGTAAGTCTAGTTGGGACAATCGAGTTAACCCTGTTGATCAAACAGCGCTGCAGCCAGTAACTCAGCGGTCGCGATTAAATCTACGTAACTCAGCGGATCGGCACGCGGACTCTTTATCACCGAGTCATCGCAGACCTTAAATGTTGGTTTGCGTCAGATAGTGCAATTTTTGTTAAAGCAGAAAAAGTTGAAATCGAATACGTTGAACATTTTTCCAAGTATACTGAGTCCATTATTATTTAAAAACAGTGACAATTACCTGATACTCGTAATCGCTGATAATGTCAACCGATGCTGGCAGCCAAGCGTCCCACAGGTTGTCATCCTCTCTCCATATAATAGTGGAACCAACTTGGGATACTAGCAACACTTCCAAACTTCCTATATTCGCACCATGCATATGGTACCTGTCAATAGAACAATTGCATTATTTGATACAAGCAAAAGCAGCTCTTTTCACTAATCCACAAAAAAACAGTATACAAGTTTTTGTTTTCAAACAATAGATATCATTGCTTTTCATTCTTCTTTTCGCCTCAGATACTTCAAGCATGTTACAAATGAAGCCGCTAACTCGACAATATCTGAAACTTTTTCCAGCTTCACAGGACCAGTTCTAACATTGCACTTAGCGCTCAGCGTTTGCAAAGATGTAAAATTCCACCATCAAGAAAGCAGAAAACCTTAAGAGTGCCAGCAACCACCAAAGGTTTGACAATTAAGTAGTCGGTGTCTGCTTCGTAATGATTTATACATCACAAAATATCCAACAAAGCATGCAATTGCAAAACAGTTCTCATACATTTAGTTCATGCAAGTTCGACTACTCCTCAAGGGTTTTCGCCGTGGGGTTGGTGCGACCAACATTTGCGCGACTTCAATAAGCAGATCACAAAAGGATTACAAAGCAGCGTGTCTCCCTAAATATACGGTCAGCGAAAAAGCAGAAAACCTACCAAAAGTTTAAGCAGGAACCTCTCGTGCTCGGGCCAGTGCCACTTTTCAACACAGCATAGTCTCCCAGTTCCACAGGATCAGCGGTTTCGATGTAGACGTATTTTCCGTTTCCACTCGTGTGATCAGCAGATGGTCCCGTAGAGGATGAGGGGGTAGGCCCGGATTGCTGAGTCCAGTCCATGTTGTCATCCGTCGCCTGCATTATCCGAACAGAAAACCGGAATGAAAGCCTGCTGATCAGCTTGCAATCGTCTTGGGATATTGTTCATGTGAAGTGGCTATAATGACTTGGTCTTGACTATTTTCGATAATGATTTGACAACAAGAAACCACAGGGATGTCGTAAACACACGTCTACAAAGGTGTCAAGAAGTTTAACGAATTTCTTCTAGCTTACCCAGCACACAGGCATCGTCGTCGTCATGCGTATGATTAAACCGCATGAGCAGTCTCTTCTAGCCTGGCGCACAGAGCTGGCGGGGGAAGGCCAAATCTGCAGACACTCCAGGCATCCGGAACAAAGCGCATCGTCCACTTGTGATGTGGTAGCACGCAAACATAAAAAACGTTGAAATGCATGCACCAAGTACCTGGGTGTAATAGCACAAGTCATCGTCGAAGTCGCAGTTGAAAGGTCCGTCAGGTATAGGGGCACGCGTCGTGGTGGTCGTTGGTGCTCCCGTAGTGGTGCCAGAGGGGTCGGCATCAACTGGCGATAATGCGCAATCGAACTGAAGAAACTCCACGTCATCGATGGCTACATTCCCGACTAATCCTCCTTCCATTTCAGTTTCAAACACAACCTGGACGATGAAGTTGGATGATTGCTCGCATTCCGCTACTGGTTCGCGACCGAGATATTTGTTCAACCCCGTGATGAATATTCTTCGACAACTCCACATTTTTACTCAAATGACAGCTTAATTTTTCCTTCAGCGTTCAATTATGGCCAACAGAGATTTTAGGCAAACACGTTCCGTTTCAACAGTTCAACCTCCTGGTAAGATACTCTCTCACCTGGTAAGGAGTTAGCAATCCACGGATCGGCACAGTGCCTTCTTGCCAAGTTTCACTTTGAGGTCCAAATAAAGTCCATTTCAACCGTTGTATGTCATCCGCTTCGGTTATTAGAATGTTCAATGACCCTGTTGCATGCATTGTAAAAAACATACCAGAGCGAATAAAGTAACAAATTTACAAGGATCTTTAAGCCTTCTTATATGTTGTATAGCGCGGGTGATTGCTGCTGTGGCCAGGGCCGTCGCCAGCGAGGGGCACAGTGGTGCCCGGCCACCTCGTTAAAATATGTGCTCTCCTATTTCATGTTTGGTCCCGCGGTTTCTGCATACACCAAATATTCCATTTAAAAAATGTGCCCTCCCCTGCTGCGAAATCCTGGCAACGGGCCTGGCTGTGGCTGAGATCGATAAAAACCGTTGCTTATTCAGCACACAACCCCAAGCGCGTACTCAAATCTGCGACAGGGTGGGGAAAATTCTCAGGTGATAAGGAGAGATTGTGAACTAAAAAGGAAGAAACTAACAAACTGTTTACCTGTGTCTTGTCCGTTCATGGTGTAGAAAAAGCGGAGACAGTTTGCATGTGAACTGGTCACTGTTTCAGAAAGCATCAGAGCGCGATGTCCTGCGCTGTGAGCGAAAGAGTTGTCGACGAACAGGTAGCGACCTGAAGCGTATTAACAACTTTTCATTAATTTTTTTTTGTACAGTTGATAATACGTGCGAAAAAAGGTTTTGCAATCGAAAAATATCACGCAAAAATTGTAATACCTGTTAGAGAAAGATTTATTTGTACAAAGATGGCCGAGCGTTAGATGACCAAAACGCAAACTACATTAGAAAGTTTGAGACAAGAGTTTAAATTACGCGCGCTTTGTACACAACACTAAATGTTTTCAACAAACGCAGAAAAACATTCGCTTTGCACGTTACGAAATTTAAAACATGCTTTTCAAGCTTAATTCATTCTAAGGACCCTCTACTGATTTTTCCCTGAAACTCTTCAAATAAACTGGAGTTGAAGCAAATCGGTGCTTCATCTCTATTCGATGCACATTTGCTACGATATTTTGGACTTGAGCAACAGTGTAAAAGACTTTTCTCAACTGTGCTTTGCATCAAAAGAACGTGGATCAACTTTTCATTCCATTAAATCAAATAACCTAGTTGTTGCGCCACAGCAAGATAAAAACTTGGTCGATGTCGAACGAACAACTACAAACACCAACGCAGTGACGTTTTGACCCAAAGTCAGGCTGAGCAAGCGATTGATCACGTGCACACCTGCAATATCTCCGAAGGTGTGATCGACGCTAGGGCCGCTGTAGGCAGGATCTTGACTGCCATAACCGACCAACCAGTCCAGGTCGTTGCTGTCGTTGTTCACCCACGTACAGGCTCCATTTTCAAAGTCGCAGTTACCCGCTGTTGGACACGGCCCATGGCGCATCACGACGTCATCAATGGCGGTAACAAACGAATCACCAAAAGAGACCTCACTGCTGGAAACACTTTCGAAAACCACCTGAAAAGGTATGAGCGATGAGAATGTACACTTTCGGTGATCACTAACCATTTGCTGATAGCAAGTATGCTCTACACCACGAATGACAAGAAATCGTGGCATGAGAAGTGCAGTAAATCATTCCCACTAAGCCTCTGTCCGGTAATGATGGACTTTGGACTTTCGATGAACACACTGATTTAGGTCACGAAATCAAGAACCACACAAGATTAGGCACAGAGTTGAACATCACCACTCAATACTGCAACATGTTTAACTTTACTTCAAAATATTCTTGAGACGTCACATGAACTTGAGCAATAATCCATGACGTCGACTTCTGCCCGGCCGCCATCCACAGAATGGGGCCAACAGTGTTTCCGCTCCTGAGGTGGACACCAAGTATCGAGTCCTGCTCGCTGCCACGCATGTAGTACCAGAATTCAAGGCACTGGCCGGAGGTGGGACTGTATGTCTGTGATGTTAGCCTGCAAAAAATATATTGCTACAGAACTGCAGTGAAATTGGTTTTGTTAACAGCTCAATTCACTCTACTGTGTTTGACTCAACAAAAGCAATGTTTCTGATTGGGTCGAACTCAGACTTCGCTTCACAATCACCATGAAAAGATCCAGTCCCGTTACCAAAGTGGGGTTTTGAGGGATTAGCCACACCAAACAAAGCTCCAAGACCCCAAACTGAAATATGAAACACATAAATCAGTGGAGTTTGTATCAAATTTTCAGAATGCCAAGCCTCCCTGCACAAGCTGGCGACGGTTCTGAAAATATCGCCTCCGAAGATCAAGGCATACACGGAACGCGCAAACCTGTAAATCTCACGTTGACAGATCGAATGCACTACCGCTGCGTAAGCATGTGTCAGACAACAAGCAAGTACCGATTTCCAGTAAAACAGAATAAAACAAATTTCTGAAGGAAGTTATTCCTTCACTATAACAATCCCATTCATCGCCAATATTTGAACATCAACTACGTTATTCCATTAAACTACAGTGCGCAGACAAACGTCATAAAACAAAGGAGCGGTGTTGATGTTTCGTTTTTTTTTTCAAACAGACCCAGACGCGTTTTTCATAACAGAGAAAGATGCTGCTAGAAATACAAAGTGGCTTACAAGCGATGGAAGCACAGATGGCCGTCCTATAAAGAACGACCTGGGGTTTAGCTGTAAAGAAACATTCTTCACAAAATATAAACGGAAACCTTGAAATTGTGGAAGAAGTAGGAAATTGAAAGCATTGGAGCAGATTCCAGACGCACACATGTGATCCCAAACTGCGTCTGAGGTAGTCAAAGTTACGGCAAACATAAGCTCAGAAATTCTTTTTCTAATCGAGCTATCTCGATTTAATTTTGAAGCACAGCTGACAAAACACAGCTTAAAACATTTTGCTACCGTTGCTACCGACAAACAATTATGCATTCCAAGTCTTTAAAACGAACGAGCAATCGCAAAAAGCAGACTCGAGAAGACAAACATTTCGTTTCAGGCAATTCCGGTGCTACCTGACACAAAATCATCCATGTATATGAAATGAATTAAATCTAAGTGCGCCAGACCGTGCAAATGAATATAAGGGAAGAGAAGTAGCTCATTACATAGATACTAGGCATAATTTCAGTACCTTGCCGTGGCACCGTTAATGTTTGCAGCCGATGTGAACATGTACTTGGCATTCGAGGTGCCTTGAGAATGATCAGCGGATGGCGCATTAGGCAGAGATGTTCCGCTGCTGTATCCACTGCCATGCTGCCACTGGAAGGATGACGTCATGTCCGCAACAAACCCACACATTGAACTGTCCTCGAAATCACACAACCCAATGGTGGAATATATGCAAGGACCGGGGATAAGGCGAACTTCGTCCAAAGCTATATCGCCTTAAAAGTAACATGATCAGAATGCGTGATGGTATGCAGGGCCGAGAATATAGATTGCTGGCGGGTGCGCGTCAGATGGCAGCAACGTTCGTGAACGTTCGTTCGCGCACTTCAGCGATTAACATGCAAAACTGTTAATTGAGCCGTCGCAATATTTTTCCTGGAATATCTATGTTTTGATCAACAGCAATTTTTTCTGCACAAACAACCACGCCAGTGAAATCTGGTCGCGAAGCGAAAGCCTGTTCACGCGACAGATTATGCATTGGTATCGCTCAAATAAAATCGTACTTAGATGACAGGTAAGAACTTACTTGTGAGATAAAGATCAACAGATTATGGTCATCAGCTATTTTATTTTATCTGGGAATTACACTATGCACACAGCAGATCAAACGTAACTTGTAGTGCCTTATACAGGTCCATACGCAACATATTGCGTTGGTGGCAAGCTTGGATCAAGTAAGGCTTAAAAAATGAGCGAAAACAACAAAAGTCCTGAAAACATGCTCAGCGAAGTACACTCAACTAAGCGTGAAATAATTCAAGGTATTTTGACAAAACGGCATCATCCAAGCGTTTTTTTATTAGAATTAAATATTGTGTTAATTCGACGCAAAGCACATCTCCTTCACGAATTGCAATTCTCAACTGCGATGTCGTGGAAAGTCCGTTTCACTGCTTACCTCCATCTGCTTTGCCAACAGTCCCTTCAAAAATGAAGGTGTAGAGCAGCCCCGGGTCTTTAGGTATCGGAAGTTGCGCGAAGAACCAGTCGTCCGAGATTCCTCCCGAGTGTGTCCAGGAAGGAACTTGACCGACAGCGGAGTTTGTTGTGCTCATGTAGAGATTAAGAGTGCCAACAGACTGAGAAACGTAAACATGCGTGTGATACAAAGGAGGTGCTAAATTACGTGGTCGCAAATAAAAAAGCTAACTAGACAGGTGCGAGACCGCATTCACGAGGAGCACTCCATTCAGTGATAAATAAAGCACATTTTATTCGCATAAAACGAACTTTGAGAGGTTTTTGTTAATAAACAAGCTTTGATCGATCATTTATTTCTCTAGACATATCGAACATTACCTGGCCAAACATGTGATACCAGAAGGTGAGACACTGGTCCTCTACTCTCGAGATCAATGGGCTATAAATCTGAGCCTTCTGCGATGAAGTCTGGGGAGGCGAAGTCTCTATATAAACGTAGTATCCGCTACCTACGAAAACAAAAAAAGACTTGCAGAAAAGAGGTGATCTGTGTAAGGTGTGCAGAAACATTTTGCACTTGCAGAGTTGAAATCAATTTTTCATAAACACACAAACGCCATGTGACGTTTTTCATCACAACCGAATTGTAGTTCTTGAAATGCATGCTCCTCAAAAATTTCCTAACAAAACCATGACATGCAAGTAACTTTTTACTGCGTACAGTTTGGAAAACATCAAGAATGGCGGTCTTATAAAGCCACTTTCGAAATTACGACACAAGATTGGTACAAAAGAGCAGCCGGGGGGGGACTGAAGGTGCTCAAGCCCCCACTTAGCAATCAGAATATTGATGTTTATTTTCTTAGTTTTTCACTAACATTGTAAGTCGTGATCGGGTGCATTGCAGAATGTTCTTCGGCAGTACCACAAGGCGCAGCAACACATTTGTTATCGAACCAGGCGATTATGAATTTTCTAGGGTTGAGAAATATTGAAGCAGCTTTCTTCATTCCTGCGTGGTTTGTACTACCATCTATAACAGGGGTGTGCAAACATTTTCTACGGAGGGCCACATTGAAGATTTTACTGCTACCGAGGGTCGCATGCTCGTATTACATATGTTACACTTGTAACCGCTTTGAAACATTAAAAAAAGTTTTACATGAGCTACCACAGAACGATGTGACGGTAGTCACCACCGGTTGAGTAAAAATGCGGTTTCGAATGAAACGCGTGAAAAAAAATTGAAAATTCTAATCTAATCGAAAAAATTACTTTAACATAGCCTCCAAATATGTACTATCTAAGTACGTGCGACTGCTGTGCGGGCCGTAGTTTGCCCACATCTGATCTATAACAAGAGTTGGGTGTACCGTGCTCTGCTCGCGTGGAAACAGGCTAGATAAACAGGCTAGATAAACGCGTGGAAACAGGCTAGATAACAGGCTAGATAAATTCCAGCCGCACTTCCAGTTTCAACAGCTACTGCTGAACGAAGTTTCAGCACACTGAAACGCCTCAATATCTATCTGAATAACCATGAACCGCCTCATTGGCTTGGCTCTTATGTCAGTGCACATACAAACCGCCCTGTCAATTCTTGAAGATTTTGTTGCGAGTGAAAGGCGTGGATCAGACTTTGCTGTTGAATTAGACTTAGCTGTTTAATTTCAGTGACAGTGATTCTGCAGCTAAAAAAACATATCCAGTGATTGTTAAGCCCTTTATCTGTGCTTTGTTTACGGAGGATGAGGCGCTGTGCTCAAGGAATGAATGGGATGGAAGTTTCCGCATGCATTGTTGTGTAGTGCTCGTGTCAATCGCTTTTTTATATTGTGAATGTATGTGCAACTCTGCTTGTTTGTAATTTTTTTAAAGTGGACTTTTCAGCAGTTTTACTTAGGCTACTGTGTGCGATGTTTATCGTCTACGTAAGCAGGATCTAGATTTTGTACAAGCCTTTTTGTTTTTATGAAGGGTCATGGCTGCTTAGAGCATTATGGCAATTTTTACTTTACGCGTATACTCTTACACTTTGCTAACAGCTTGTGAATTATCTTTGCTTATTAGGAAATCGTTGTTGTGAAGGTTTACAGCAGGCCTTCACAATTCAGAAACCTCGAAGGGCCAGATTGATCAACATAAACTCGCCGCGGGCCGCAAAAGTCTATTTCGTCGCAGTGTGGAAGAAATTCTGAAAGGACAAGTAATTATCCGACGTCGGGCTTTTGCAACATTTTCTGCAACTGAGTTCTCGCGGGCCGCATGTGGCCCGCGGTCCGTATGTTGTGCAGGCCTGGTTTACAGTTAATTTTGACATTACTTTATGTACTACTGCACTATGAAAGAATACCGAAGAACCAAGATGGCAGATTAGTTGGAAGGACCCCCAGTTTTCGTAGTGAGTACAGTCAATTGTTTATCCACAAATTATGTGCTTTCCTTGGATATTCTAATCACAAGCAAGTTTTCCTTTTCAAGGCTTTCTGCTTCCATAACTTCAGCCCCACCCTTATAAAAATGCTGTCTGAGCCCTGGATTGGTGTATAGTTTGGAAAAACATTATAGCCTGTAACAGTTTCATTGTAAAGATGCAACATCAACTCACCACTTCCAAGAGTCACATCAACCCTAGGACCAGTGTTAGCCGTTGACGTTGACCCACTTTGCCTGTTCCAGTCAAAGTCATCCTCCTTGGTCATCTGCTGCCAGTTGCAAAAACCGTTTTCGAAATTGCAGTCGACGACCGAAGGTGCTGAAAAATTATTTGTATTTGCACGTGCGGGTCAAGTAAATGAACACGTTTGGAAACCGCATCGTGTGCTTCTTTCAAGTGTCCTTCAAGTGGCTATTCAAATAAGACCTAATTTAAAGTTAATCATGCACACATTCTTGCGATACCCACACTTAGTTCAATTTCATTAGTTCTACTGAAAAGTGAACTCTGTCCGAATTAGTGACGTTAATAAGCCGAAATTATGACATGAATAGAGACAACGGGTTCATCAGAACAAATACTTTTGCAAATCTTAGTTTTGCAGTTCATTAGGTGCTATTTACCAAGGGAAGAGACTGAGATAGAGACTTTCAACGGCAGAGACTGAGCAATTTAACCATGAAAAGCAATCAGTCTTGGCGTGGTAAATAATTCTACACTCCGGGAGCCTTGCAGCTGAACCTGGCTCCCAACGTACTGGTCACGCATTTCATTGTGACTCTCTGGGGGAAGTGGAGTGCGGTCGATCTATGACTGGACAACTCAGTGATTGTGATCCTTGCCCGGACTCGCTTTGATTTTATGATATTTTATCAAAGCGATCATCCTCTCTCCTAGAAGCTCAGCCACACACTCAAACATTAAAGCGCACTTAGTCAGTTAATGGACAAGTCAGCTATTTCTCTGGCCTATTTCTGAATATTTGATTCAGGCAAGGGCAGTGGCGATTCTAAGGGGGGGCCTGGGTAGGCCATGGCCTCCCCAAATTTTTTCTTGGCCCCTTGCTTGGTTCCCCCAGTTTTTTTCTTAATTTCCCGTTCAAGTTCATTTGGTCGATATATAAAGTAGATTACTTTCG
>JGI24021J15306_10008525_pt1 | contig 12617 bp, 8 predicted proteins | sample Ectturendosymbi1_FD_15306 | JGI IMG/M metagenome (IMG submission 15306) | reverse complement strand
AATGAGAGGATGTTTATGCATATTTTGTTTACATTTGGATGATGACGTCATATCCTGGGAGTCGAACAATCCATCAGATTTTGTGGCTCAAAGTTTTTTTTGATTCTAGGTTACAATACGAGTCTTTAGAGGGTTTAATAGACTTTCTAGAATTTCTGGTTCAAAAGTTATGGCAAAACAGGCAAAAAATAATTAGGGGGATCCCCACTAATTCCCTAATTCCCTAGGGAATCCTTACAAGATTAGGGTTCTTTCGGCCATAACTTGGGGACCAGAAACGTCAGGAAGACGATCTAGGTCTCTAAAGCTTCATATTCCAGCCTAGAATCCAACCAAATTTTGAGCTACTATTTCGGCTCATTGTCAGGGTGATGACGTCATAAAAGAATAACCAAAAATAGCAAAACTTAACCTTTTTCTAACAACACCCACCGAAAACCCCGAACCCAAACCTCAAAATGTTTTTTTTTAGTGCAAACTACAAGGCTCAGGAGTCTTTCTCTAGCGTCGCGATTAGCTCTCGATCGACAGCTCGCGGCAGTTTTTCTCTGGTAAAAATGCCGTTAGTGGGAGACTCATGCTTTTACTGCAGTTTTTGGAATTTTGAGTACAACGGGGTTTTTGGGCCATAACTTTTGTTTTGGACATGCTAGAAGGTCAATCAAGGGCTCTATAGACGCGGATGATCATCTAGTTTCCAAAAAATTTTGAGCCATAAAAGTGGCTCATTGGATTAGCGCCCAGGGCCAGTTAAAGTGGGTCAAAGATTTAAAAACCTGCCTTCTTTGTGACGTCATCAAGAGAAAAACCCCCACCCAAATCAAACAACGTTTTTTTAATCAAAACTAGAAGACTTTCTGAATCCGTGGATGGTTTGAACAGCTCTGTAGCTATAGTAGCTGGCGAGTTATAGCTTTTAATGCGTTTAAAATCCACGCCATAATTATGGCGGACGCGGGACTTCAAGGGTTAACTGAGGTTTACTGTATTCGTTTATATCAGTGGTTCCTAAGCTGGGGTACGTGTACCCAAGTCGTGCACTTGGACTTTTCTTGAGGTACATCAAGTCTTTCATGTGCTTGTTGGCACGCAACTCGTGCAGACGGATTGCTGAACCTGCTATTCAAATATTGCTGCTATTTCCATGAACGCGGCTCCGTGAGTTGACATTTTCAATGGTGTTGAGATTAGTAGTCCTCGTTTCAAATCCGGTATAATCCCCAAAACGGAGATGGCCAGATTAAACTAATTTCCTTCCAATTCATTCCAGTCCTTTCTTCCACCTTACCCCGATCCAAAGCGTGCTCTTGGCTCAGACCAATTTTCCTGATATCCTCTTCCGGATGCCTTCACGTTTTTCTTCCTCGCCGTCCATTTACTTTGAAGTCCGACGCTCTTCTCAGCACATCACCCTTATCCTTTCGCAAACCATGCCCATACCAGCACACCCCATCTGCTCTTGCCAACTTATCCACCGTATCTTGTAAACCTAACATAGCCATCACATCAGTTCCTTTATATTTCTTCCATGTAAAAATATATTTACATATTTATTTGAAACTATTTGTACATGCAGTGTGTCAGTGAATATTATTTTCAAAAATCATTCTTTTTATTGTTAAATTATTAACTTTGACACAAAAACGGACTCTACCTTTATAGTCCTAAAACTCTAATTAAAAATCCAGTAGACTTTTGTTATTTTACTCAGCCTTTTTGTCATAAGACATTTTAGAGCTACATGCTCGCCTGTCGACATGTTGAAGGGGTACATTGTCAGAGAAAGGTTAGGAACCCCTGCTTTAGAGCGTTCAGTGAATTTGTTCCCTACGCTTTGCGCCACAACCTAGCCGTTCCGATTCCACTTCTTAAAAATTCTGTGGCATTTAACTTTTTTCTCCGTGAGGCCTCTATCTTGTGGAATTCTCTCACACTTGAAAATAAATCTTCTCCCAGCCACGCTAATTTCATGAATCATTTAAAATCCTATTACCACGTTGCAAAATATAGCGCCCTCCACCTTTTGGGAGTTAATCCTCGTTTGACATCCGTTCGTTATATGCTTCGCTTCGCCTACAGTCCACTGAACATCAATAAAAATCTTATTGTATCTGAGCGGGGATGTTGAAACTGAGCTTCACCTTTCTTTTACAGTAAATTTCATGATGCCGCACAAGCGATACTTTGTAACAACGTCTGTAATATTCTCTAACCAATAACAAATTAGCTGAACACTTTCATCGTTTGAGAAACGTTGAGTTGCTGCGTCTATTCCTATTTGCCGAGGGCCGCATGATGACGCTGACGCAACAATGGCGGTACCTGAACCTTCCTCGTAACGTAACAGTTTTTACATCCAAAATGCTGCGAAAGATATCATGAGTTGTAGGCAAATCATATCTATCCGTCTGCAGATGTTCAAAAGCAAGAAATTTATGACTCGGTTGTTCTTGCATTTTTGGAATGTAGCTGCTATACACTCAGAATTTGGTCATCCGGCTAAAAGAACCCGCATCTCAAATATGTGTCGTCTCATTTTCTAACTTTGACAATTGAATTACACTGGCTCCGCTTCGGATTAGGTGCCTCTTTTACAGTTGAACTACATTGCTCTTTACCGGCCACACCTTCGGTGTTGTTATTGTTTCCCTTCACATAAGAAAATATGCTATTTACTTCATCTGGCTTGACTAAATAGTAAAAAGTTGGGTTTCACATTGTTTCTACTTTACTCCCACAGCGGTTGAACAGCAGATCTAGTCTGTGACCCCGTCCACTCTCTACTAAAGTCAGGTTGAGTCCACTCTCTATTCAGTCTATTCTACAGCAGTGTAGCCACTCTGTTATGGCGAAAAAACCCATAATTTACCTTCAAAAAACTCAGAAAATGATAACAAAGCCCAGATATACAAAATGTTAAAAAAATTAAAACCAAACTTGAAATGTATGCTACCGGTACTTTCACATAAGAAAATAAGGCAATATGCATCATTTGCATCAAATTTTTAACAAGTTCAACTCAATTCTTGAACATACTGTATTAACAATTTGCAGGTAGCAATAAATCAAGTAATGCAGAAACATAAAAAGTTAGTTACATCTTTTCTAAAAAAACGTGTAATGTTTTTTAACCTTTACTTAAATGCACAAGTTGAAACATAGTAGCTCTTGTCTATATAACAGTGATAAGTTAGAGTACTGACCTATGCCTATAGTGCTGCATCAGTGAAACATTAGATTTCAAACAATTTGGCTATGCCTAGCCCAGTGCCGGATTAAGGTAGCGCGGGGCCTGTAGCATTTCAAGAGCGCGGGGCCCCAAGTTAAAAAAAAAACATCTCAACACCTGCTAAATCATAAAGTGTGTGGGCAAGGCATCCGTGTTTCTCGCTTCAACCTCTGCATGCTCTATCCAGTTCGCATCGTGACATGGCAGTCTGAGTGCATTGTGCTGACCGCCAGTCTTGCCACATGGTTGTGACCTAAATCTGCTAAATATTGTCACAAAAAACTGCTAGATTCTGCTAAAGATCTTGTCACAAATCTTCAGCTAAAATCTGCTAAAAGCAGTGAAATTCTGTTAAAACTCTGCCATTTTTAACATGATGAAAAGAAACCTATAAAGTTATACAATATACTAATTTTGCGTCTTGCACTCGCTCTCAATAAGCATGGGCTGAAAATGCCGGTCTTGGCCACCACACTTTTCGGCCCACAATTTTCTGTCAGCCAACATTTTGACTTTTTGAGCAACGTAACTGCAGCTTACCTCGTTTTTTGTATGACACACAGTTCTTGACGATCTCTTTCAAATGGTTGCATGTTTTTATGCAGTAGACCAATGCTCAGCGATAAACAAGCTGAGCATAGTTTCAGACCTGCAATTTTCTAAGTCTGGTCTTTGTAACTTAAAACTTTGTGTTACATTAGAGAGCATGCAAAAAGTTATTCAGTCTTATCTGAGTGCTTTTGCTACCAGTTATGCCTTTTAAGCTCACAGTACTTCGCTATGATTACATTATTTCAGAGGTGGGCAAACTACGGCCCGCGGGCCGCATGTGGCCCGCAGGGCAGTCACACGTACATATTTGGAGTCTATGTTAAAGTAAGTTTATCGATTAGATTAGAATTACCAAGTTTTTTTCCACACGTTTTATTCGAAACCGCATTTTTACTCAACCTAAAGTGACTACCATTACCTTCATTTTGTGGTAGCTCATGTAAAACTTTTCTTCAAGATTTCAAAGCGATTATAAATGTGATATATGTAATACGAGCATGCGGCCCTCGGTAGCAATAAAATCTTCAATGTGGCCCTCCGTAGAAAATGTTTGCCCACCCCTGCATTATTGCAAACTTCGCAAAAGGCTTTTGTTGAATCAGTAGGATAGCCAGTAGGAACTGAGCCAGCTTTTAAGTTCTGAATATTGCAACCTCATATGTCAAAACTTTTGGCAGCTTCGGTTTACCAGGAAGTTTTTTTACCATACAGTACTACTTACTAGCGTAACTGAATCACTTGGAAATATCGTATTGTGGGAAAAAACTTATTCTACAAATGTTGAAAATTTTGCAGCTAGCAATGAGAGAATGCTGCCAGATTTAGCAGCAAATCAGCTAAAATGGCAACACTGCTGACCGCAACCTCATACCTTTTGTTACGTAACTGTGCACAAAGAATCAAACAAGAATTTTTGGACATAGACAGCGTTCAATTGAAAACCTTCGCTTACTACTTATGGCAAATTTCGCAAAATACTGACTTCTTAGACTGAAAAATTTTTTATATATAATGACATAAATAAGATTTATTAGAGAAGACCGCAGGCCCCCAAAAGCGCGGGGCCCGTAGCAATTGCCACATTTGCTACTGTTGTTATTGAGATCTCTCATTTTCCTGAGATCTCTCATTTTTTGAGAGATTTCTCATTTTTCTGAGATATCTGAGAGAAATCTCTCATTTCTAAGAGATTTTGAGAGATCTCTCATTTTTCTGAGATCTCTCTCATGTTATTGAGATCTTTCATTTTTCAGGTTTAGATACACAGCACTGGCCTAGCCTACGTTGACGTTGCTGTGCTGGCTACTTACTCTGCACATTACGCCTGTGAAACTACTGTATTCCTGAATGAAAAATACAGTAATACAACATATATTTCTAAAATTTGACCAGAATAAATAAAAACAGATTTTCAATAAGAAAAATAGATCTAGTGAAAAAAAACAGCAGTGGCAACCCTTCTCTACAGTGGACTGTACATCGGCAACACCGTATAGCTGTGATGCAACAATAACATTCTTCTTAATTGAACAACAATGCACAGCAAGTGACGCTACAGCAGTGTTGCCAGATGTGCTCTTTTTCCGCCAAATTTGGCTATTTTTTTATTTGGTTGGCGGGTAAAATGTGATTTTGGCGGGTGGCGGATTCTTTAGCTATTTTCGAAATATTTTGGCTGAAAATTTGGCGGATTTTTGTGCAAGATTTAGACTAGTGTGTGGTTCATGAAAAAGTTGTAACAATCCTCTTAATATTGTATACTGTCTCCAAATTCATTGTTTCTGAATGTGTAAGGTCGTTTGTGCTAGTGCCGACTGCTTCAGTCCACGGGAAACCCTGTGTTTGGTTAGGCTTCAGTGATCAGATCGTCCCACGACAGGTCGATGTAGTAGACGTGTGCTGGAATGCATTGAATCTACCTACTGAGAGAATAGACGTAATGGAAAGTCGTAAGTTGCTTAAATACTGATAAGATCCTTCCAGAGAACATGGTCATAGGCGATCCTATTAGTGTCAACAGCTTTATTTTTGATGTTTTATCAAATGCTAAATGGAAAAATGAGACGCTGATGCCCAATTTCGGTTAGAAAAGCAAAATGAGGAAACTTTAGTTAGATCAGGCGTTTCCAACCTGGGGTACATGTACCGTACTCCCAGGGGTACATTTAAGGTTAGCAATAGACGAGAAAATGTATTTGCCTATTATTTATTTCCAAATATGTATACACATATCAGTGATTATTATTTTCAAAAAACATACTAAGCTCATTGTTGAATATATATATATATATGAAAAATCATGACAAAATATTTTGTCATGAGAAATATTAGGGGTACATGTTGATCTGTCGAAATGGTGAAGGGTACATGCTTATATCTGTTGAAATATCTGAAGGGGTGCATGCTCATCTGTCGGAATGCTGAAGGGGTACATGGTTAGAGAAAGGTTGGGAACCTCTGCTTTAGATCAATGAGCTGTAAACCACTATTTGCACAGATTGTTTTGTGAAATGTTCAATTTTGGATAACGTTATGCAAGTTACTGGAATTGGGTCGTCACGTTATTGATGTCAGGTCTCCAGCTTAGTTTGTTCTAAAACACTCAAATGTTCTTAGTTGCTTCTGGCGCTGATGTTATTATTGATAAAGAAGAAGTGGCGTCAGGTTTCAAAAATGTGAACGGATGAACGGTTTCAAAAATCATGGATTCCAAAAGCGAAATTTAACGCTAAGACAGCCTAGTGCAATTTTATCTCTGTGAAGTCAGCACACATTGATATGATTTCAAATAGCCATTATGCTTCTAATAAACACCAGCGTAATGCCGTTCCACATAATACCATGAGGAAGCATGGTGATTTGTTAAACTGTGATTTTCAAAAATGTTCTGTCAGCAGCAGTCAGTTGTTTCGTTTTGCATTTGTAAATAGTTTTGTGAATGGCGGAGGCTGTAGATACAGTACATGTAATAATCTTTACGTAAGGTGCGTTGATATGTACACCGTCTGCAGCCACTGCCGTTACAAATTGGTTTTGCAAAGATTGTATGGTTCCTAAATGCACCAGAGACTATTTTTTACAGTCCACGAAATTGACAAACTGAGCTTTTCCCTGACTTTTAATCATAGGTGTAGGAGCAGGTAAATTTTTGTTGGTGCGAAGAGTTTAGCTCACGGTCCCCTTGTTTGGTTTTTGATACGGTCCCCTTGTTTGTGATTGATAGTGCGCGGTTTTTCATTTGATTTTCAGAGGTTGCTCTAAAGCATTTGTCCATGTTCGGCAGAGGATACGTGCTGTGTCTGAATATTGCAAAATTATCCTGAAAATAACATTCTTTCATGTCTCAGTTTAATCTGTTGCACGTAGAACCGCAAGCTTCAAGCAGAATACAAATTTGATCTTCAACCCATCACCAACGAGGGCGGCATTTCTGCAATTTTTCTACCTTTCTGTAACTTCCTTCCATTTTGGTGTCGTTAGTATGCGTGCATCCCATATTTTGGCGGGATTTCTGTATTTTTCCAACCTTTTTTATGTCTATTTTACGTGTGCTTCTCACATTTTCTTTCAGGAAGTTGGGTGTGCTTTTGAAAAACGCATAATTGTTTGAAAATCAACAATTTTTTTTCGGATCAGATAAGCTTGGCAACAATGATGAGTTGTTGAAAATCCGCCTGTGCGCTCAAAACATTTCAGTAAACCCGCACATGAGGAACATTTTGGCCATTACCGCCCCGGTTACCAACGCTTAAAGTTTACGAAGTTTCTTGAGCAAGGTTCAGATTCAGTGAGCCCTAAAATCATGTTCAAGCTTCTTCTCTGCAAGATACCTGCCTAAGTATGCACTAATATCTATCCACTCGTCTGGATTCTCAAGAAAAGAAATCACTTCCACAAATGAAAAAGAATCTTACACGCTGCAGTTGTCCCTCCACATTATCTTCGTGTGGAAAACACCACGACCCACATGCTTCATATTTGTATTTACCACCCTCTGCACTCGCTAAGGTTTTTCCTTCGCCTTAACATCTTGCTCTAGCTCAGTGGTTCTCAAAGTGGTCGATATTGACCCCCAGGGTCAATTGGACCATCCAAGGGGTCGATACACAGTCACGGGGTCGAATGGGGGTCACTGACTAACCTGGGTCAATGAATAACTGCTGGAGTCTGCTGGAGCAATGAAGCCTCCAATTCAAAATTGTTAATCGGCAAGGAATGCAAACGGCGTTTTTCAGAGGGCTGATCAAATCTCAGCTACAGTAGGTTAAAAGTATATTTGACGATTCGAATAGTTTTTTAATTAAATCATCCATTGTGATGACATTATGAAAACTGTTCTGTTTGTTACGTCACAAACAATATTGTCGTGCATCTGTCGCAGTTCGGCAGTTGTTAGACTGGTAGTACAGAGGTGGCTACGCAGTAGGGTGGAGAACAATTCCTTGTATTAGTAACTGTTGGGCTAGGCCACGGGATCTACAGAAAATTGTACACTTTAATTGGGGGTCAACGTGCAGAAACGTTTGAGAACTACTGCTCTAGCTGGTTGCTCTCCACGCCAGAACCGTCGCCAGAAAGTCTTCAATAGGGGAGATTTACGTTTGTGCAGGGGGGCTTGAACGCAAAAACTCTATTTATTTTTAGTGTTTCATATTTCAACTTGGGGAGCTTGGAGCTTTCCTTGTGGGCTAAGCCAACCAAAGCTCCCCCGTGGCGACGGGATCCCTCCGCGCCACTAACATGAAGCGTTGCCGAAGCACGGTTTGCTGCCACGGGCGTGGAATCGCGTTTCTCACGTACAACGTCTATAACTGTCGTCCTGTTCCTTCTCATTTTATTCTTATAACGACATTCATTAAAATGGCCAACATCGCTCTCACTTCCAGCCGTGTTCCTCTGTTTCACGCGATTCAGACGCCAGTTCCTAACTCGATGTTCAATGCTCTACTCATATAAAACACGCACCAACCTATGGTGTACAGCAAATACAAAACCAAAGACAGTACAACTGTTGTTCTATTGCGTAAAACAATATATATTGCAGCACTCCGCTGACGAAAATCCAGACATTTGCCGCTTTGCACATTATTAATGGTATTTGAAAGAAATGCCTGTGCACATTTTTTCAATTTTTGAGGAAGTAAGAGCCGTCAAAGGAATGTGACGCGCTGGGCCTTAGGTTATGTCTTTTTGACCTATGCGTAAATCCGTCCTTCCTAATACTGGAGCATAAAACTGCTGTATGAGTTCGCACTTTCGTATTCACTGCATCCGTTGCATTCCTCTGAGTGATTACTGCTGCCAGTGGCCCAAATATACTGGTTGAAGCCAGTGGCCCAAAATACAGACAAGTATGTATGGACCGGAATTAATGCATTTGTTTTGTTCTGCTCATTGAGCATTTCTGCTGGTCACAGACAATTCACACGTTCACCCACCGTTCGCTTGAGTCACGTGACCAGCTGTACAGTACATCAATGGCAGAAGGTTTGTTGAGACTTTTTGCCATTCTTTTTTGCCACCAATGGCAAAAGAGACACTTTCTTTAAGTTAACTAGAATCATTTGGGAATTCCAACAGCCTTCATCAAATTTGAGCTGTTGAAAAACATCATTCAGGTTTTGGGTAAAAAAATTTGTGTAATTTAGGAGCATTTCGTATGGTCCAACAGCTTCAATTAAATCTCGGTAAATGAGAAAAGCTTCATGTAAATTTGGGTGAAATTAAAAACATTTACATAAATTGGAAAGATGTGGGTAACGTCCATCAGCCAAATCAAATTTGGCAATTTGTAACAGCTTCATTCAATTGTGGGTGCTATGGGTAACTTTATGCTGTCATATTCAAAGTTGGGCTATATCGAAAAGCTCCATTGAAATTCGAATACATTTAGAAACAGCTAAGTCAAGGATGGCCAACCTGTGGCGCATTGGATGATTTGAAGTGGCGCATTGCATCCTTTTGACGACAAGAAGTAAGCCACACCGTACTCATTCATTTTAGTGATTTCATCTTTCTTGCACGTCCTTCCTGGCTATGCTACCTTTCTTTTAGATCAATCCGGTTTTACAGTAGTTAAAAACATAAGTATGCGGTTTTCCTCACGCGTGGGAATGTAGTGCAGTAACTAGCGTTGTGACGTTTTACGAACTCCTACGCAACCTTTGTGGTCTATTGCGTATACCAGTCACTTGCCGTGATCGCGACATTGCACGTGATGTACCGAGTGCGGAGATAGAGTAAGGCGATAGTTGAGAGTACCCTACTGTTGTTAAGCACATTAGCCTGCCCTGTTGCGGGTCCGGGGGGGGAAATCGCCCCCTCCCCCTAAAACCCACGAAACTAGCTTTATTTACCATGATTTTTTACAATTCGGAAATCAGCATTCGCAATATAACGCCGTTTTGTGGTCCATTGTTTTGTCACAGTAGTGTTGCGAAGTATGCTTCATCTTTCTTGCAGTAGCGAAGCCGTTATGAGACTTGACTACCAATTATTCCTGATATCGCCCCCCCTAAACTTACTTGCTGGATCAGCTCCTGAGCCCATCACGTATAAAGTGAGAAGATACGAAGATCAACGTATAAAGTGAGAAGGTATGAAGATGTCTCCTTGCGTTTGTGTGCGGTGTGGACGGAACCGCTAGTTTCAGCTTAAAGCTCGTCAAAATGTTCGGAATATACTGTATACTTGTTTGAAGGACCGCTTCATACGGAGCTGACTCACGCGGTTCCAGTTACTCTATAGGTTTTGAGGAGGTGTGTGGCAGCTAGGGGCGGATCCAGCCATTTACGTTAGGAGCAGAGCGATTTCAGTAATAATTGGTAGGCAAGGCTCATTAACAGCTTCGCTACTATCAGAGAGATGAAGCATACTTCACAACACTGCTGTGAAAAACCACACTGTACGACAAAATGGCCGTATATCGCGAATGGTTTTTTCCAAATTGTACAAAATCATGGCGAATAAAGATACTTTCTCAGTTTTTAGGGGGGGTGATCGCCCCATCGCCTGCTTGAAGTATCCTACGAAATTGCTTTCGCGTCGGCTAAAAAGCACAAGCCTTTGTCTCTCGGTGAAAAAATTGTTAAGCCCTGTCTCCAAAAAATTTTTACAACGTGTTGGTGATAAAAGTATAGAAAAAAAGTAAATAAAGTCACTTTGTCAAAGCAGACAATTACAAGACGCATCGAGGAGTTTTCTCATGATGTATGTGAGCAAGTGAAAAACCGTGTCCATGCAGGTTCTATTTATTCATTAGCCTTGGACGAATCTGCTGGCATTGTGATGTAGCCCAGTTAAGCATTTTTGCAAGAGGAATTGATGATAATTTTAACGTCGTTGATGAACTTCTGTTTGAGTCACTCCATGGAAAAACAAGAGGATCAGACATATTTGAGAAAGTAAAGTCGTGTCTAGAAAATCAGCAGTTAGGTTTAAGTAAACTTTTAAGTGTCTGCATTGATGGAGTACTGTCAGTGATTGGTAAAGCTGCTGGGCTGTAGCCTTGCTTGGAAGTTTTTTAGGTCTTCCTCCCCTAAAATACCATTGCATTATTCACCAAGAGTATATGTGTGGAAAAGTTTTGAATTTGCAGCATGTTATGGTACCAGTTGTAAAGCGTGTGAAGAGAGTTAGTGCAAGAGGATTAAACAGAAGACAATTCAGAGAAGATTGTGAACTGCTGGATGAGGAATATGGTGATTTAATCTTTCATTATAAGGTACGTTGGCTTTCTAGAAGACAAGTTCTGAAATGATTTTGGAAAATGAAACACACTGTGCATGATTTTCTAGAAGAGAAAGATGAACTGCCCGAGGAAAGGGCCCTTTTGTGTAATGAGAACTAGTTGTTAGATTTAGCATTTTTAGTTGATGTTACCGCCCTTCTCAATTACCTCAAGTTGAAACTGCGGGGCAAAGACAAACTGTTTCCTAGCTTAGTAAATGATGTCAGTGCCTTTAAGACAAAGTTAAAACTGTTGACCTCCCAGTTAGAAAAAAGGATTTGAGCCAATTGCCCAATTTGAAAGAACAAAGTGAATGTGCTGAAAATATTTCAACTTTGCAAAATACATTGAAAAAATCAAATTACTTCAACAGGCCTTTGATAGTCGTTTTAGAGATTTTTCTGAAGAAGACCGCATGCTTGCATTTATAAATCCATTTTCACTTAAATGAACATAACATTCTCAAGATGCCTAGTTATACGCAAATGGAACTTATTGAACTTAAAGCAAACTCAGTATTGAAAATGAAATTTGATGAACCAAAAATCAGTACCAATTACGTCGGAAATGATTGGTTTTTGCCGATCATTACTATGTGAACATTTTCTAGAAATGAGAACATTTTCCCAGAGTTATGCCTGTCTCTTCGGAATGACGTACATATGCGTGCAGTCATTTTCTTCCATGAAAATGATCACAAACAAACTGAGGTCGCGACTGTCCGATTTGCAGACATGTCGGTTGCGTTTAGTTACAAACTAACTCATAATATTACTGGTTTAGTAAAAGCAAAGATGAGTCAAAAGTCACAATAAAGTAATTTATGTTTATTTTGCCTGTGCATAAAACCATTATTAATTAAAACTGCCAATTATGTTCGTATATAACTATTAGTACTTTCTGAAAAAATTAAATAAAAGGATCAATGAAAATTAAAAAGTGCTGTGTGAGATCTTTTCCTCTGCAACTGCTACATCTGTCATCATTACTAAATAAATTGTGCAATGCTTGTTTACAAAGGCGCAGCCAGGGGGGGTGCTGAAGGGGCTCAAGCACCCCCCTTAGCGATCAGAATATTGATGTTTATTTCTTAGTTTTTCACCAACA
>JGI24021J15306_10008524_pt1 | contig 12618 bp, 9 predicted proteins | sample Ectturendosymbi1_FD_15306 | JGI IMG/M metagenome (IMG submission 15306) | reverse complement strand
TGGGGAGACCAAAATGGTTGAATAACACTTTTTTATTTGGGATACCGCCTCTCAAAGCAAAAAATGGCTATATGTTATAAAAATCGGGAGCCATGGCCCCCTAGCCCCCCCTTGCTGGCTACGTCTATACGTGCCCCTTGGACTAAGAACCACTGATATAGTTGCATTCGCGAACAGCTGGAAGCTTGTACCTCTCATCTTCTTCTGCAGATCCTCATCCGTTCTTCCGGACGCAGTGGCCGGCCTTGTGCAAGCGCCCTCTATCGACAGGACGTGGGTGGAGAACACGAGCAAGCATGCGACGTCGATCCTCGAGAAGCTCGACATCGACCTGAAAAACTACAAGAGCAACTCGATAAAGGAAAGCATCAGGTATATTCGGTGCGCTGCGTGTCCCGCTGCCGGCAAATAATTGATAGTTGATAAAAAACAGGTGCGCAGCTGAGCACTTAAGTCGCGCTGTTCTTTATTCCGACATTGCGTTACTTCCGATAGATAGACCATCAGAGGATTAAAAAAAAACATTCTGCTTTTTTCATTAAGATTGGTTTGAACAGCGAAGGTACGTACTATGTGGCAATGCCGTGCGGCCCAGAGTTGTAAACAGACCTCATTTTGAAGTCTGAACCCTGCCTGAGCAGAAATCGCTAGACCGAACCCGACATTGATATTTGAAGCCCGATTTAGGCCCGAAAGCCAAATTTACCGAGTGAATCAAGATATGCAACTGCCGGGTATTGGTCAGGTAGGAAAGTAAACGTGACTAAATAATTCACAATTATTTTTATTGAAGATTTAATCAGCTCGATTGCTTCAACAGTAACTTGCGACAAACGTGTCCGTAGTTGCGAAAAATGTTTGAACGCAGACCCGAAATTGGCCCGAATTTTTTTACAAAATTAAGCCTTAACGCCAGGTCTAAAAATTTCCAAGCCCATTCTCATTTTTTATCCGACCAGTTCAAAAACATGAACTGCACCGAAGATTCAGGCAAATCAAAATGGGATCACATTCTGCCCGATCATTGTCTCCCGCTGTGCAAGGTACGAATTAATGTAAATATGAACGTATTGTTCAGGTGATGACGCATGCGGTGGTTTCGCGGCATGCAGATGGGGGCTTGTGGTAATTTGACACAATATGGCCTGGCGTTGCTTGGTCCTGTCGCAAAACGCAAAGTTATAAGGTTGACGCGTCAGTGGAAATTGTAGCTTTGCGTGTTGTTTTCTTTTGAACGGAGATATTCCCCAACTTGACCAACATGTTACTGCATACAAATGCCTTCTTTTGTTTGTTCCGATCAGAATGGACGCAATGCCTCGTACCGTTGTCAGTCGTTCTGCATCTTTTCTGATTATTTGTCAACTTACTGACATTATCATTTCGCAACTCAACGCAAATATATCCCAACTCACTGACTTAATTTGTTTGCAAAAAGCTCATAAATCCAGACTGCACAAGATTAAACCGCTACACTCCGCTCCTGTTGTGTAATGACCTACTTCGGTGTAGTTCTGAGAAGCTTGTCCAGTTACAAATTCATGCAATAAGTTTTCCTAGTTGATACTTTAATTCAATATTTGAATATTTTAAAACCGCGAGGTGTCAACATTTGAAACAGTGCTTCGTTTGTTCCACCACCTGCAAGTCTTGACACAGTCATAACCTGTTCCTTTGTCGAAACGCCGAACGACGTTGTGTGGCGCGCCGGAACCGCTTCACTGCCTCAACAGCTGTCGCAAATCAACTATTACGTAATAATTGCACTGCGTGGGTCACGAAACAAGTTTCAAAGCATCGGTCAACTCGGTGCCGGATACGAACGGATTTGAAATTTAATGCCCGCTGTTCCGATCGTTTTGGCCAGTTCTTCTGTTGCCACCTCATTCGACGACAACGTTCTCCTGCATTCGAACTTCGCTGAGAAGTTTTTAATCGCGTGAGCAGTTTTTGTATGCAGTGACGTAGCAGTTCTTTCCCCGCAATCGCGTTAGCGGTTTTTGAGTTTAAAGACGTGAACAGTATTTTGTCTCGCTCTACCTGCGTTGCTTTAGTTTGCAATCATTGCAACGAAAACGGCAAGACGGTTTTTGATTGTTTTTTTTATGTGCAGGAGAGGATACGATGACCTTGGCAGCCATTACCTCAGCATGGGGGACTTCAACAACGCGCTCAAGTGCTTCAGCCGAGCGCGGGATTACTGCACGTCGCCCAAACATATAATCGGCATGTGCCTCAATGTTATAAAGGTAAGCTACGCTTTCCGTGACGTTGTGCCGCACTCCGCTTGCTGTCAAGAATTGTAAATTTGAAGTGGGGATCGGTCGTTTTATTGACGATGAATCACGTCCGATCCAGAGCGAATCAATATTCCTCATTGTTCCTCTGTTTTTGTTTGTTTCTTTGATCAGGCTCCTCACGATTGTAAGCAGACGCTACTGGCCCGATGCCACTCAGGCTGCTGCTTTTTAAGTCGGTGAAACAATTAAATTAGGCGCCTGCGCAACTCGGAAATCTCGTAGGGCGAAATTAATCAACAATCAAATTTTCCGCGGTCCGCAAAAGTCTATTTCATTTCAATGCAGAGATTTCGTTGTAGTTTGAAAGAAATCCAACAACGACAATTAATTATCCGAAGTCGGGCTTTTGCATTATCTTCTGCAGTTGGCAAAGCTCTCGCGGGCCGTATGTTGTGTAGGCCTGAATTAACTTCATAGTGAAACCTTATGTAGGGCAAGCGTGGCATCACTGTCTGTGAATCAACAAGTATTTCACGGAGCCCAGCATTATGTTTCTAATGTTGCTGTTGACGTCACAGCAGGCTGCTGCAAAACCTTTTGTACTAGACAGCCAATATGAAAAGAAACATACTAACGTGATCTTGCTGCTGCTTGGCTATCATCTTCTTAAGCAGGCTGTAGTTTTAAATAAGCAACCGTAAGAGACCTACAGTGATACTTGACGGGAGGAAAGAGCCAAATGTGTAATAAATAGCAAGATATTGCCTAATGAGGTCACGTTGGTTTGGTGGGCCTGGTGTCGATGGGTTGTTCCGTGTGAAGTTGACCCCTGTAATGTTCAACAGAACCTTTTTTTTTAATGTAGCGTACTAGAAAATGATATACATGCTGATCAGGCACGAACGTAACCTCTCCGGTTACGTGCGCCTGTTTTTTTTCCTGAAAGCCTGACTGGCCCTCTGCCGAACTGAACTGGTCGAGCAGGAGATTTGGTACTTTGCTGCGCCCGAGAGAGCGGTGGCGGCAGAGCGCCACAGAACGCTTGCCAGCGTGGTTTCTTTCGTCGAAGCGTGGGTCGCGCTGTTCTTGATTGTGGCAAATATAGTAAATCTGAAAAAGGTCGGCTGATGAAGTGTCGAAGCTTCAACCCAAGGTCGCGTCGAGCACAGTCGCAGACCAAGCTGTGCGAGTGGCGATGGGGGCGCGCCGCAAGCTTGGGTTACGCCATTGCCTGATGCGCACGCACCCGCGAGAAGCTTTGGCCGCACTGTGACGTCAAATACTAGTTTCTGGTTTTACCACATGTTGTGCGCGGGTAAAATGAAACGCCGGAGCTTCTGAAATCAGTTCTCCCAAAAGTTCCTAACAACGCGGGGGTTTTGGCTCGCAATTCCATTTTATTTATGTAAGTTTCAGCGCAAATGGTCTTAATGCTATGTAGATGCGTTGATTATGCTTTGTAGGTGTGTTGCTCATGTTTGTAGGTGTGTTGTTTATGCTTGTAGGTGTGTTGTTTATGCTTTGTAGGTGTGTTGTTAGATCTTACACTGATGTGCTATTATAGGTGTGTTGTTTTATCATAAAATACCAAACAGGTCTTCGGTTTCAGAGCAATAAACACATGCGTGCGTAAAAATTTTTTTTATTTTTTTTTATTTTATTTTTGGTGACAGCAATTGGCGGCAGGCCGAAGCCTGAATTGTGCTTCTTGCCGGGGCGGTTGAGGTGAACGCTCTTGCCGAAGGAGCGGTACGGTAATTCACTCAGTGGCTGTGGAACACCCAACCTTCCAATTGGGAGGCGGACACTTAACCACTGAGCTATTGCCGCCCCGTAAAAATCTTGAGACGATGACAAGGTTTTATACCTAAGTTTGGCAAAAGCGCAATGGATTTTTTCCAACGTCGTAATTGGGTTTATTTTATTTTTTTTTCGGTGACAAACCGAATTCAATGACCGAAAAAAATTAGGTAAATTCGGTCATAATGTCTGAAAAGGTAGAAAATATTGACTAGTAAATACTGCTTCGGCGAGTTTTAATACAATTACGAGACGAAATTACCAAAATAACCAGGATTGTGTTGTGTGCCATTTCCCGAGCACTTTCAGTGTGCATGAAACTGAACTACGTAACTGTTAGCATCTAAGGAAAGGTTTTGTTGAAATTGCGGAGTTTTGGTTTTTGATAGAATGTAATTTTCTCTTCAGATTTTTGTAAAACTGACTCTTTTCATGGCTTCGTTAGTCGTTACTGACCTACTGCATCCTACCATTGCACAGCATCAACAGTATTGCTGCGGTATTAACAGATTACAGATGAAAAATAACTGATTTGTTGTCGATGTGGTTTAATTTACATCGTTTGCAAAAGTATGCTCTGGTCACATTTCATGACTTCTGGTCATCCTGGTTTGTGGTATTTTTTAGAAAAAAGAGTATTTCAAGGGAAATTCTGGTATTTTTGTAGTTTTGTTCGCAGTTTAAAGTAAGATATGGTGCTGACGCTTGTGATCAGATGCGGTGGAATTAATTTTATAGTAGGGAGTTCCGGGGACTGATCTGCGTACTACCTGCACCATGACTGTGTGACGTGATCGGTGATCATTCAAGCATGAAATGCGAAAACGCACTTCTACTCGCTGCCGATTTTATCGCAAATATTTTCATAACTTTCCAGTAACACTATAGTACCTAAAGATACGTTGTTCTCTATGAAGCAAACTTGCGGTAAAATGTCTGTTTGCTCGAACAAGACCGGTGCCAGTTTTCGAGTAATCGCGGCGGGTTGTAAACTGACAAACGTTCTCGTCGCACGACTTTCTGTCTTCGGACTCTGGGTGTCAACTTCTTGTGAGAGTAAGTCAGTAATATTTGTTTTGGGTACTTGTTGTGAGAGTAATGTTTATTTGAAATTACGTAGCATTTCAAAGCCTTAACTGTGCACACGACCATCCTATGCTTTTCTGCGCACGGGCGGTTCGTTAATTTGTCAGAGATGCTTGTCACGAGACGACAAGTGAACTGTATAACAAAGTTGATCTTGAAATAAACTCGCCATGTCGATAAGGTCAGGTACTCAGCAAAGTTCGGAAGATACTTTTTAACGAAAGACAAAAAAAGCAGTAAATCATTGAGGTCCCTCGTATCTCTGATGCCCTTCAAACAGTGGGGTAGGGACCCTTTGTTTCGCCGACCGTACTCGTGAGGTACATTTATCCTTTCAGTTAGTACTTGGCAACTGGAGTATGGATGTACCCAGGTGTTCCGGTGATAACGTTCATAGGTTGCTGTAGGAACTGTGTAAATAGTACCTGCTTGATTATAAGAAAGATGAATACGAAAGGTCATCAAGAAAGTATTGAGTTTTTAAATTCTGGTCAGCTTGTTTTCCAGAACGCCGTTCCAAAACCCAGTGCTGCTCATAGTAAAGCATCAATACATCAGTTGCGAAATTACAAACGAAACTATAGTGCGTTTAGAATAGGGTTGGCAGATCACTTGAAATTTTTTCAAGGACATTTCGTCGTTATGTGATCATTGAAATCTTACTTCATGCCTACTTTGAATACTTGGCAGATATGATGGTGAAGCACATTTTTTCAAACAAACATTGCTGAACAACAAGGGGTGCTCTTTACTACTCACCTGTTTAGATGGAACAAATTTGCATGTTATTCCATTAAATTGTTTTAATCTTGATTCTTGAATGTCCATTGTAATCAATAGTTCAGTAGTGAACAATTTCACAATTATTCCACAATTTTAAAGAACGCCGGAAAATGCTCAAGAACAACAAAATGTTTTTCAAGGATCAAGGGCATAACCAGGTTTGATAGCAGATCAAGGACAGCCCTTGGCGCTCAAGGACGTCTGGCAACCTTAATTTAGAAACGCGTGTTGAGTGCAAAAAATGTTTATAGGAAAACGTTGCAATTTTAGATGTTGCTATGCAAACAGATTACAAAGCACGAAAAGCTCTTTATTGCAAGCAAATGCCCACGTCAGCTCCGCAGCATTCCTTCAGGAATCCTGGCATGACACGCCGCGCTTGCATTCCGCTTTCCAAGCAGGACGTCGATATTTCCTGGAATGCTTTCCTCGTGACGTTTGTCAACGCTAGAGTCCCCAAAACATCAGGCTCGTTCCAAGCAAGAGCCCAGCCCCCCTGAACATCCTGACTTTGTTCTGCTTTGCTTGTCATGTCAGGCGAAAGTGGTTCACGCCACGCACAAATTCCAACGCAGTTTTCAGCTTAAAGTAAGAGGCGCAGTACGCTCTCGCCTACACGCATTGCATTATTTTGTTAAATTTAAACAAATCACTGTCAGTCGCCGCACCTTGCTACAAAGCGTATCGTTCGTTTCGTATTGCCTGAAAACTTGGGCGTCAGGAACAAGAGATCAAAGTGTTAAATGCGACAAATGTAAGAGAATGTGCCATGCACAACTTTTCAGTTATTGTCAAAATATTGTTAAAAAGCTGTCATTGTTCGTGCAAATGCAGTTCTGAAATAAGGTCACTCACGGCATTTGCAAATACAGTAGATTAGAAAGCACCACATTTGGCTTGAACACCTCTATGTGTGGCCTGTGCCAACTTACTCATCTGCTTTTGTTACAAGTTGTTTTGCTCTGATGAACACAGGTAGTTGATCAGAGTAAAATAACTTGTAACAAAAGCAGATGAGTAAGTTGGCACAGTAAGTTGAAAGTTTGAATACTTTCAAAATGAGCTCCTCTGGTGAAATTATGAAAAGAGCTCTTGTGAAATACGTTTTACTTCACCTCACCAGAAGAGCGCCTTTTTAATATTTATATACCTAGTTTTTGGAATCAGTGACATGGAAATTGCAATAATTTTAAAATCACTGTGACGTGACTGTTACTATACGAGGTCTTTTTCAAACCAATGCGATAAAACGATAAACCTAAACCTGGCGTCTGAACTGCTAGTGCTTCTGACAGTTGGTTACTCTCGTTCAACACGATTATGCTGTGAAGTCAGTGTGCCATCGTGCCCGGATTTCAAGTCAGTGTGCCATCGTGCCCGGATTTCATCGTTTGTATCGTTCAGGGCAGAAAGTGATTCGTTCAGAAGCCATTCTGCACATAAGGGTGCACGATAAGGTACAGTGATTTGCACCAATGAAAAATCCACTTGCTCCTGTTTGTGTTTCGTGTCGTGCTTGGCGTCAAAAAGGCACCAAAAACTTAATTCATTTTTCGATGCCGGGCGAGCAAAACGAGGCGCAATCATTACTGCCAGTGCCAAGCTGGCGAGTTGGCTTCCTATGTGAAATGCGGCAAAGCATACGAAGCCTGAAGAAGCTGAACTGTTGCAAAGGCGGACTTGTTTTTTGCGCTGTTAACGTTTTTCATGTGTTGCATAACACTGAATCTTGCCAGTGTCAAGGCGTAGGTTTGTCACCTTGAGTCATATTCAAGCTTGCTGCTTTCGTCACCTGCTTGCTTGACAACAGGCCTGGAGCGTGAAAGACACCTTTGCACAGCATGTAGCTGGTGGTAAACTTGTAAAGAAAGAAAATTGTCATGAGGTATTGCTTTGAAGTTATCACGTAACGCTGAAGCATTCTTTTGACGTAAAAGCAGTGACGCCGTTTTTTGATAAAAGAAGTTCTTCGTGAAGTGTTTTTCTGACTTCCAGCAACTCGAAAACATGCGTAGGCTTTGAAAAATGTGATTCGCTGAAGTGAAATTTTTGTTTGTTGAAATTTAGCTTTTCCGCAAGAAATTACGCAAAATTTTAATGGAGATTACATGTTCGTAAACAGAAAACGTTAACGGCGATTCCCAACTGACGAATGTTGACGTCGCTGGAATGTGAAAAAGATAAGCAAGGCTAAACCAAGGCGCTAATTACCGGTTTGCATTTTTGTCGCTATATTTATCAGCAGAAAGTTTAGCTCGGATGAGCCACGGCTAGTTTGAATTTTTTTGCGATTTAACGTCGATAAAAAAATCAACGAAAGCTCATTTTTTTGCCGCGGAACGGGCGGCGACCGTTTCTAAGTAACGCTTGTTTGCGAAGCGTTCGCCTATTTTGTTTACGCCTAAACGCTCCAATCCGCAGCCCGTGTCAGTTCGAGATGTCTTCGCGTCACCGCAGCCGTTGTCGAAATGTTGGCGACATGGCCGTAGTCGCCATTTTGTTCGAACGAATTTGTTCCGCCCGTTAGCTTGTGTTAAATGCAAGGCTTTTGCAGAGAAGCTTAGCGCCGCGGTTCTTTGTCGAAANCATCGCCACGCCGTGCGCATAAGCTTCCATTCGGCAGAGACCCGGCAATGCACTTGCGTGAACGTTTCGTAGAACAAGATTCATTCAAAACAGTATTTTCTGTGTCAGGTTGGCGGGTGTGCTGTCTCCCGTATCAAACTACCACCACCATTTGCACAAGACAAACCGGTGTTAGCTTTTGCTTTCAAAGGTACAGCTGTGCTCTTTTAACTGGCGCACATGGTTTTCGGTTTGGTTGGTTGGGTAATTTTTACTGACGTTTGGATGCGCTTATTGGGATAAGCCGCCATTTTTCCTTTCTTGACAAGTTCTGATGATAAGAGGAAGTTGAACATTTTTTTTAAGTTTTGGTGTAGCTTTTTAAAACAGTGAACATCAGAAAGATTTAAATAAAAGAAACCTTGCTCTTGTTTCTGCTGCATTGCGAGAATTGCGTAAATGACACACGCTCCACTTAACGGCAGGACAAACTCTTGTTGGTTTTTACCGACCACTCATGCCTAAATACCAGCCGGTTCATCTCTCGCCAATTAGGGTGTGTAAGCGTTGTTTTTCGTTGTTTTTTTTCACTGAAACTGTCTTTTTCGGTCATTTGTCGGTCACTGACCGATTTTTTGAAGCGACCGAAATAAAGTAATTAATTCCGTCATAATGCCTTTTTCAGTCATAAAAAATGTTCGAAAACGAAAAAATGACAGTGGTTTCGAGCTATTTCAGACAAATGACCCGAATGTATCAAAACTTCATGGCCAGGTTTAAGTAATCGGTTGCTGGATTGTGCTGTGGTATAAACCCATTTTTAACTTCTCAAGCAAATAGCCGCTATGCAGTATGAAAGTTCATGGAAATCAATTCGGCGCGAAAGCTCATTGTTTCTTGACGGCATGAAAGTTGCTGTTGTCTTCACTGATTATTATCGTTACTTTTATGATAAGCCAGAAATAATTTGCTGGCTCATCCATGCAAAAAACAGACTCGTTTTAAGATGTGTTTTTATTGTGTGAATGGGATGGACACATGAGTTTATACACTGTCGTAGAAGGCCGTGTGGTGAATTGCTGTGCTGAGAAAATCTTCACTGCATGCCATCGTCACGTGAAATCTAGTACGTAAGCGTATATCATTGCTGCCGCTTGCTTCACTGATGACGATCGTCAAGCAGCAAACTCAAAAACAGCACTTGTTTTTTTGCTGTTTCTGCCGCTTCATTCAACTCTGACTTTGACAGGTCTGTGTGTTCCTCGGCAACTGGTCGCACGTGCTCACTTACGTCAGTAAAGCTGAAGCGCATAGAAGTTCTGGCGAGAAAGAAAAAGAAAACCTGAATCAAACAACATTTACCAAACTGAAGTAAGTGTGACTGCAGCGTGTCAAACTCATATTAAGTGGTGAATAAAAATCGTTGAAATGTGATATGTAAGATTCATTCACAGTACTTTGCCCCGCGGGAGTTCTCTGCATTGTAGAGTCTGCAAGTTTCAATACATGCAGTTCTCTGAGTTTTGGATTGTTCGTTTACTGTATTTGCTTTTTCACTTTTGGTGACCGTAATCTTACTAAGCTTTCAATGCACTATTTTACAAGGGCCAGGCAGTTTTCAACGCATACCTTGTTTGTTGTAGCAACTAGAGGGCAGTAGTATAACTGTGGACGACTAACCACACGAGTGTAAACGGCAACACATACAGCATAGAGTGATCTGTTGTTGACCTCAGCATATGTACAAGTTCATCATAAGCCCAGTGCATAATGACCGTTCAATCATTTTCGTGCTTTCGTTGATTTAATGTCTGCTGCGATTTCAAAGCAATTTTCTGTGTGAAAGAGAAGTTGTTGAAAATCTGTACTATTTGCGTCGCAGAACGATCTTTGTTAAAATCCTGTTTTGTTCGAAAAGCATGAGCAGTTGATGAAACTTAAATCAGTCGAAAGAATATTTTCACTAGCGCTGACCGAAGAGGTGTGAATATAAGTCAGGTCACTCGGCCCCGTTGAACAAATATCGTTTTGCGAGAAATTCAAGGCAGACATCGAGAGCCGTCAATTAAAAAATAGTTTCCGCAGCTTAGCGCAGCGGGCGTGAGTGAGGTACAGCATAAATGGCTCGAATTATATTTCCTGAGTTGAAAATGACATGGCAGATTTATAAGTTGATTAATCTGATCTGTGTATGTAACGCATGGACTGTGCGCAAGAGGCGGATATAATAACAAATGAAATGCAAGTAATGTGAGACCAAAAATATGAAGTAGAATATCGAGCGATAAGTCAAAAGTCAGAGACGGGTCGACGTAAATACGTTTTTTTTTGCACGAGGCTTCTATAGTGATGTGTTTGCCTCAAAATGGTCACTTTGCGATAAATCTTTTTCTGCCACAGTTACTTATTAAAAATCTTTTGTTGTCAATACGAGAAAAGGAAATTTCTGGGAATCTGGCTTCATTGAAAAAGCTCCTTGACAGTTATCGCAGTGTGGTGTTATTTAGCAAAAGACTTGAACAAAATTAAATACTTACAGTGTCGAAAAGCTCAACCGCTTGTGCTAGTTCTGTTCCTTCCCTTCCTGGTGCAAAGAGTATGCAAAAATTATTCACGTTTTTTCTCGTGACAATCGATTTGGAGTTGCCTTGTTTCTCTACTTTGTTTCTACCTTGATTGCAGGTTTGTTCAGAAAACCTTTCTTATGATATTGATTGAAGTGAAACTGGAAATTCTGCTAGTAGCTGAACGTTGTTTTTGTATTTTGTTCACCAAGCATATTTGAACTCTGCACTGGTATTGGCCAACGGTGGGCTTAGGTTTTTTGATTGGCAAACGTCCTGTTGTTACCATCCACGACACACACTCCTCTTCCTGGTCGTGAACATACCTCCCATGCTGGGCCAAGCATACGCGCGCGTAATTACATGCTGCGTAAGCACATGCTTGTGATTTTTAACAAGCTGGCCCTGTAAAAAGCTCCAGCTTGTTAAGATTTTTAAGTTTGTCCGAATTCGCTCGCATTTGTCGGAGCATGTCATGGCTGCTATTGACGCATGAACACTTCCTTGCCTCGTGTGTAAGTGCGGACAGTACCAGTTTGTGTGTTGACCTGAAACTGCCAGATGACATCAAAACAAAGCAACGAAACCTTCAAATGAAAAACAATGTTGACCGCCGCGTGATTTTATACTGTGGAACTGAGTAAAACAGGGATGTCGTGTGAGGAAGCAACAACGCAATAACCAGTGATTCAAAGAAAGTCATATTGGGCGTTTCAAAGGCGAAAATTTGTTGAATATGCTGACGACTTGTTTTTGCAATTTGAATTGATTTCATTTCAATCTTTGTTTTTTAGTTGTACCTTGTTTGTCACTGCGGATTAAACTGTAATAAGTGCAAGAAATCCACTTGAAATCTGCAGAAAATTTTGCAGTATCGAAAGTTATGCTTCAGTACGATTAAGACTTGCCATAACAATCCTCGTCTCTTGCTGTTTGACTGCAAAGCTGGTGTTTTGACATGGAACCTGCATGTAACGCAGTAGCAAGATTGTGTGTGGCTTTCATAAAGCAAAGAAAAAAATCACGCTCAGTCGATGATGCAGCACTTGTAGCGTGAACTGGCGACTTCGCTTGTTCTAATTTTGCCACAACCAACTCTTTACGTTAGACGTTCAGTGTACCTTTCTTTCTCTGCTTGGCCATACTTGCGGATTGCCTGTGTGGGAAATGTTTTGGTCTGACCTTTAATTAAGTCAGCCTGTGTAGTTCTTCTGTCGCCCAGCAATCGTACCACAGTAAACACGCAGCAAGTGTTCAGTACGCAACAATCGCACTTAACACGTAAGAAATTTGCGATTGGTTCCTTGCTTGTTTCACCTGTGGAGTGAAGTTACTTGAAAACAGATAGTGTAAATTTGAATCATCGCAAAAAGATGAAAGCAGAGCACAGTCGGCTGATTCCTCGAAAGCATGCAGAAACCCTGGAGTTTTTATTTGTTTTTAACACGCAACAATCACACTTACATGTAATGACGTAACAATCACAGCAATTGCTCCATTAACTTCCGCGTAAAATTCTGGCGGTTGCGAGCATTTGCAGTGGCAGGGTTGGTTGTAAATTTACCGGACCTCTATTAATG
>JGI24021J15306_10008522_pt1 | contig 12619 bp, 15 predicted proteins | sample Ectturendosymbi1_FD_15306 | JGI IMG/M metagenome (IMG submission 15306) | reverse complement strand
CACCTAACGGTTGGCGCCCAGGGCCAGGCAAAGTGGGCCAAGGTGGCCTAAAAGTCCTCTACTTATGACGTCACTCACAAAAAACTCGCACCCCCAAGCAAAAACTTTTGAGTGCAGACTAGAAGACTTTCCGCGTCTTTTGAGACTTTTACCGGGTCTGTAGAGCATACTGGACCGGAGAAATTACCGCGTTTTTTTCCGAAAATTCCCGAAACCAGCCAGACGCCAAAGAGTTATTATCTAATTAACTAATTGGTCAAAAATTTTTATTAACTTAGATCATAACATTTGAACCCGAAACCCCAGCAGGTCATCCAAAGTATCAAAAGACTCGATAAAAACTTCAGAAAAATACTACCATCTAATGGTTCGCGGCCAGGTAAAGGTGGCCAAAAAGTTCTCCACTTATGACATCACTCACAAAAAACTCGCACCCCCAACCAATAAATTTTTTTTCGAGTGCAAACTACAAGACTTGTGTTTTTTGACACTTCAACTAGGTCCATAACTCTAACCAGAGCGGAGATATTCCCGCGCAAAGCCATGTGCAATCTAGCTGTTTTTTTGCAAACCGCTTGAATTAACCCGGACGTCAAAGTGGTAAGAAACTATATTGAACTACACACTTTTTCATTATCAGTATGCATTTTTTGAAACATAAAATGCTGATTTTTTAATTGCTTAACTTTCAGCTCTCTGTTACGTCCATCTAGTTTTCCATAAACACCTTCAGAATGTTGTTTTGTAGTGTCGTTTAACATTGTACTCTTTAGTAACATTTACAGTTTGATTGCAAATCAAACATTAAGGTCTTTTGTCTGCATTTTCGATGAAAAAGTCAAAAGTCCATCTTTCCTGAAATTTTCGCATCTCTTTCTTGTCTCTTTCAATTTGCTAAACTTGCCATTGCAGAGTAATGAGCTAATTCAAATCAACTTTAAAATTGCAAACTCTAGGCTAAGTTGTTTAGAATTGGACAAAATCAACAGGTATGCTGAAATCAAAATTCACGAAGTTAAAAAATTGTGCCAACTAGAGCTCTAATGACCATTCGTGGCTACTGCAGTCCTTACCAGTTTCTAGTTTCGCAAGTAAAAAATCACTGCGAGGAAGAACTGTACAACATCAAATTCTGTGCACACATGTATCACTAAAACAGTCAACCACCACAGCATGTACAGATTTGTTCGCAGGCAGTCATCTGCTTTCCGCGTGAAAATTTGCGAGCGAATGTTACGTCACAGCACAGTTTGTTAGTATGATTGCACAGCGTTCTGTATTTTACGCACAACTTCATGTGTTCGGAGGACTATGTGCCCTGAGGATCAAGACAGAGAATTTGTGTTAATCAATCTGAAACAAAGCAGCAATGTGTTAAACGTTCACAGGCCGCACTCTATTCAAAGTCCACAACTCTCTGCAGGCCGCACAATTTCTATTCGTGGGCCGCAGTTTGCACACCCCTGGGATAAACCAAAGATGGTTGTTTCTAGCCTGACACCGTTTCAGTACTGAGATATCAGTGAGAATCGTTTAGATTAAAAACATTTATGACACAACAGCAGATTTTTGCAGAAGCAACCGGAATTTATTGATGTATTTACAATGCATGGTACATCAGATTACCAATCGCCATTACCAGGCAGTTATGAACAATCTTAAGTTCATAATTTTAGGTTACTTGGCTGTGAAAAAATCTGGGAGTTTGAGCTGACGCAGAGATTTTTGTGACGGGGCCACAACCAGTCACTCTATTTGGAAGGTAATGCCCTCCACACATCTTACCAAGTATAATATGCTCAGGGATGCTCTACACTTCACACGCAAACTCAACATTAATCAATAGGCTGAAACTGTAGTGCCGTGGCATGCCTTCAACGTTATGTTCATCGTGATATGCTATGCCCGTGTGTGACACAATAATCTCTCTACGATTAGTCAATTGTTGCATACAGTTGTGGCTGCTGTTATCATAATCCTAAACGTTTGTTGCTGATAGTGAGCACCCATGTGTTGCATCTGAAAGCTGCCAAATCTTTCTTAAAGACCAGTCAGTGCACTTACTTTACTGAAAAATCCGTATTGCGAGATGTGAAAAGAGCAGATTTCATCTGGTATTGGCGAAGATCCGGATTAAAAAATCTGGATAAACCGAAGGTTTTTCTGAAGAAAAACGTAAGAAATCATTCGTACCACCAGTTTTATGCAGTTTTGGCAAAGATCCAGATTAACCGAGGTTTACTGTATTTTTCTTTTGATGTTTTTGGTAGATCTCTGTTACAGACTTCCCAGAATAAGACTGTGAGGTATGATGTGTGATATTTATGTCAAAGAAAGTCTTCCCACAGCTATTCCATAGTCCTCTTGTCGAGATGTCCAACCTTGCATGGTCAGCAGTGTTGACTTTTCTTTCAAGATAATTTTCATTGATTGGCAGAAGTATTGATTCATTCTGAACATCTCTACTCTGCCTATAAGTAGTAGCAGTGTGGAAGATACAAAAGACAGAGTTTATTTTGCTATCAGAAATGGTCACGTGACAAGGGTGATACGCTTTGATAAGCACATCGTCCTTGTCAGATGATGTAAACCGTAAACCCCAAAGCTAAACCTAAACCAAACCCAAAAAAGTTACAGAAACTGTTTAAAAAAGTACTCATGTAGGAAAAAAAAGCAGCAGTAGTGAGCACGGAACCGATGAGCACTTGCACAACAGCCATAGACACATCCCTCAACTACATTTACCATACTGCTAGAGTCATGAACTCGGCGTTATATCTGGAGAAAAGTGGTTGCAGTTCTGAACAGGTTCCAATGGCAAAATATATCCAGCAGAGCTTTTGCTGTTCTCTGCAAAATAACACTACCGATACAAAATTGCAGTTAAAATATATGACAGTCGTTGTCAATGGATGTTTTACAAGAGAACTTGGTCAACAAGTTTTTTTTCTAGGGTCCTGATGTTCTTTCAACTTGAACAAATCGTGCCAATCAACTCAAGTACAGTAGCCAGTAGGTGGAAATTGTTATGCAGTCACCAATGAAAGAAACATAGGCCAGGGGTGGCCAAACTGGAGCTCTGGGAACCAGCAACAGATAGGCACTTCTACTGAATATCTATAAAAGCATTGTATTTCTTGAATAAACAAATGAAATGTTCAAGAATTTGTTTCTTTTATCAAAGTTTTAAAATAATTGTAAGTTTTTGACAACGTTTGGTATATGAATTACCTTATTTCAAATGTAGCGTGCAATATACTTGTTTAAAACACTACATTTTATTTGGAGTAAAAATGGCAACAGTTGCAAAATCATTGATTGATGCTGCAAAGCAGAAAGCTGGACGGGCAGCTGTGGACCAATTTGTTAAGGTTTGCCCATGTTGCTTTTATGCATGGTGTTTGTTTCACAGGCAGTAACTACTGTGCATGACTTCAGCTCTTCATTTAAAGTTTATATTGGTTTCATACAGCTGACTACCTTTATGCATCAACTGATGTATTAATTGATCCTTTTTTAAAAATAATTTGGGTACCAGCAGTTAGATATGTCTTGGTGGTAATTTGAATGTGAAAGGAAAACTTCATAAAATAGTATAATTCTGTATTTTTTATATCAGCCAGGTAGCTGCATATTTCACTTCATTTCGAACAACAAAATTGGGCATTAGGTTTTCAGGCATCAGTTTTTGATTTGTGTGATAGATTGTCATAAACATATATAACAATGAATTCATGTCAGAACAACTGTCACCATAAATTCTGCCTGGCAATTACTTCACACCTTTTTTGAATTTGCGAAATAGTCCCATAAACAATTGTTTTCAAATAACAAGGTTTCACAATGTTTGACAAACCTTTTGGAAAAATCAAAAACTTTACTGATTATTTGATTCAAAGCCATGACACCACTTCTGCCTCACACAAAGAAAAGTATTTCTTGTTACCATATACTGTACTGTATGCTTCAGAACATTTCCTAATCTTTTGTGGTTGGTGACCCCTTTAGGAAATTTCATATATTCTGTGACCTTCAGCCGTTTTTAATACATACAAAGTATACACACTAACATGCAATTTATAAATGTAATTTTGAACAGCTGTTTGATTTTACAAAACAAGCTATTGTTCATAAGTGACTCTTGCTATGTTTCTTTACAGGATGGACAGAAAATCGGAATTGGAAGTGGGTCAACTATTGCTTTTGCTGTTGAAAGAATAGGTAATGTGTTTGTAGTTAGTCACACTTTGTTCTCACTGAGTGCGATATGAACAGCTTTGCTGGTTTATTAAATTCAGTTTGTGGGCATTATTACTTACATACTGAAGTTGCATGCAATGGGGTGTTGTTTGCTAACCAAAATAACATCTGACATATTGTTTCAAAATTGTTTGTAAATCTCTGTTGAAGTAGTGGGTCGGGCAGATTTTTTAAAGAATTATTGCATAGCAGTGTGCCTGGGGAATATGCCAATACACAAGGTTTACAGTAAGTACACCAACTTCTGTCACTGTTAGTAGAAAATCAAGTAGCCATGTGTGTCTGAAGGGGTGACAGGGGGGCCTTTCCGCTATATTTCAATTGTGATATTTTCCTAATAACAAGTGTTTTCTTTTTTCGAGTTGGCGAAATGAACTTTCTTCACCGCTGCCACCCCCTGGAAAAATCCTTCCGACGCCCATCAGTGATGCCAGGTTACCTTGCAAAAGCAAGCAAGTAAATTTGAAAAACAATCCAAAAATAGGTAATTTAACTGAAAAACAAGCCCAACATGCGTTGGCCGGAAAATTCAACGAAACGAAAAATCAGCAGGAAAATGAAATGAAAAAGGGAGGCAAATCCAAAAAAACAAGCCCAAAATGAGCAAATTTTCACGAAAACATGCGTGTAGCAGTAAATTGAAAAATCAAAAGTGCCATAAAATTTGAAAGAAAGCAATCCGCNAATCAGAAATCTGCAAAAAAGAAGCCCAAAAAACAAGCAAATTTTAATTAAAACGAGCAACCCGTTAAGTCTTNAAAAAAANACCGCAACTCCANAGTTAAACAAGCCCAAAATTGCGGGAAAACCGCAAGGTTGGCAACACTGACGCCCATACAAGTAACCTNTGATGATTGGAATTGCAAGCACATAGCCACTTTAATTAAACAACAACGTGAAAGTTAAAGCTGAAGCAAATAGGAAGTGCTAGAAAGCATGCAGTGATTACTGCATCGATTATAAGTCAGCTGTCTCACGTGGTGACGTCGGATCGCCAGACTGCACTATCCTTACACACAACTGTTTATTAGCTGAAAGAGTTGCAAAGGAAAAATTGAATGTGGAATGTGTACCAACATCATTTCAAGCTACGCAGCTGATCATAAACCACGGTCTGGTTCTTAGCGACTTGGACCGAAATCCTGTTCTAGATGTTGCCATTGATGGAGCAGACGAAGTGGACAAAAATTTTGTTTTGATCAAGGGCGGTGGGTACGGATCACCATGCAATGTTTTTGTCTTGGACGTGCGAAAATGCGATGATTACCATGTTTTTTTCTTTCAGGGGATGTCTGACGCAAGAGAAAATTGTTGCCACTGCAGCTAAAACATTTGTTGTCATTGCGGACTACAGGTCGGTATGCCTGGGTCTATGCAGAGCTATGCCGAACAGTGGTTGTATTTCTCTGTTTGTGTTTAGAAAAGATTCGACTGAACTTGGGGAACAATGGAAAAAAGGCATTCCGGTAGAAGTACTGCCATTTTCCAGAGTACCAGTATCCCAACATATACAGCGCAGATTTGGTGGAAAAATAGAACTAAGAATGGCAAAAAGCAAAGCAGTAAGTTCATTGAGTTTTGCGATGTTAAATTTTTCTTCTCTGTCTCTGAAGATTATCAGTCCAAGCTATCGAATAGTTTTTCCGAAGGTAAACCTCCAGGAAACTTTAAACTATAATACAGTCAGAGCCGTATCAGCCGCACTTCATATCCTCCAATTAGGGGTCCATGCTGTCACAGGGGCCCAAAATTCAGTCCCATTACCACTTAGCCCCCTAGAGAAAGCTTCGATTCACCAAACTGAAATATGAAGCGTTAGAAATCAGTGAAGGAGCCCTTTGAAAGAAAAGTGCTTGTGCATTGCTGTTACTTTGGGCCCCTTTGAAAGCACAGAGATTCACTCATAGCCTAAAATAAGAAATTTTCTCTGGGCGGCAGTCACGAACGTAATCAGGATTATTGGTTGGCTGGTAAAACTGCACTATTGCTGGTGATCAACAAACGAGGTTACATATTCATCCAACTGGAAGAAGCAAATCATCAAAAGCAGCACGATTTTCCTATGCTTTCATGGCAATTTCCTACCTACTGACTAGGTGTCTGATGGCAAGTCAGATTTCAAGAAAACGTATTTTGTGAATACCGCTAGTTTTTGTCAGTTGGAAATTGCAACATATCCCACGCATGGGCGTCGGAAAAGGGGCAAGGGTGAGCCTGGGTTGCGCCCGCCTGGAATTTAAAATTTGACATTTTCTTATTAAAGTTTTGATAAAAAAGGTTGTTTTTTTTCGAGTGGGTAAAATGGAATTCAACTGTTTTTCCCCTGGATAAATCTTTTCGGCTATCCCTGGAAAAATCCGTTTTGGAATCCCCTGGGAAAAAATCCTTCCGACGCGCATGGTCCCGCGGACGCTCCAGTTAATTTCTCCGTGACAGGAATCAGCCAGATAGATAGACCCTAAGAATGCTGCAAAATTGAAGCCTACCCATTCGTGTGTAAATTTCTTCCTTTGTTTGCTCTTTGGACCAGCTGGGTCGACAATGTGATGGTCTTTCAACTGCATCACACAGTGATACATTATTTTGTTTTGTGTTAGTGTCGTGCAAACGGAATAACACAACCTTTCAGTTTCACTTAATTTTATTCGTTTGTGATAAATCGCACAGTTGTTGCGAAATTTCATACATTGCTTTCTGTTTGGAAGAAGGTTTTGACGAAGTCGCATTGTTTGTATAGACCCAAGTCACTGCTGCTCAGTCTTCTATTCTTTGTGGCAAGAAACTTACAAACTGCGGGTCTGGGATCATAAGTGGCAGTTCCTGTGCCATTGAGAGCTATGAGCAGTCTTTGGTTTGCTGTTGACCTTGACATCGGTGATCGCAGTTCTGTTTTAAGGATAGTGTCATGCTGTAGAGCTCGTTCTGTAATCATGCTGTGAGGACAATAAACCAAACAGCACTGAGCGAGTTTGTTTAGGACTCATCCTTTCCTCGACTTCTTTAAAAGCTCATAAAGCTTGGCAGTGACTAAGTCGTTTACTTCAAACTGTCTCGCTCCGTGCACTGCGTTTTCAGCGCGTTCCTCAACACTCTTTTTTCCAAAAATTTTAGCTACCAAGTTTTGACCTGAAAACGGAATTCGGACATGACGTGTTAAAAACACAGTAAATGAATGCGCGTAGCTCTAAGGAAAAATTAATGGCAGAAAATGGTGTCAACGCTCAAATTGCCTCAAATTCTCATGTGTTGGCAAATCTGTCTGCTCAATTTTCGCGATTCCCAACTCGCGCTTTCATCGATTTAGTGTCGCTACATCCTTCACACCCTCATGCTTTGTTTGATCAAACGTCACAGGTTAAAGGCATGTTTGTTAGGGTAACCCGTGATCTTGGGAGGGAGCGTAGGTACATATACATGATCTAAAGCCCAGGAATTATTGGAAAGTTCATAGTTTTTAAAAAATTTATTATGCACAAAAAAATTGAAAACATCGTATTAAATTTAAGATTGCTTCTCAATTCACTTCCACCTTTTCTATGTTCCCGTTCAACAGCACCTCTTCATAACGTGCGTATGCGTATATATGCGTTTACCCAACTGTATCGTATTATAACGTACTGTATCTGTTTTTGACACATGTAACTAACTGCTGAAATACACTACAGCAATATATCTAATGAACAAATTCTTCACGTATCTGCTCTTATAAGTTCGTTTGCGTTGATGGCATGGGCAATTTTCAAAATATTCTTAACGCTTTCGTCTTGTTCATCATGCAGGCGGATATGTAAAAAGTAGTACGCTGTCAGTATGACAGCTTGTGACAGCTAGTTAGACCTACAAGCAGCTGTCAGTATGACAGCTAGTTAGACCTGCAAGCAGCTCACTAGGAATAGCTTCGAAGGCTCTGTCAGGTTTCGTGACAAGCTTGTGAGGTGTTTTCCTCCTGCTAACCACCAGTAGCGCCGGTTCTGCATTTGACCTTCAGTCTTCTTTTCCTCCTGGGAACGGCTTCGTTTCCATCATGTCCAAATGAGCTAACACCTGCTCGCGCGTGACCAGCAAGTCAGGGAAGGTGATTAAACTTCGCTGAGATTCTTTTTGCAATGTTTCGAATTGCCGTAGAATATCTGTCATCAGTGCCGTCATTCTCTGATTTAATGAGTTCCTTCCCCATGCTTTCAGAAACCCGCTAACCTGATGTTTCTCCTTTTTTTCGGAATCGGGGTGGTCAAGAACGTCTCGGCAGTGACGACGCAGACTTGGGAGATTGCTCTGAACGGCTCTGACTAGCTTCAGTAAGTGTTCAGCAAACCGAACCTCGTGGTACTTGGGCGTCTTGTACGTAAAAGCCGCGTCGATTAAAGTGGCTGCTTTCTCAAGACCTTTCTCACGATAATGAGATGCTCCATGAAACGACGCTATTCCAGTACTATCTGCTTTCCAATGCCGGAACTCTGCAACTGTTTCGAGTTCTTCTTCAAGCGCCAGATCACTTCGATGCGCTGTGCACCACAATGTAAGAAACCCACGTCCAAGTTTGTCCTTCAGTTTCTTCCGCAAACCGCTTTTGGAACCGGTGTTAGCAGCTTCGCCGTCAATAGTTAGACCTACAAGCTTCTCTTGCAAAACATGCATCATGTCCTGCGAAACAAACAAGTCTGATAAAGCTTGCAACATGTCTTCTGCACCGCGAAGTTCACTGTGCGCTTCACCAAGGAATGCTACTTTTAAAGCCATACTCGCGATCAAAGTATCGAGCAGTAATAAATAGACCCTCCACGTTGTACTTGTCAAGTGATTTGTCTACCTGGAGAGAAATACAGTCAGCTTGCTTCAACAAAGTGGTTACCCGTTCTTGTTCCAAATATGCTACTATCTCCAGCATTTCTGAATACTGCGTAGGGTTTTTGTAGCGAAGGCTTCCATCCGTAGGTTCGAAAGGTGCAAAGGGGCAGTCAAGACCATAATCTCTGTAGTATGCCACTTGGTTCTCCGCATGTTGTTGAGCTAGAGAACGACTTGGCCATGACCACGCGGACAATGTTTTTATCACAGAATCATTGTAGACGTCGACCGCAATCCTAATTAGATTTGATATCAAGTTTTCTTCATATTTTTTCATAACCGCTACCCAACTGTGGCTGTCCGACTGCGAGCCCCAGAGCTTCTTGGCGTTATCAGCAGCGACTGCTGCAGAATGCACATTACCGATTAAGTGGTCAATAATTCTTTTGATTTCTTTCGCCTCGTCACACCTTACGTTACGCCTTGTGCTGTAGGAACCTGTCCATTTCTACTTGCTTTTTGTGCTTCGCTGANGTTGCCCTAACATATTACATCNCAAACCCTTTCTCTTGTCAAGATCAACGGATTCAAGAGCGGGATAGTGATCTTTGAGCNAGACCACGCTAATCCTGCATCCTTTGTACCATCGCTTTTCTGAAAAATGATTAACAGAAGTAATTTCTTTCGAAAAAGCAACATCACTTTTTTCATGACAAGTTGTGGAATGAGCGATGCCTGGTATGCAAGGGGGGTTGGGCTTACCTCCCCCTTGAGCTTGATATTTTACAAAAACTTTATTACCTGCGCAAAGGAGATTAATTGTTTTCGCATACGTTTTGCTTCTTATTTTGTCGACTTACTGCAAATGCCACGGAATAAATTTGCATGAAATTTCAAGGAACATTGTAAATGGGCCAAAAAATAATAATTATGTTTTGGTGGGAATTCGGGCTATCGTCTGCGTCCAGAAACCACCTCACCACTTTCTGCAGACCCTCCATCCACTACGCATGTTTAAGATGGTGTTCCGCGATAGTTCACTTTATCCGAAACAATTGTCTTTCTTTTGTCTACTATGGCTGATCAGCGCAAGCGCTGACCGCAATGGCTACATTACCAATTTCTGTAGCATGATAAAACTGTTGCACGAGCTCAAAAAGCGGAGTTGTTAACACAGAAGCATTCAGACATTTGATAATGTCTCAGCAGGGAAAAAGGAAAACTAAACATTTGCTGAACTTCCAGGCCCGTAACCAGCTTGGGACACCAGGGGGCGAAGAGTTTTTCAGAGGGGGACAAATTTTAAACTATGTCCAATAGTTTAAAAATACGTCCAACATATTTTTCCTGCGGGGCGAAAATTTTTCTAGGGGTCTTTGCCCCACCAACGGGCCTGTGGACTTCTATACATCACAAAAAACAAACGTTTTCTTGCGTACTTTATGCGCATTCTCAATTCTTGTGTGGTTTAGCAAACTTCGACCTTGAAACCGGGGTGTGCGCCAGCCAGTCCAGCCGCACTTTTTCTATGTTCAACTGCTCGAATTCGACAAGACAAAGTTGTAAATTGCTCTGACGTAGTGATGAGTGTGTTTCACTCCCCTGTTTTAACGCGCAGTCTGAAATTTTTTGCAGTTATGAACTGCTGTGTCGTAGCGTTGAGTTTATTTTTCTCCGATAGCCTAACTTGGAGCGCTGATAGTTTATATTCAGTGCAATGGCACATAAAATAAAGGGAGTGAATGTAAAAAAATATGCATATTATGTCAACAAACTTCGCCAAAATGTTGGCTCGGAAACATGGAAATGACGTCAAATTGTGACGTCACAAACAGCACACACTAAATACAAATGACGAACCAAACCCCCCCCCATGAAAATTTTCTGCGTACGCCACTGCGTGTAGACAGTGGCTCTTGCAATGCTTGCCCTTCCAGACTACTACTGCTTTTCTATCGTGGTACCTTTCGACAAAAAGCACTAATGTTTTTTAATTGCTTGTGAGACATCTTATTCACGAGGACTGAAGCAAATGCAACGTGCTACCGATTACTCTCTGAAAAATAAAATAAAACCGTCAGCACCTCTTTACCTCTAGTCTGGCCTCTTTCTTGATTTAACATGGTGCAATAAATCGAAACTAATAACTGATGACAAACAATGCTCTTTGTCGCATCACCAAACTTGTAATGTCGACGTGTCGGTCTCAGTTTGAAAGAATGCGTGACTTCCAGCCTAACACACGTACACAGGTTTACAGGTTCAACCACAAAATTTAGTTAAGTTCTGAAGTTCAGTGCAAAGTTTTAGTGCCGCCCAGTGGCTAAAATTCGGTGATACTGGGCGGCAAAGTTTCACAACTGGGCGGTAGTTTTGCCCCCAGTTTATAGTTATTTTAGGGCATGGGTCCACTTATACGTTGCTGTTGGGCCCCTTTGAAAGCAAGATACTTTACACGTTACAGTTGCAAAGGGGGGTCCGAGGCCAGTGCCTCGTTTGTCTTCCCTTAAACACACCACTGTATATAACCCTGACAATGGTCTTATATCAGACTATGAAACCGATTGAACACGTTCTGCACCATCTGATATGCGTGCTTTCTCACCTGTTGTGGGCATGTAAACACTGTAATGTAAAGTTATCTTTATATTATTGAACACATTGAAGTTGCTGATGAGTTTATCACTTCAAAAAACACAGATATCACGCGATTTTTCATAATAACCTAATAGACACAGAGATCGACTAAAAAAACAGACCTGGGTGGAAAAAACCCTCAGTGGGAGCCCTGGTCACATGCGGCGAAACGCCTACTCCCCATTACTTGAGGTGAACATTTGAAGATGTATTGCCGTGTTATTGTTATGCAATATAGACCAAGAGTACAACAATCCGCTAGCAAGTTTCTCAGCCCGGCCTCTGCAGGCAAAAGAGCGAACTGCGCACTTGCGCTAAGCGTGTCGGGGACCTCGCGGTCATGACTTTGCCCTGATGGGTTCATTTATCCGGCCCTGCGTACATGCCTAGTTGTATACATCCAGAAGTCCGATTTCCACTTCATCAACGTATTTTTCTAGTGATTGTTGTAAAAAAATGTAGGCTACTGTGTCTAGCCCAGGTAGTCTTTTCTTATTTTGTACTGCATAGCAGCAAGATACCTTGGTGCTAACGACCAAAGTTACACATTTCCGCAGCCTGCTGTTTAGACAGCCAGATGAGTTAATTGTGTAGTTAGAAGAGTCTATTTTGGGGGGTGTCCCAAAACAAGAGTAGTGCAGTTAGTGGATTATGGAGTTTTGACCGGTCTCATGTTTGCTCCTTCGCAGAGGCGTAACGAGGCCGAGAAAGGGGGCACAGAATTACTAAGGGAGAAGCCCAAAAGTCCCAACAATGTCACAAGCACTTCCTTCAATACAGCAAATTTTCTTCTGAAAGAGACCAGGTTCGACAATGGGAGCGCCAAACTTGCGTCTTGCCACGGGTGCCATCTAACCTCGTTACGCCCCTGCTCCTTCGGTAATAATGTTTTGATAATTGAATGATAGGATTGATCCTGCTTTCCTGGAAATCT
>JGI24021J15306_10008521_pt1 | contig 12619 bp, 12 predicted proteins | sample Ectturendosymbi1_FD_15306 | JGI IMG/M metagenome (IMG submission 15306) | reverse complement strand
ACCGAAAATGATTGTGTTGTGAAATTTTCGTAACTAAATCCAAACTTAAGGCGAGTTTGGCCGTTTGGTGGAATCTTTTGCCTTACATTTTTCAAGGAGGGCTGCAGCCCGGCAGCCCGTCTAGACGAGCCGCCCCTGGTGTACATACTTGAACTTAAGGCACAACCAAGCTGATACTGCTGGTGGATGTCTGCATGAGATTCGCGCTTTCAAGAAATGTTAAAATTAGCAATCTGCTCGTAAGCAAGATAACAATCACTTGCCGCGATGAACGTCAAAGGCAACGAGCTTTCGTGAAACACCCGCATTCTCCGACTCAGCGCACACAGTGGTGCAGAAGACGAGGCCATGCTCGGGTATGATAAAGATCTGTTTAACAGAGTTCGAAACAATACCATATCGCACCAGCGCATGTAAAAATGGCCAAACTGCTCCAGCGTATCTGAACACAGAATTACAAAGACGGATAAAATTCCAACGAAGACTCGCCGTTCAAGTCCCTCTGAGTTTTGTGAACGTTTTAACGTGACTCGCACAACACACTCGCACGAGCAGGAACTCTTCCGCAGCTCTGTTCTATTGATATAGAAAAATATCGGTGCACCGGGTAAAGGCAGACCACGCATTGGCTGGAAGCTCTCGAGGAACATGGCGAACATTTCATAATTTTGACGCAATCCCCGCATCCACACCAAATGAAAATGATTTTACGAGTAAGCTTACTGAAGCAACTTCTGTTATATAGCAAAACTAAGTGAAAAATATGCATTGAAACTGAAACTTTTCCGCCAACTTTTCGGAATCGCCATTGAAGATCATACAAGCATGTGCTAACAGTGCACACTGTCGACTCGCGCAACTGCCAGACAGCGTCATCCATACAGCAAGACGTGCAATTCATGCGAAAAAACGACAGAAACAGTGCCTTATTTTACAAATTGTGATGCTTTCTAAACCCAACTTGTTGCGCCGCCGAACCGGTAATTCTCACAGACAGAGGTACACCGCTGACTTTCAAAGCTTAATCAAACGGATATGAGTCAGAGTATATAACCTTCATGAATATTCAACGTAGTTTCTATAGCATGACCAGAGACCACAGTCCTGGCTTGCAAGTCTCGTCCGCAGGGAATATACGAATTACCGCCATGTTTTGAACTTGTCCTTGTGACCTTCGCATTGAGAACACAAATAACAGGAGTGCTCTCAAAGATTTCATCAACTGATCCGCCACTTTACACAACAAATTCTAACTGAAATGTGAAATCATGACGCCACAGTGAAGACAGGAGAACACCCTTGGCAGCATCAACAAAAAGCAACTTTTTTCTACGTCGACGAAACCCAAGTTTTTGACGAAATAACGTTTTTCTACTTGACGAAATAACGTTTTTCAGTGTAGCCAGAAATGTTTTAATTTATTTGCGAATTTTTTTGTAACGGATTAGTGTAGAGTTTAGACCAGGGGTGTGGAGCCGAAGCCCAAGCATTTTTGGATGGCTGGGGCCGGAGCCAAAAAATTGTAGATGGTGTAGTCGGAGCCTCAAATTTGGTTTCCCGTTCAACAGACATAGTTTGTGGGGCAAGCGAGTTGTATAAATAATACAACGGTTTTTAGTTTTTAACGGCCCAAATCGTTGGAGCCGTATCCGGAACCAAAAAACTTAGATGCCTGGAGCTGGAGCGCGAAATTTGAGTTCCGGCTCCACAGCCCTGGTTCAGACGAAAGTCAAGACATAGCCGCACGGAGCCTCGCATTTCTTCTTGGAGCAGTTGATGAAACAATTCCAAAAACAAAAACTTATCTGACAATCCACAGGAAAAGTGCTAATGGGTAGAAAAAGCCATACTAGAGGTGAAAAACAACACTTTCCACCAGGGTTGCGGAGTCGGAGGTAAAATATCCGACTCCGACCTTTCCAAAATTTCCGACTGCGACTCCTTAACGTAAAGGGAATGAAATTTGACTGTTAAAATCAATGGGAATCGTGGTGCACAGCAAGAAATGTGTTTCAACAAAAGTTTCAAAAAAAATTGTACCATTTCAACAGGAATTCCCAATTTAGGAGTGTGGTGTAAAAAATGACCCAATTGGACATCCGGAGTCGGATTTTTTTGTCCGATTCCGACTCCCAGTATTGTTAGGAATCCGACTCCGACTCCACTCAAAAACCTCCGACTCCTTACGACTCCGCAAACCTGCTTTCCACACACAGCCATCTTGTATGTATCAGTTCCAGTCTATCAACATGGTAAGGAGAGATAATCACAATTTTTAAGGTCCTGAGAGAGCATCGATTGAATGGGTAGAGCTCACTAAACATAAATGCGCCAACTGCACAACGAAACCGCTGTTAGACAGTGTGAAAAACCAATCATTGCTAAGCTTTTCAATGTTGTGCAGTTAAACATCCCATCCGTGTTCTGTGCGCGATGTCTGCTGCTGTGTGAAAATGTTGCAACAAGTTCGCCTCAAGTGATCAGATTTTTATGCAGGAACTGGTTTATGTAGAAACAAGTGGGGGGTTTGTGCCGAAACAGAAAAAATCCGTTTATCAAATTTAATCAAGTGTATGAAGTTTAAAGCAATAAAAATAAAAAAAATTTCTAAATTTTGCTCCAACACAGGTTGGTGCCAGACGCTTCATTTAAAAATTCTTTAGGGACAGTTAAGCTGGCAACATGTCTCCCTGGGGGTACGAGCTTTATTATAATGCAATTCGAGATAAAAATCCATTTTAACATGAATCAAAATGTGCGCAGCAAACGAGGAGCAGCCAAACTCCGTAAATCAAAAACAGAGTTTTGTCAATCAATGACCTTAAATTCAGCTTTGGAGGCGGTCGTATTTATTTGCTGGCAGACATACATTTCAGACAAAAAATTATTCGAAAAAAATAGTGACTGGAAGAAATGAAGGAATAAAAAATGGAATGCTTTTGTACAGAAATCTAAAACTGCGATCTAACAGCTTGTGGAAAAAGAGGAAAAGGTAAAAAAAATTAGTAGAAACACAGAAATAGAACGGCAAGTTAAAATAATTGGCATTAATCAAAATAAATCGCAAAGATTTTGCGCTTCTTGGAGCAGGAACTGCAGGCGTTGAGTAGTTCCACTGATCTCTTACAAAAGAGAGGCGAGGTAACGCAAGAACGCAGCAAGAAAACAATCGCAATGGTGGCAGGTTGCTTGCTCCGTGGAGTCCAACTTACGCATACCTGACTTACTACTGACACTGTACGCGCGCTGACTGCTAACCTCTTTGAACTGAGACGAATAGGACAAATAAAAGTCTTGTCCGACAACTGGCAGCGGAAACCAAGACACACCGGGTAAACTCACCAGCAAATTTGTTCTGAGATCCACCACACATTTGGTATACCGCTTTAGGTCAGTTAGTCTGTCGCTCATGCGTTTATCAATCCAACCATTCGCCAGTGCTTGTTCCAAGGTTACCCTGGTGCCATCGCTTGGATCAATAAGGCCACCTGCGAACAATCACTTGGTCAATTTTAGGATCAAAATCTCAACGTAAGAAATGAAACAGAACCGATGCTTTGCCACAAAACACAATAGGTTCGATAAACACACAAGGAAACTGCACAGCTCGCCAAAAATGTGGCTTTGTCACATCTCTTTTCTGATGTGAAGACAAATAAAAACAAACAAGCAATTACTGCAATAAAATGTTTTTAATGATACACACTGATCGCATACCAGCCTTACGGCAAAACAAGTGGAATTAAGCATCAGGCGACAGATAAAACGGACGAAATTACCAGGAGTTGCACAAACCCCTCATCATAGGAGACTTACGACAGTTACAGCCGGAAAATATCTATCAACAAATTTATCTACAACTTTTCAACAGTATCTGAGCCATGACGCAACCGTGACGTCTTGGCAGTTGTCTGGCAAACGCACGCACCAGTAATGCACTGGAATTCGAGAAGACGAGTTCCACTCTCATAGTAACACAATCCACGCTTAATCGCCGGACCAAGCGGAATGATCGAGTTCGAATGTCTGTCCGGAAAGCCCTTGAAGGCCTTCTCAGCATTTGACAGTCGCTGCACGATCCTCTTCTCAATCAGACCGGCACTGACAGCTTCGGTGAGACTGAGTCGCGAGGAGGGCTTGCTTAAGTCGATGATACCTCCTGTGGCAGACTGGAACATAAAAGTAAAACGTTTTGCGTTATGGTAGATCGGTGGCTTTGTATCATAAGCGCCCCACATTTTTCCATGTGAAGCATACAACCGTATTTGATTCGTTCCCCTCAAAATATTAATGTTTATGTCGGTGATTCCATTGACTAACTTGCGTTCGGCGCAAGGTTAAAGGCAAAAACTCAGCACACGAAAAATCCGTTTTTTTCTGTCGATTTGGAACACGGGTTACTTGCGCGTGCGACCCGGGCAACAACGAAAAACAGTTGACGCTGTTCGAAAGTAGCGAATTCAGAACAAGCGCATCGTCAAACGCATTGAGTCCGTTTGGAACTTGCAACATATCAGCTTTTTTCTGCACGTGGCTTTAGAAAAACAGTATCGCTTTATAAACATTCCGTGGTTGACACTCATCAGTCACCAGCCGTTCTAGAAGTCAGCAATAAAAAAAATCATGAGGTGGTATTTCAATCTTTGACAACTGAGTAAACAACGTCTGGCCAAGTGGTTTAAGAAAGCACAGTTTCGTAGCTGCAGAAGTTCACGAAAATGCAGCGACCGAGAAACATATAGTAAGGTGCAACTCAGCTCAATCTTAACGTTTCTCTGCGCTTTGTAGCTTTTTCATTTCCACATCAAAGTCGAAAATAAGGTTCTTGTGTTTGTACAACTCGTGCCACTGTTTGATGATCTGCTGCAGAACACTTATCAGCATACAATGCATCTTCCATCAACCTCGTGGTGTGCGCCAACTCGGAAGTGTGCCCAACTGTGTGGATCGTAAAACAGGGATTTCCGGGTATACGTAGTTTTACCTTCGCCTCGTAAGTTACAGGCCGGCGGAAAAATTTGAAAGATTAATCGAAATCAATTATTTGAAAACCAAAACATGCGAATAGCAACCCCATCTCTTACGTGTGTGATGCAAGCAATTGTCATTTGGGGCAACAGTTGGTTTTAATCCGTACAGGAACAAAAAAAACAGTTAACACCAAAAACGTCAACATTATCAAGACAAGTCAACCAGCAACGCAAAAGTTTATAGTAGTTCGTTCAACTTCATACCACTGGTGAGCGGGTTTGTTGCATTATTGCGAAATACGCGCTGCGATAACAGCGACTCTCGGGGGGTTTGGGGGAAAAACGAATGATGCCTTGGAATAAAAAGTTGCATTGGCGTTGGTCGACAACAAAACAGAGACATTTACTTTGGAAGTGGCAGTAAATGTCAGACAGTAAAGCCATCTTCAATGAAACTCTTCAATCTTTATTATGCTGATCTATCGTGACGCGTTACGTCAGGAAAAAAGCATAGTGATGTAGCGCAGGCAGAGTATTTATCTCAAAGGGCTTTTGTACCTGAGCTTCAAAGAGACGTTGGGCAGTGGTAGCATCGACCAATCTTCGTCGTTCCGCTTCAAGGATCGAGATACACTCGCCTTGTTTCACGTCAATCACCCCCGCGATGGGTTGCGATTGGCCGCTGGAGAGGAGGAGCAACTTCGCCGACAGCTCTTCGGCGGAGAGAGCCGCCTGCAAAGGACACGAACGGTCAGCACTGCACGGGACTCTTACTCTTTTGCCTTCCACAGACAGGACAAACCCATGTCGCGCCACAGAACGCAAAACGGACCCACAAACATTACAGTTAAGGAATCCTCTAAATCAGCTATGTCCAACCCGCGGCCCAGTCGAAGGTTTCGTGCGGCCTAGTTAAGGTTTTCACTGTAGTAAAAGTATCCTACACACTGACAACCTGTCCTTCTTAATAATCTTGAATTTGACACCTTTGATGCAGGTGCCTCTTTATCATGTTTGGACCATTGCATTTGGGATCAGAACGCTTTCAATACATTAGTTTAAGCTAAATTGAGTTTGTTAAGGTCAAAGTAAGCCATCCGATATGCGGCCCTCATTAATATGTCATTCAATGTGCGGCCCTGGTTAAGTCAATGACATAATTTTTGGTTCAGTAAGCCGATTGGCTTGGACATAGCTGCTCTAAATGCACAACGACCGTTGCTGTTTCGGCAGCATCAGTTCGCTTCCATGCTTCATAGGCACGTTCATTCAACTTCTCAATCTTTACAAGAAAGGCAATGACACAAACAGTCGCCCTGGCAACAGCCTCAAGCAACTGAACTTTTACCTGCGCGAACACATCGTTGTTGTTGTTATTGTTGCTGTTGCTCGAATCCTCAGTTTTGACAGGGGACAGAAGCGGTGGCTTAGGGGGTTCGTCGCTGTCCACAGTCACCTCTTCCTTCCAGTCCCCTTCTTGCTCCATCAGCTGCAGAGCAGACGCTTTGTCCAGCAAACCTGTCTCAACAAAAATATTAATCAAGTCACTTTTGAGAATGAACCACGTCGTTGGTAAGGCTTGAAAATGTTGAACAGGTGCGGGTATTAGTGTCAATAAAATGAAAATCTCTCATGGCTACTGTTGGGTTCTCTTTGCTATCTTTTCCTGAACACAGTCCAGCAGCGACGTGGAAAGTGTCGTAATGGGTTGTGATTCAGACAACAGTTCCGAATGCATGGCTCACAAACCCTTCAGGGCACAGTAGGAAAGTTTTAGTGCAGTGGTACCCAGTGTTTTGCTGGTCACAGACCACTCCAAAAAACAAAAAAATCACGCCTGCAAGCCCTTACGCAACTATGGCTAAAGAAAACAATTAGCAAGATTATATTGCAAAAGCAGTAGCAATGTACAGTTTCCAGGGAAATTCTGTATGATACATATCAGTCCAGTCCCATTGTATTCAGTACTACCTTTAGACTAGAGAACACAACCCTCCAGTTAGTTGACAAACAAACCTTTCTTATACGCCTCCTTGATAGTCATTTCAGCGCCGGAATCAGGATCAACAATCACCACTTTGCGTGATCTGTGACTTGTTTTTTTCTTTTTATGTTTGGAGGGGGTGCTCTTGGACTTTCGGGGCGATTTCTTTTTTTCTCGCAGCGGCAAGTACACGAGGCCAGTGCCAGGCTCGACTGTACATCGCGACATCAGTTCCAAGTAAGTCAAGTTCTCTTCTGTGTTGGGATCGAAAAATCCCTGCGAACGCAAAGTGCGTCGTTGAATCAACTCAGAAGCAATTTGTGGAGGACACAAAATTCACTGACTGTTCTGAACTATTTCCAGCCACTGAATGCTACAGGAAGCCTGCGCTGGAGATTGAGGATCAGCGGCGGAAAACAGGCGTTTCTTAATGATTACGTCGGAAACGTTACCGCGTTAGAAGTCATTTGTATCTGCTCGACAGGAATTTCGCAGGAAGGCAGTTCGGTTGCACGTGGTGGCAACGTATGTATACATCACCATTGCTGTTTTATATTCAGTTAAGTTTTATATATTCTGTAACGATTGCAATGCGCCAGGAGCAGGGACTTTCCAACAAACCTTCTGCTTATGACGTAACAGACATGGCCGACCCTGACGGTTTGCTTTCAGCAACAGCGTAATCGGGAGCCACAGCTTACGTCACCCTCTATTTACAGCAAATGAAACGTCGCTGCTGCTCCTTTCGTTACTATGGTGACAATGCATTCGCTTAAACTACAATGGTGACGACCGCTTTTTAGCGATAGCAGCGGCCAACCTTTGATGCAAAACTGCAACACCATCCCTTGGAAGCGTTTTTGATGCGTCCTCGAAGTCCACATTAGACGTAACGTTGTTGATTGTTTGCAGAAAATCTTAGAAGTTCATTTCAACGTGCAGATAAATGTTACCTAAGTCTCTTTGACATAGTAATACTCGATGTGGTCTCCGAAACCAAGCTCCAGGAGCGGTAATACGCAAGATTCTTAAAATTGACCACTCTTAGAATTGTGTCTATTTGCTGCCCTTTCCGTTGACCTATGTGATCACTAAACACTGAAAGATTTTATTCACAACTGTCGCATCACGTATATGTTCGCCAGGGAAACAGAAACTTAACCGGAAAATACGGAGTGAATTGGAATATAGCAAATATTTTATTACTCAGTGGATCTCATTATATTTTCGCCTGGTTTCCATGACACCGAAACGGGACCAGTGCAGTATTTACCTTCGTGTCGTCAGATGGATCAGTCAGGATGGCGAACATCTTTTCGTTGAAAATTCCACGTCTGTATGCGACAGTCAGGGGGACCCTAGTTGAAACCCGGGGGTCAATTAGCCCTCCAGTGGCGATCTGAGCTTCAAGAAGGCGAATTCCACGCGACTCAGTCACAAAACCCTTGTTCATCGCCTGAAACACAACGACCATGAGACGCAAGTCCTGACAAGCATTGCAGAACGTGCATTGTAAAGCTGACGACGTTTTTGAGGTAAGCTGCAACTGAAGAAGTTCATAAATCACCAAAAAGAATCAAGCAATGACGGAATGATCCTACCTGCAAATACTTAAGTTCAACAGCGGGGAAAAAAATTCAACCTAAATTTTAAAAAGTCGTTTTTACCAAAAAATCTACAAACTGCACGCATAGTTTTTTTTGTAAATCGCATACGGTTCTCAGTACAGATGGTTTTGTATGAGACAGGGTGGTTCAAAATGTCACAGACTTCCATCACGCTTATTCCAATGAGTTGAATTGCAAATCACTGCAACATCCCATACCTCGAAAAGAGACAAAGTGTTGCCGCTGACTCTATCCTGATAACCCAGCACTGCTCTCTGTGCTCGCTCAAGCGCATCTTTCTGCGTCGAATCAACCAATCCGCGCTCGAACGCCTCGGCAACGCTAAAGCGTTCGCCGGTGCGTGGTTCCACGATAGAGCCGATTGCAGCCTGAGCTTCGAGTAACTCTAAACCTGAAAATTAAAACAGACGCCCCTGTTTTAAAGCTGGTTGCCATTGGGCTTTTCTTTGCAATTCTGCGATGCGAGCAAATAACCCACGAACATCGCAGTAATTTTTTTTTAGATGAATTTATGTAAAAACACACGAAAGCCACAAAGAATAGCCAACGACATGAGGCCCATACGCACCTGTTCCTCGCTTGAGCACGCCCTTTTGTATGCATTCCAGTATTCCCAACTTTTCCCCGCTTGCTTCCACTTGGATGCCGGCGATCGGCTGTTCGCCAATCAAATACTGTTTGATGGACGAGAAAAGGTCGCTCTCCGACAAATGACCAGCCTCGAGTGCTTGAGCGGAGCTTTCACTGACGATCCCAACCTCAAGAAGCGCAACCAGGGACACTTGCCTGAAGGACAATGCGGGCAAACGTTAGAGTCGAGACAGCAATGACAAGATTCGCGCAAAAATCTGTACATCGCGAAGTAAACTACATACACAGTCAACTTTTGCGCTTCATCAAAACCATGTCTGTGTCTTGTGAAACACAGCAGTGCAAGAAATAAGTATACACTTCCACAGATACTGTGAAACTTTTTTTTCTGCATTGATGAAGTGGTAAATGTCGAGCAAATGATATGTTCGCGATCGATTTCTCGACACAGCAACAAAAGACGTCATGCAATGGGTTCAGGAGACGCCTCAAATTTCCGACGACAGCGCAACAGCACAAGAGCTCCAGACTTAATAACCGAAACCAGGGTTTTTTGAAGGTCTGACCATGGTGACCGTAAAGACATTTTGGGAGATCGCACATATTTCATCTGAATACCGAGATGGTCGTAAAGCAAAGTTTTAGTGTATATTGCTGGTGGTTGAGCAGTGAACTTCTGTATTTTTGAGAGTTTCGGTCTCTCAAAGTTCCTTTTAAAAAAACTGAGCGAAACATATTTATTTTGCACGAAAAGTGCAGAACATAATCAGAGCAGTACAAATAATGACCCACATTCAAACCAATCAGTTCTAAGCCAGAAAAAAACAACGGGTCCAAAAATATACCTAAAAAGGCAAAAAACTGACTTCAGAAGTAGACGTAATTCAAACTGAAATCAGCAAGATGTGCAGTGAAGTCGCGCGCCATTACGATTTTCACAAGCTTTTTATGACTTGTGTATATTAAGTGCACGGAGGAGACTTCTGCAGCAAATCAGTTTTTCGTTGCATTATAAGCAGGAGTTTGCACTTGCAGTTCGCTGTGTTTTAGTGAATGGTTTGACAATGCGGAGCACGAAAAAAAGAAAATCATTTTCGGATACTTGGAGACTTGCTTGCTATGATTTGATCAATACGGTATATTCTAATTGTTTTTCAACAATTCATGTAAAATCATTCAAAGCTGTGACAAACCTTTTCAAAAAAGTGTTGAAGAACACATCAGACCGGTTGACTTTCTTGTTAGACCCAGCAGAGGACTTCGGCTGATGCAAAAAAAGAACAAGATAAAACGTTTAGGAGTCGCATCCACTTCTGCTTCGAACAACTTGTGCAGCGGCACTACCGTGAGATTGAGGCTGATCACACGAAGACGCGCCCTTGGGTCGTCTGGACATCTTCCGAGCAGAGAATCGTAGGAGCATTTTTCTTTTGTTTCAGGATTGATGAAAAGCTTCATATCATCGGAGGTGAGACGAGCCATGAGAGATCCGTCTATCAAGCCACGTCTTAGCGCCAGCTCTTTACTCAACCGAACCTTGGTCTGCAAAAAAACACAAAAGAAGTTTGCAAACATATGCAAGTAGTGGAAACACGGGATTTTCACATCTATGATGCATGGCGACAGCTATGCCTGTTGGCTGCACAGGCAAACCATGAAAGAGGCAAATGTTTATATCTTTGTTGAAAGCTAGTTTTGGCATTTTTAATGAAGCACGATGGTGCTACATCGTTGTTGAAATTTAGTCCCAGTTGAAATTGAGACAGGGATATGAAGTGAAATAGACGCATAGGATTTTACTGCCCTCGCATTTCCACAGATTGGAGATACTTAAGCTTTGGCGGGACATGCAAGACAAGGTTCACTTCAGAAGGTTACCTGATAGTTCAGTTAAAACGACCAGGTTATTACCAAATACCAGCTTGAGATTGCAAACATTGAATAGATGGATAAATTGGCAGTAAATTACACGTCCATATTGAATGAGCAACACTAATATGTTACAGAAAAGCCCCAAGGTACCCACACAGAGCGATGACTTCTACAATACAAAACAACGGATGATCTTGGACGTAGCACTTACTCTGTGGTCAATGATTCCGCCTGTGCAAAGTTGTATGTGCAAGATTCGCAAAACTTCGCTTTCGGTCAGTATCTTCCTGCCAATCAGCTCGGTGTATGAAACCACGTCACTCTTTCCAGGTTCCTTTGAGCTGTGAAGAGTAATAAGAATCATTATTTTGTGCACACGTTTCTCATCATCAAAAATGCTCTTGCCTTCTACAATCTTTGAATATAGAGAGGCACAACACTTAACCAAAGTTGTTGACAATGTCGTCAAGTCGAACAACACTGTACAGACCAACTTTCAACAACAAAAAATGCACTGATTTCATAAAGCCATTAACTGGACAAACGAACCCGATCACGGCCGTTTCAATGGCGGTCAGTTTCGAGAACTGCTGGCGTTCAATGATGCCGGACATGTAAGCGTCTTGCGCAGAGAAAACCTCCCCAGTTTTCGGGTTGACGATGCCACCAGTGCAAGCCTGAAAAAGTCACATCGTTTGAACACATAGCATTAATGACCAACACAAGATGAACAACCAGATGCAGACTGCCAATGGTTGTAGCAAAGATCGTAACGCAGCTTTCAAGTTCGCGCTGATAACAAAACCATTTTGTGGTCCCCGTGCCTATGAAAATCAAACACATTCCAACAAATCTCAGAGGAACTGAAGGCTATGTTCCTTTGCATCAAACAAGTTTTTTCACGTGTTTGGATCTACCATGAAACCTAACAATATTTGAAAGTATCTGGTTGATCTCAAGGAGGTAAACTGACAAAAATGGCCAACTCGAGAGATCGGTTGCTGCACACCAGAAAAAAAGTGAAGAACTGCTTAAACTTTCAATGGTCCGTGATACCCTAGAAAGACCCCAATACCTGTGGTACCCTGCACTTCAATAAAAAACGTACGTTTGGTTTTACGTCAGGGTTTTTTAGGGACCCGATTCGTGTCCCGAGAATTGTAAATCGGGTCCCTAGAATCAGGGAAAATTATCATCGGGTGCCTGGAATCAGAGAAACTGGGTCCCCCTACAGGTCCATACTGGGCACCTAACAATTTCCTTTAAAAAAAACTGTTTTATGTATTTACGACTTACGTTCTATTATTTTGTTCGTCACGATAGATCAGTAAGCCGGTGAAGGCCTCGTGGGGGTCAACAACCCTCGGTTGATAAATTACGATTTAAATGGGTTCAATGCAATCAATATATTAGAAGTGGACAGAATCAAGGAATGCACTGACCTGCGCTTCAAGAAACATCAGCGCAACTTCATTGGTTATGTATCCACGGTTGAAACATTCCAGAAAAGACAGCTGTTCGCCGGTGCCCAAGTTGAGGACAGCAGATATGGCGGGTATTCCCAGTAGCTGGGG
>JGI24021J15306_10008520_pt1 | contig 12619 bp, 6 predicted proteins | sample Ectturendosymbi1_FD_15306 | JGI IMG/M metagenome (IMG submission 15306) | reverse complement strand
CCCGCCGAAAATTCACCTTTTCCATTTGGAAACACGGCCCTCCAGCCAGCCCGCCCGGCCCGCCGGCCCTCCAATTAGTGTTATCCGCTTTTCCCCACTGTTTTTTGTTGTTTTTATGCTTATTTTACCTGATGTTGATTTGATGCTTTTTATTACTTTCATTACTTCTTGTAAAACGTCTTCAATCAAAATCTGGTTTGTGCTAGCAGCAGGGCTGGCTGAGAACTTGATCCAGGTAGTCTTTCGCCAACCCTTTGTTTGTGATTCAACAGAACATGTTAGAACACGATTTCTAAGCTGCGAGACATAAAATTTCTTATTTTTTATATTTTTTCATCACTATATAATCCTAATCAACTAGTGATCTTTGATGTCATTGTATCTCCTCTTGCTGCATTCGGGTTATTTCGTTATTTGAGTCGCAAAAATGCATGATTAAACCATACCATACCAGCACTGAATTGAACATGTTGCAGTAACATTTTGTTTCTTGAAAGTCGTACAACGAAACCAGAACAGCAATTTTAATGTTTGAGTGGTCCCACTTGCACATTTTGTGGGTACCGTAAAGACCAGTGAAACTTGTTTTAGTAGTGCAAAGACTTTTCATTGCATAACCCTGACAGTTTCTGGCAACAGCACAGGGGTCAACCAAACACTCATAAATTGTATGAATTATGAGGTTGCTTGTGTTAAGCAATCAGGCTAAATAATTGAGAAACAATGGTTAAAGCTGGCTTCCAGACTTTAAACCAGAATTACAATACATATTACATGTATAGGCCAATCATTCAATTAATCAAATTCTGTATTTGTTTTGCATGCTGGTCAAGCAAATGTGGAAACTAATGCTTTGATTGTTTTTAAGTCAAAACAAGGGATGTCTGTCAAGATACTTCCTTAACTTATTAGGTATCATTGCTTTGTTTGATGACTTACACTTAGTGCTGTAGCGATTAGAGAGTCCAAACGGCAAGTGTGTAATCAAAGCAATATGGAAATTAGCCATATGGGACAGAAAAAAAGTTTTACGATATAGACCTATCACCTCTAGAATTTAAGTGAAAACCTTACACAATCAAAGCTTAAAGTTTAATTTAAACTGCCTGTTGGGTGTCTTTTCAACCTGCAGTTTCACATGTGGAAGTCCAGCTGGTAAATGGTTGTTGTGGTGCAGTTACTGAGTTAGACCAGCAGGTGATCACACAACCTTTCACTGTGCCATTGCTAAGAAAATGGTCATTTCTCAACTGTTCTACATTTGAGTCAGTACAGGATATAGTAGCCTTTGAATCAGAACAGGATATAGTAGCCTACCATAAATGAAAGTAACACAAGGAAGTAGATATTGATAATGCAGCAATGGCAATGTCAACACAATCGCTGATATATGTAGCAAAGCAATGTAAATAATTTTGTTTTTACTCTAAAAATGTAAATAAGCATCTTTGCAGATGACAGCTTAATGGTTTGATCACTGCATGCAAGGCACAATAAAATAAAGGAACAACTCAAGACTCTGCTAATTATCACTCAGACATAAAATTCGCTGCTAGCCTGAAGTTGAACAGTGAACACCATATTGGAGCTATAGTTGGGACTACTTTATTCATACAATACGTTCAGGAAAAGTAGATGGACAGCTAAGAATATCAAGTTATTCTCGTATGCTGAGGATGACCCTCAAGTGGCATGCTTGATATCAATGGAATATGTTTTAAGTGGACTTATCTTCAGAGAACAGTTGCTGCCAAACATGAACGGTTTATAGAACATTTTATCTTAATTCATTCCAACACTCATAGGATGCCTAGTAAGTGATGGAGGAAGAAAACTACTGGCTTTCACTCTCAGGCATGGTGGCCAGCTATGTTACAGCCTCAACCAATTGCTAAAGCAGAAAGCGGTAAATGATCCCTCAGCAGTCATATGACCAAATGCTTGATCTCAAAAACCTAAACATGTCAGAATTTGCAAGTGCTGAATAAGACACATGAAACAAACATTCCACAATTGTTATGACCAAAATGTACAATAGGAAATACAAAAAATACCATTGTTTAATATTCAATTAAAAATTGATCCTGGCTATGTAAGACAATAAGAAGCTCTAGCTTTACTATAAGCTTTCAAGGAATAAATCGACTCTTGAGACTCTGGTTCCATAACTTTGCAATGATTCTGATTTCCAGATATATGCCATTGATGTAAACCACTGTTGGGGTGGTAAAAAGCTGAATAAGGGCTGTTTTGAACTTGGTTTATTTTTCAAGATCGCCTCAAATCTTTAAATTGAAAAGTACATGTAAATGAAAACAAAGGAAAAGTATAACTTTAAATTAAATCCTTATTTTGCCAAGTTATGAGGAAAGAGGTAAAAGAATCGAATGTGACTTTGGAAATGAAGTTTGCCAACTGCTGTGCAAGACCTACATATCTTTCAGATAGAATTTTGATGGATTGGTTTGTTGAAATATTCTTGGAGAAAAGACAGTTGTTTTTCGCAGTTACAGCAACTTCCTGTGTAACAACATAATCACACTGTAGTCATCAAATGCAACACTTCTTTTTTGAGTGTCACTTGACAAATTCAATTAAACATACATTAAATCAGCTAAATATAAAACTATTGGTTGAAATTTTCTGGTACTGCAGGTTGTTTCAGTGTTTAAAGTGATAAAAGACTTCACAATGTAAGCACGTGTTTTGTGCTACTTTATCATATGTCAATGGATTGTATTCCTGAAAGCATTTTGGCTCTTGATAATGATCAACTAAGGCAACAGCTTATTGCTGCTGGAATACAGCCTGCTCCTCTCACTCCTACAACACGCAAACTATTTCAGAAAAAGCTTGCAAGAAAACTTGGGAAGTTGCCAGACAGCACTGGTGTCATTCCTCTGTCATCTTATAGTTATGTCTCAAGTTTGAAGGATGATTCACAACAAAAGCAAAGTATGTTTTTTATTTATGAAATATCTTTTTCAAAGCATATTTTTGTAAAGTTTCCGTAAGTTTCTACTGTCATTGTCATATATGTTTTTATTAATATCACAATCTGCAAGTGTTGTTTGAAATAGTTGAGTAGAGCTTGCTGTCAATTGCTTTGAGTTGTGTGAGTTCTTCAGAATTTGGAAAATTGTGTTATTACCTGAAATACCATATTTTGTTTAACCATGTGTACTCCAGGCAATAGGGTTGCAGTAAAACAGATTAATAAATCACTTATATCAGTGGTTCTCCACCTGGGGTTCGTGAACCCCCAGGGGTTCATGGCAAGATTTCCAGGGGTGCTTGGATGGCAGTTGAGTTTTCATATATTGCTATTTTTTAATATCCCATACTAGAGGAAAATGTGTGCTGATTGAAAACTCCGTGTAGCTTTTGCCTGATCTTGTGTTGTTGTGATGCAACAATGTGAAATCTATGGCTTTTCCAGCTAACCTGGGTGTTCGGATTGATAGTTTTATGACTCAGGGGTACTTAACAGGAAAAAGAAAAAAACCCCTGACTTTTCTGTTTTCTGTTGTCTCTGCCATCCACTTTGGAATAAACACACCACTACCAGTCATAAGCCTAATTTTGTTGTAAAATGTGAGGGGGACAGCTTGGTGTGAAACCACTAAAGAGAAAAATGTGGGGGACATGGCATATTACATCCCCACTGTCTGAAAAAGTGGGGGGATGTGTCCCCCACCTAATTGCACCCATGTACCAGTGGTGTGTTCAGTTGAGTTTGTTGACATACAATATAATTTTAATCAGTAAATCACTGCTGTTAAAGGTGAGAATACTGCTGCTAAAATAGCGAGTTGAATCACCTTAATGCAGTTTCAAAATAATTTTAGTTTTTTTGGATTTTAGCCTAGTTTTTGATAAAAACTTGACCGAAATACTATTATCTAGCAGTTTGGGCCTAAGGCCAGATGAAGTGGGCCAAAAAGGCCTAAAACTACTCTACTTATGGCGTCACTCACAAAAAATCCAAAACCCCCAATTTTTTTTCATTGCAGACTTGAAGACCTGCCGAGTCTTTTGAGGTTTGAACAGCTCTCTAGCGCTTTCAGTGCCAGAGTTAATGCCTGTGCAAAGACACCTGCAAACTGTTGGTTTTAGGCTAAACCATACCGGCAGCTTAGGTGTTAAGTGGCCACGCCCTGATATTATTGAAATTAAGTAAGTTTTTCAAGTTGAATGTTTTACCGTTTTAATCAAAAACATAGTGTAGCTCTTCAGCTACAAATGTCATAAAATGATCTCTCATCATTATGTGCTAGAAATTATTGCAACATGGAAATTTCCACATAGCCTACCATGTTGTGCACAACATGCAGTTACTGAAGGCATTTTGAGGCAGACAGGCAACTAGTTGCCATGAAAACTAAATCTAGAAGCTGGCTTTAATGTGGAAGATGACTTGATCTGTGCATTGCCATGTATTAAGTCTCAAATAATCACTTCTTGCATTCATTTTCGTGCCCGCTTTTCCTCTGGGGAGGGTCATGGGTGCAGCAGCCATAGGCTATGTGGAAATTTCCATGTTGCAATAATTTCTAGCACATAATGATGAGAGATCATTTTATGACATTTGTAGCTGAAGAGCTACACTATGTTTTTGCACTTGAGATACCTCACAGTCAACAGCAATCTGAGTTGATTCTATTGGCTCCACACTAAGACGGGGTGAAGCAAGGTTGGAGATATAATCACTCCACCTGGTCCTTGGGCGAGCTCCTTGGCTGCTTTCTTGTGGGTGCAACTACCAGGACTTGCCTCACCAATCTTTCCCAAAGTATTCTGGATAGATTGCCGAAACAATGCAGCTGGGATCTTTCGATTCGGAGAAGTGGTTGACATTCAGGGTTGGCGAATTTTACAGCTGCACACACTTGTTATGAAGTGTCACACCATGAACTCTTCAGGGGCATTGAAGAGCAGGGGCATGACAGGGAAATTCCTTCCTGACCTTTCAAAAGGGTGGGAACTGGATGAAGGTGCCTTTTGATAGCACAGGTTATTTAACGGTTTAACAAAATTGACTTCAAACAACTTATTGTAGCTGTTCGTGCACACAAACTTCAGAATGGTTTTCTATCATTTCTGTTATTTTTTTGAGGTCAACATTGTTGCTGAACAGAAACAAGCACAATTGGTAATAATTTTTCTGTTTTTTAAAAGTTTCTGTTGTTCTCAACTTTTTTATTTTCCTGCTCTCCCACTGCTGTTCCGACGTTGGAACTCTTTGCAAAAATTTTATGCTTCTAACTATGCAAAATATCTATGCTTCTGCCACAAGCCTCTCAATCGTTTAATATCTATGCTTCTAACAACAAACAGGCCCAGCCTTCACATTTGATTGCAGGCCACATTGTGTTACTAAAAATTTTGTTATTTGTTTTTACTTTTGCTCTGTGCATGTGCAGCAGTTGTCACTTCGGGTGAAGTTGTACAGTAGGTGTGCCACGGACCTTTTGTTTATCAATTGGGCCACATGCTTGAAAAGGTTGAGAACCCCTGATATACATGATTTCTATGGTTGGTGTACAATTTTTAAAGCAGTAAAATCATATATCAAAATAAAATACACTTTTAAGGTTTTTTCAGTGAAAAGAAAGAGTGTAATCTAAGAGATTCTTCTCTGGATACTTGGAGCCCTACAACATTCTATGGTATTCAAACATCAGATCACCCAGGTTTGTGATTAAAAACAGTGATTTTGCCATAAGAGACCTGTCATTGATTTGGATTTTTTCATCTACCAGGACCCTATGTATATGTTGATAAACATGATGCTTTCAACTTTTTGAAGTTGCATCCTGCTGCAAGACTAAAAGCTTTTCAAAGTCGAAAGGATGCTGAGAACTTCTCTACTTGCAAAGGGTGTGGTGAATACATACAAGTGTGCTTGTCCATTTGCTTGTCATATGTTTATTTTTAAGAGATACTAAGTACTATATTTCTTGAGTCTTCTGCATGATATTCCAACCCTTATAAACATTGTGAGAATGGCTTCAAATCTTACATTTTAGGTTCGTGTAAGTTCTTTTAACTACCATAACTGGTTGTGAGTTTTGCTCTGCTGTTGTCGTACCAAACATGCTCTGCGTAAGGATGGTTATATTCATCTATGTATGAAAAACAGTATATAAACCCATGTTTATCTTCTTTACAGAACCTGTTCTCCTTCACCTGCTTTGGAGGTGCGTTCAGAAAAATCTAATGAGTTTAAAATGCCTAAGCAGCAAGAGCTTAATGTGCTAGCCAAAGCCATTGAATCTGGAGATGGAGTTATGTTTGACACCTTGGTGTGGAAAAATCCACGTTATCTCATCAGTGCTGCTGATGCTCCTGTTATTCTCAAGCCTGGAGCCAGGTCCTTACTTGTGGTGTATATTAACGTTAACAAAAGCTATCGCTAACTTTCTTTCGAATTGGGTAAAAAACACCATGCCTGCCAACTGGTAGATCCAATTTTTTGGTTAAGGGCATGAATTTCTGTGCAGTTTTGACTCCATTTCGTTTTTAGAGATTTATGACTAGCAAAAAATGACATAATGGCAACTATTTTATCAGAAATCTGTTTGGTACATTCGCTAGCACCAGCAACCTATCATTCAGTCTTCCTTTGCTACTAAAGGTAATACGGTTACCCTTGCGTTTTTCTGTAAAAATTACAACTCGATTGGGCAAGTACGATTGCGACTGATACTGGTTCATAAATAAACAACGTTTCAAACATAATTATGCCTCACTTTTTGCAAACAACTGTTGGAACGTTAGACTACAAATCACAATTAAAATATGAAGATTGTATGCTATTAAATAATGTGTATCACGGTTGGGAATACAAATGGTAACGCCAGTAATCTCGAGTGGCTCACTGAAACGGTGAGTCAAACCGATAGACGGGCGTTTTTAATCAAAGGCGATTCTGAAATTTTCATTGTTTCCGCTCACTCTGGCGGAAGCAAAATTTTTGTTCATAAAAGTTCCGCCCTTCGTTAAACCATTAGTCTTTGCAACATGCTTGACGTGTTGTGCTTGCCCCCTTTATTGTGTATGCTACATCACCTGCGTGAGTTTGGGGTATAGCTTTCAACGCTTCATTCATTGAATCTTGCCAAGGATGAACAGCTGTTTTCGAAACATCCAACATGATTTCGTTTAAATCAGCAGTTCCAAAACTTCTTGGATACTGGGTCAAATATGCGATCTTACCAGCGTTCGAGGGGCGGACTATTTTGTGTATTAATAAAACATGTATAACATTAGTCACATTTGCATATTGCTATTTATTTGCTCGGTCGGTAACATGTTTGTAATGGGACTTATTAAACTGGTTCTTTTGTTGCATAATAACAATATTTGGTTCTACGCTTGATGTTGCAATACGGAGAGTATCGTGCAAATGTGCATCTGAAACTCTGTTTTGACACTTGGACTTAAATTTTATACATATTTTTTAGGAAAGAATAATTCGCAAAGATAAGTGCTTCCAAACAAACAAATCATTTTTTGAACGCGTTTTGAAATCTTGGGTTTGGGAGACACACCTTGGAAAATTCCAGAAGCGTTTTTGACAGAAATTTTGCTTCCTGATCCTAGTCATTCTGTAATTCTATGAATTCGATTTGGATATCTATTGGCACTGTTTCAACATCAGTGTCAAAAGGGCATCGAAAACATTTTGATGCAATTTTCCAAGCTACGCAAGTCCTGAAATCAGCGACCAAAATCATGTTGCAACTTTGCAATTTCATCAGCATATTCGGCACCACTGTCACTTTCATGAAATCCAAGTGCACTTTGCTAACACGGAAAATGATCAAAACACATTTTGGTGTAACTGTCTTGATATAACAGGAAATCAAACTATCTTTCAGCTTTGTTTCAAATTTCACCAAAAAGATTGTGTAAGGAGTTTTTCCTTTCCTTGCAATGAGGCATCATTCAGATAGATAATTTAATTTGCTGTTGTATCCACCAAGAAAGTAAGTTTTGAGAGCCATTGAGCATTAGAAAAGTCATGCGGTTTCCCTTTTGAATCCATATAATATGCAATTTCTTGTCTTAAATCCCACACCCTCTTCAATGTTTTCCCTCTGCTAAGCCAGCAAATTTTTGAAAAGTCTGTGTGTACGTTTACTTGCCTGTGTTCTTTGCAAAGTATAACATTAACGAATGGCCTAGCTAAATCCTAATAAATCACTTTTATTCCACACTTTGCAAATGTATACCTGACGTTTGTAGTTGTGGTTTTGATCAAAGCGGAAATCTCGGTTAAAGCCTATCGGGATGAAATGCACAATTACAGCAAATGCTCCTTGTGTGATTACATCTCGCATTAAATTATTTACACGAAATAATTAAAATACTAAACACTCCTAGGAAAGCTCGCGGTCCGGACATATAGGGGCCGCTGGTTTAAATCATTGCTTTGTGCGTTTTTCTTCTAGCTTTAAAGTCGCGGTGAAACCACTGACATATTTTTCGAAGGGACGATTTTTTATCGAAAATGAATGATTTTGCAAGCATACCCGAATGATTTTATTTACCTCGATGTTTGGATGAAGCAAACAGGCAACAACTAGATATTTGCCATTATTCAAATAAGCAGATGCATTGTGTTGTGATGTTGCTCTCAAGTCATATTCTCCCTGTTACAATTGTAATGATTGATTTTGACGTTGAAATTCTCGCTACAACTAGTTTGTGTTCACACTCGTTGGCGAAATATGTTGGACTCAACCTAGGGTAGAATATGAATATGAAGTAGGCGAGTACATACAATGTTTTTCTTTTTGGCTAACGTTTGTTTTAGAACACGGCTTTGCACCTTGGTTTAATACGATAGGTGCTCGCTTGTAATTTAGTCACTTTTGTAGCATCAAAAACCTCTCTTTCACTTGAAGGTCGAGGCACTTTTGCGGTTGGAGCAACTTTTCTTGCGAAAAGCCTAATTTTGACCAAAATCGAATGTTTACTGCTTATAATATCAGCCAACTGGCTTGAACTTGTTAGCAGAAGTAACAGTTTTCAGCAGAAGTTGTGAACGATTCCAACGTAGTTATAAGTTGTAAAGATGGTACGGGCCGCTAACAGTCCAGTCTTCGGGCAGTCCGCTAACAATTTTTTTAGCGGTAATGTCATTCCGGGCCGCTGCGGTCTGCTGGCCAATTACGAGGCGAAACTTTTGTTTTTGCAAGTTTCAAAATCTAACAAGGAAATGTTTTGCTGCTGTTCTCTCCATTTTGCCGTTCTGCTGTTTCACTTCTTTCCATGCAAACCAGTGAACCATGTTTGAATCAATCAAAGCAACAAACGCTTCCATTTATAGTCTGTCGGTGAGGGTTAGGCAGAACCGTCCCCAGAAAGTTTTCAATAGGGGGGCTTTGCGTTTGCGCGGGGTGGCTTAACATTCTAAAAATTGACAAAAACTCCACTGATTTATAGTGTTTCATGTTTCAATTTGGGGGGTTTGGAGCTTTGTTTGGGGGACTAAGCCCACCAAAGCTCCCCCGTGGCGACGGGTCTAGGTTTGGGTTTAGGACAGGTATTACCAAACTTTCTCTGGCCATGTACCCCTGAAATTTCTTATGACAAAAAGACTGTGGAAAATAACAAGAATGTATTTACCAATAAGCATATAATGATTTTGAAAATAATATTTACTGATATATATATAAATATTTCGAAATGAATAATATGTAAACACATGTTTTCCCTTCTATTGCTAACCTCAAATGTACCCCTTCAAATAGGCAAATGAACCCCTACTATCTTAGGGGTACATGTACCCCAGTTTGGGAACCCCTAGTTTAGGATTAGGTGTTAGATTTAGGTTAGGGCTTAAAGTTTAGGCTCAGTATTTTACTAGCAAGTGTAGTGCAGCCTGGCTAACACTTGTGTGTTAGTGTCACGTTACAGGCGGTGGACGAATAAGTTTTCAAAAGTGCTTTGGCAGACCTGTAGCCATTAAGACTACATGGTTTTATTGTCCAAAGGACAATGAACTGAAGCTTAAGTGTTGATACTTTGCTTTTGAGGTTACGGTATATCACGGGCCGGTCCGGGCCAGAAAATAAGCTGTGGTTTAGCATAGACGGGCCGGGCGGTTTCTTGTTAGCTCTGGGCGGGCCGGGCTGCAAAAGTGCTGGCCAGTGCCATCTCTAATAAGTTGTCTCACGTAAAGCAGAAATCATGTGCGATTGTGGCAGCCAGCGTGTTGCACGTGACAAGGTTCTTCGACCTGCGTTTCTTTTTTCGCTGAGACATTGCAGTCATTTGATCCATAATAGTATTAATTTTGCCATAACAGCATTCACTGGCCTACCTGCTCAGACATTATGACTGAATTGACTCAATTTGTTTCGGTCATTTAAAAACAAATTCGGTCGGTGACCGAAAAATGACCGAAAAAATAAACCCAGTCTTCGACTAATGTGTTGGTTATATTTTTATTTTACATTCCCTTCAAGTTTTCGAAAAATTTTTGTAGGTATAATGCTCTGCATATCGCTTCTCGAGAAAATCAAGCATTGATGGTGAGGACGATTTTGACTGCGATTCAGGATCTCAATTTTCAGCGACTTATGTATGGCGAAAACAGCGCTTGCAACTCTGTGTCTTCAGCTGAAGAATCGAATCGGATAGAACATTTAACTGATCTTTACCTAAACACTCCTGATAAACACGCTGGTGAAACCCCGCTTCATTTTGGTTGCAAGCTTGGATATGTCGGTACGTATGGCTTGACGACACATCATTCCTGCTTGTCAAGGACCCATTTTACCTTGGATTTCAAAATGATTTCATCTGTTGTCCTAGGCCAACGTTGCCCAACCTGCGTGCGGCCTTCGATAATAACATTTGCGGCCGTCCACATGTAATTTAAAATATAAGATTTGGCGGCCGTGCTGGCGTATGTTGAAGCAAAACAAACGCAAGACAAGCAAATCAGTCGACGCGATGCGTCACAATCTGGATGGTGATATTTCTTTTAACAGATTCGTTAAAATGTTTGATATTTTATTATACTGTTGGGCACAAGTAAATGACATATACCGGATAAAACCTATTCTTTAATTAAACGTATCTCATAAATATAACTCGGATTCATCGGCGGCCGTACTTCATAAAAATATAAGTAATGCGGCCGGCAGTAGCAAAAGGTTGTACACACCTGTTCTAGGCAGACGAAGAACATAAGATTCCACATGTGTGTAATCAAGATTTTAATTTCTGGACAAAACCGAAATGATTTTGATACCTTGTTTTTTGCTGTAGTTTGTTCCAAATGCATTGAAATACTCAATGCTTACCGAAAAAATACAAGGTATCAAAATTATTTCCGATTTTGGTACCTTGCTTTTTGCTGTAATTTGTTCCAAATTCACTGAAATACTTAAAGCTTACCGTGTTACAGGTTCTAGCCTATATAATTTTTAACATCCATTGCATAAGATTAGAGCGCATGGCCTTTTTTCTACGAGGTATTTCCATTTTTTCTGAGTTTTTTTCGATTACGGCAGTTTCTTTAAATTAGTCTTACTTTTGATGTTACAAAATACCTTGTAAACCATTACGTTAGAATAACAAAAGTGATTTGATAAGAGGAAAAGCATAACTGTAATTTAGTAATAACTATTTTTAGGAAACTCAATTCCTGCCGAAAGCGAAAGTACACCGTGGTTTTCGGCCAGAATTCAAGTACACTCTTAGAAATTGGTGTTGTTTCATAAAATCTAGAATATGTTTACAATCGATGATAAACTTACATTTTTCACACCACAAAGGTTGTTTTAACTAGGGCACATTATAAATCCTACATGCAGTGGTGGACTTAGGGTTGGAGGTCCGAGGCAAGGCTGAAAACGGGCTCTCTGATGACGTATCATAAGAGTACTCTGCCAACCGTGATAGCACCTTTTGATCATGCTTAGGAAGGGGATTTGCGGGCCATGGTGTGACGCACTTCTCTATGCTGCATTAGGGGTTAGGGGTAGAACATGGGGGTGGTGTTAGTTCTAGTGTTAAAGTTTAGAATAGTGCGTAGGTTTAATGTACGTTTTCCCGGCAAATATGGTAGGAAATCTTTGGCGAGCTTTGTGTAGTCGTGTTCGTAAAAAAACTTACCAGTGTTGATTAAAACTGCCCTATTAAACAAAGAATAAAACAGGTCTATGTTTGAATACAACAAAACTCTTGGGATTTCATATACACTACATATGCTTTCAAAGTTGGGGCCCCTTTTTCACAGTCGTCCACACTACCGTATATTGTGCGAAACTTTATTATCTGACAGTGAAAAAAGTTATAATTTGGTATAAATTTTTCCTGTTACTTGATAGAGTCTTTTCAGAACTTATTGGAACAAATTTTAACCCAATCTTGTTAAAAGGTATTGAAGTTGTTTTGAAGTGTTTCTCTATTTGCACATTAATGATGCTGGTCGGGGCCTTGTTAAAGCAGAGTAAACTACTTACACATTACAGTGGCGGTTGAAGGCCCCTTCGAAAGCAAAGTGCTTTCACATTACAGTTGCTATTGGGGGAACCTTTGAAAGCGTAGTTCTTACACATTACAGTTGCTATTGGGGGAACCTTTGAAAGCGTAGTTC
>JGI24021J15306_10008516_pt1 | contig 12621 bp, 6 predicted proteins | sample Ectturendosymbi1_FD_15306 | JGI IMG/M metagenome (IMG submission 15306) | reverse complement strand
AAATAAAAATAAAGCGTGCTGATGAAAAAAACTCGTGTATAACGCGCACCCTTAATTTTTGATTAAAATTCCGTACAAAATTTTGCGCGTTATATTCGAATAAATACGGTAATTGAACAACATGGCCTCTTTAGGGTGAGCATCCTCGTTACACTCAATCCTCTCTGTCAAAAATGCGAAGCACTATTTTGAATTTATCAAAATCTTAAGAGCCGAAAAGTTGAAAGTGATGTAATGTTTGCTAATTTATAAGAGTATTGAAAAAAACGCTCAGATAAAGTAGTTACCTGGCACTTTGCGAAAAGATGCTGTGATTGCCTTCAGAAAACCTGATTTTAAGCTTGTGCCATTTACTGCACTACACGCACACTCTAAGTGTTTGAACAACCGGTAATATTGAAAAACAATGCTACGCTCATTTGTTTCGAAACGGAAGATGTGCTTGTTATACTTGTGGCAAATATTTGCAGCATGTGCAAACTCTCCAACAATAAATGTTTATAAAGTTTCATTGCTGGACAACAACACCATTTTCTGCTTAAAGCTTCTACCTGCAGTAGCCACTTTAACTGACTTAAGAAAACGACATTTGTTTGATTTACATTTCTGACGAACGGATTACTGCTATTGCACTTTCAAGGTGGCACTATTAGTCCCACTACCTCTTCAAAGTTTCTCGAACCGATGTACGCTTTTGCTTTCCCGACCGCTATCAACGTTTGTCCGTATCTGTCTCCGATTTCGAGCATCAAACCCAACGCCGAATCGTAACGTGGCAGAGCTTTTTCCGGGTCTTTTCGGACTCGATGGATGTCAGCGAAGCACAGCATGCAATATGCTTGAGCACGGCGATCTTGTTTCTCCAAAGAAAATTGCATCAAGTCCTGCAGAAAGACGGGCATGCAGGTGCTTTTGCGATGCAGCACAAAAGCGATGGATAAGTCAAACGAAGCATGTTTGCTGCGAAGCACGACGGCGAGCAACTGAATCAGGTTTTCCACAAAGTTCACGGAGTGAACTAAGCTCGTCACCTTAATACTCGCAAAATCCTAAACACAAAGCCATTTTTTCTACAAACAAAAACATGCCAACTCAAACAAAAATGCAATATTGCAGGAAAGGTTAGTAGGCCTGTTATGCTGGAAGGGGTTTGAGTAACAAGACTTTCTTCTTTAAACTTACTTGCACCCGGTTAAAACAAATGCGAAGATACGTCTGTGTCTCGTTAGCTAGGAAGCCAACAACCGTTATATATCCTCAGTGCTGGGTTAAACGTTTTATTGCATTAAGTCCCTTGCACTTCAGATTTAACCAACCACGAATTTTTTGGTGCAAATTTTCGGATCACGATTTATCACATATTGTGCGTCTGTCATTTATCACTGCTGTTTTTTGCTGATTGCTTTTGCAATTTGATCTTTTCTTGACAAAAAAACAAGCTTTTGCGTTTTTTCTGTGATTATAAGAAACCACAGAAATGTTTTTGTAAGCGAATCATGATATTCTTCTGAACAGAGTGCAAACTAACTTTTCGATCAGCAGGTAACGAGGCAACATGCTATTACAACTAGCGTTCGAAGCTGCCAAGAGAAAAAATTTTTGTTCATCGGCGCGTGCCACTTTTTATCAGTCATCGCAGGACGGCCGCCTTGTTCGCGTAACCTCTGACCGACTATTGCTCCGTAAGTTTCGAAACCTTCAAGTTAATAAACATATCTCATTTTTCACACTTTGTCGTGCTAGGTTAGACTACATTAGAAATGGAACTTAAATTTAAGAAATATGCTTCGAATTTGCAAGCTAAAAATCTGAGTCACTCCATTTTTATGGAATTGGATTCCAATGCCCTGTTGGTCATTATTTTAGATCCTTGCATTTCTCAATAAATTTCACAGGAGTGGATTTCGCAGTTACTTTTAAGCTGGGTAGGGTAATAATTGGTTGTCATAAGAGCTGCTGGTATTTCTCTAATCAAACAAAATGTACTTCTTCGAACAAACGACTGGTTCGCTGCCAGAAAAGGAATTCTTACTTGATTAGATTTCAAAGCATGTATGTGGTCACCTGTGAGTTAAATTAATAAAATACACCATCCAGAACCAGGTACGCAACCAGAGGGTGCCACCGGGCAATTGACCCCCTCGAAATTTAAAAAATCATGTTTAGTTGTTAGGTACAGCAACAAGTTACAATGATGTTACCCACCCCCCGAAAATAGTAAACGACAAGTTATAATCCTTTAGCCACCCCCCGAAAATATCAGCTGGTATCGCCCCTGTCCACTGTCCAGCGAAATAAAAAAAAGCAAAACAAGTCTAGACCCATTGAAGCAATGGTTAATAGTTTGTGTTAAACGCGCCCTCAGTGATGGATAAGGGATTTCCATTTGATATTCTAGCACATTGGTGTAACATGCGAATCTCAGTTAGTTCTTTTGTCAGATCCCTAACTTTTTGGGCAAAATAACGTTGTGCAGCCTATAGCTTGTTCCAGCTTTTTCGCAAATATTCGGGAATCGTTCGTATATTTCTCAAACCTGTTTCTCATGCACCATCGTCACTTGACTGATGCCTGTTCGAAGCGAGAAAGCAATCATGTTAGGTACGTGGTTCTGATATCACCAGAGTTATCGGTCTAACGCAACTGCATATGTTTTGTTTATTTAATACCTTGCATATGTATTTCTGTATGAAGGAGTAAATGAATCTGTGTTTGTTACCATACTTCTGTTCTTGCGGCTAAGTTTTGCTCCGTTCACCTAAGCGAAAGTTTTTATCGGAGTTAAACCTACTAAAAGTCCAAAATGCTGGAAGGTACTACAACCGCCGAGAGTGAGTCTTAATGACAACCATTCCCAAGGAATGGTCAGCGTCACCTTTCCCCTACTTAAGAATGAGTTAATTATTTCCTCCCCGGGCGAGACACATCGTGCTTTCGTCGCTGACCCATTCTTTGTTGATCTTCCAACTGATCTGCCTTTAAAATTAAGTGCTTTTCGGGACCAAAGAACAAAAGAAGCATATAGACGCTTGGCTTCACAAGACAGCTAGAACAAAAAGCAAGGAATGCTTTCTTGATGTGCAAACATTTGGCTGAGCATATCTTATCGTACACGCCGATAGCTTGCCGCGCTGTTCCTTAGTAAATGGTCTGTCTACGCCGGAGTGACAGCAGGAATTTTCAATAATGATGACCATCAACTCTAAAAGATAGATCCGTTTTTCTGCATCTGGGCACAACGTTTGATACCCTTGCGGCAAAATTATCCTGGATTTTGATCAACTGATGGAAAAAACAACAGAACCTTTTGTATTGATTGGACTTGCGTTGTGTCGTGTATTTCTACTTAATCAGCAAATGGAAATCTGGTCGATCTAATCTTTCTTTTAGCACGAGATGAGAGAAGACATTATAGAGACCTCAAAATTGCACAAAATATAGAAATGATTGGGGACCATTGCTTTATGCAAAAGACGAAAGATCTTGTAACTTACCAGCAAAGTTTTAATCGAGTTTTTAAGGCAACAGTGACTTTGATTTTTGAAAGGTTCAAGTCCTTGCTGCTGCGCTATACACATACCTCGCAGGTTGACATTGCTTCATCGAGCTTTCCCGCCTTTCTGTACCCTATCGCTATAGCGAGTTGGGCCGTGATACGGAATCTTCTATCCCAATCTCTCCCATATTCTGACAAGAGCATTGTTGCTTGTGTGGGAAAGAAGGTAGCCTGTTTATGCAAAACATTTCTATCACTTCACAAATGTTTAAAAAAAGCTGTAATGGAGTTAAGTTATGACGTCCTTCAATCTGTCTAGCAGTTAATCGAGGAATTTAACAACTTGGCCTCAATATGATTTTATATATTGCTTTACAGTTGTATCAAGCACGAACCTCTGTCAAACGAACAAATTCTTTTTCACGTCACATCGTTCATTTTATTCTCAAATGCATAGGTGTAGGAGCAAGCAAATTTTTGGGAGTGCGAAAGATTTTTGCCCGAATTTCCCCAAACTTGCCCGAAAAGTTTTCGAGCATAGTTGGGCGCCAATTTTTCAAAATCACACAACGTTGGGCGCCATTTTTATCCGTATTTTTAGGTAGTTTGCCCAGAAATCCAGGTATTTTCCAAACATTTTCATAGCTTTTGCCCGGATTTTCACGGATTTTGCCCGGATTTTCGACAAATCAAAACTTTTTTGGGTGCGCTTGCACCCCCCGCCTCCTACACCACTGCTCAAATGTATAAACAAACTGAAGCAACATCCCAAATCTAAGTTATTTTTGAAATATGACTTGCTTGACATTTGAATTCCATGTCAAGTGAAAAAAACGAAACATTACCAGCAGAGACTTCTCATAGTTTTTCGACTACTGAAGACGCAAGACCGCAGCCATGGTTGAAATAAACGCATTTCTTTGCAAAATCACCTTTTCATAGTCTTTCAACTCCAAATAAAGAGTCCCCAGTGCGCAGCAGGAGAGGCTTTCCAAAGCTGTGTCGTTTTGCGATTGAGCCGCGTTCAAGCTTTTCTCCAAATGTTCCATTGCTCGCTTGAAGTTGCTCAGACCGATAAAGCTGTGCCCCGCCCATAGGTGAGCGTACCCTCTGAGCTGTACAGCCTGTGGGCAGGCTCCTCGAATATTTTCCAAATGTTCTAAGGATTTGCGGGCATAGTTTAGAGCTTTGTTGTACTGCGACGCAAGAAGATTCACTCTGAAATAAAAAATGAGAAATTGTGTTAGATCGCACACGACAAGATATATAATAATCAACGACAGCCAAGGCAGTAGTGATCACTACAAGTTAAACTGCAATCTGACGTTTTGTTTGCACCGGTCGAAACTTTCGATTCCTGTTGCCCCTAGGCGCGCAAACGTTTTTACCTAGAGATAACACTCCAACAACGTCTAACTCTTCACACGCTGACTTGGGTGTGCATACATTTACTAAATTATTTCAGCCCTAAGTCAAGCGTGGACAAGACAAACTGATTGCTGTGTTGCAAATAACAAAATTATTAAACTTATATTTAGTTTTTAAATTTTTGACAAAAGTTTTTTAATTAAAAGGAAGAACATTCTTAAAAATTCACCGAGTAGTCTTTACCAAGTTGGATTTGACAAGTTTACAGTTCTCACGAAGTATTGGCACTATACGACACTCACGAAAAAACAATTTTCACGATAGGAACGTATTATTTAGCTTAAAATAATTTCGACTAACCTCGAGAGACTTAGGTATGAATCAGCAACAATGACTTCACATATTGTGTAAGGGATTGCAGAGGGTTTACCCCGCCGGTGTTTTTCGTTTTCAGTAATGCTGTGAGCTAATTCTATTTGCCTCATGGCAAAGGTGGCCATCAGTCTGTATTTTCCCCAAGTCTCCAAGAGCCCGATAGCAAACGTCAGTAAACTCCATTGCTCGATCGCAGTTCGAAAAAATTTCTTCGTCGCGTTTTCCCAAGCACACACACTTTCACTATTGTCCAGTTCTTCGCACAAGCCCCTGAGGGTTCTCTTCAGCTTGGTCTCGTCCAAACCGCTAACAAAGCCGTTGATATTGCAGCTTAAATTAACAGTTGGTCCAGAACTTGTTTGGCCCATAATCCAATTTACAAAAACGCTTTCTCGCAGTTGCACCGAAGTTTCGGGTTTTTCCTGCAACACGCAAGTTTTCCGATTGTGTAAATAATGACGGTATTTTAAGAAATAGCAATGCCTGAGCTTTTGTTTTCAAACTTAACTACTACGTTTGTTTCAAAATATCGCTAATATTAAATTTAAATCAGAAATTGTTGTTGACAAATTTACAATACCACGAAGATGTACAGAATTTTTTTTAGAAACAGCAGAGGCCACATAAATAATAAACATTTGAAAAAACAATTTTCAATCATAAATGTTTATCTTCATTATTTGATGACAAGCCTGGTTAGTTTGATTTTTTAATTTGCCAATTTTAACACAAAGTCAGGAAAACTGCTGCATGGTTAGTTCACCTACGCGTACAGCAAGCATAACTTCTCTGCTTCAGTGGTTTTATCGCCTTTAAGCTTGACATTGAGCCGCGTTGTTACCACGATTGGTTGGTAGCTCAATCACTACCCCAGTGACAGTGGCGCCTGATTTAAAGCAGGAGTCGGCAACTTTCCATCGTCGCGGACCAAAAACAAACTCTGCAAGGTATGGCGGGCCGTACTAATTTCCTGCCAACCATTCCGTCCCTTTATTGACAATGATATTGTTAAAACTTGGGATTTTATGGAATTTTAATCAGATTAACTCCTGAATGTCACAGTTCATGACGAAAACCTAAAATACAGTAGGCCTATTGTACAGCATACAACACAGTCATAGCACAGTTCAGTTTCTCATAATGTAGTTCCTCGTAAATATGCAATACAAGAAGTTGCAAGGAAGACATATCCATAAAATATAGCCTAGTATCACTAGGGGGGCAATACAGTTACTACAATTTGTAGAAGGGGTGCGGGACCATGATTTTGCTTGGCGGGCCAGATCCGGCCCGCAGGCCGTAGGTTGCCGACCCCTGATTTAAAATCTGTTTTCCAGAGACCACAAAAGTCTTAACGGCGCTGTCTGAAGATTGAGTGAAACAGCAGTGAAAATAAAACCAAGCACTAAGTTTCATTTCTAAAACCATGCTTTTAATTTACTATCATCGTTTCTACCCTGGCTTCATAGCGGCGAGACGTAAGCGTTATATTATTCCTAGTACATCAAGAGATGTGTACACATGAGATAGTAATATAAAGCCGATGTTCATGTCATGTTTGGTTGATTGCACTGATAAAGCTTTTCTTTTGTTTACTAGTCTGCTCAAGTAAGGCTCACTGCCCGCGTGCTAAAGATCTCTTGCAGTATGTTCTATCAATGTCACAGATGTGCGCCGAAATGCTCCTTTGTAGTTGCACCAAGCACAAATCGCTAATGAAAGTTCTCAATGACCTATGGGTGAGTCTTGTAATCATGACGCAAAACTCGTATCTTGCTTCTCAGTTGTTAGTTCGAAACATATATTTATGCTTATCTTTTATAGTCAGTTGAAAAAATAAGTCATAAACCGATCAAAAACAATACTTGCGAACTTCTACAACTTGGAGACAGAAATCCTTTTCGCCTTATATTCGTCGAACATAAGACTACCGGGCTTCTTGATTCAAGCTTGACATAAAGTGACTGAGTACAGCATAATTAAAAAAAGCTTATTACATCCACTTTTTATCCAAAAGTGATGGTAAAAACAAATGGATTGCTTTATTCCATGTGTTTTAAACGTGTTTTACTCTCAAAGCTTAAAGCAATCTATAAAAAATAGTTAATAGCAAATCGATAGCAACAAAAAACATTTGTTGATGAAAGTTACAGGTAACTCTTTTATCGCCAAGGCATTGCAACGCAACGTTTTGCAATAACATCTAATAATGAGTGTAATAAACTTTATCAAGCAATGTTTCAGGCATCCTATGCAGAGCTACTGTTATCGGCAAAACATTTTTTCACGTCCCAAAACGCGGACTGTCTTACTGTTCTGAGCTACATGTGTTTCAAAACTTTCACTTGTCAGCAGAAAACAAAAGCGTTTATCGATCTTCTCTCAGTTGATGTGTAGTCGACTCCATTAAGACGCTGATGAAAGCCGCTTATCGCCTGCATCATCACGCGTGCGTAATGCCAATTCCCAAGGGCGTGGAGAGAAAGCACTGCCGTCTGTGTGTCATTTGTCGCTCAGTGAGTTGACTGTGAGGATGGCCGAATGACCTGATGACCTGGTATTTCCAGTCTGACAGCTCCGCTGCTCTGAGTCAATTTGGCTGTCGATACGGTTGCCTACGTAAAACGGTTAATTGGGGGCGGCATTGAATCATTCCGCTGTTTTACTCATGCATTCCAGCAAAACCTCAGCAAACTGCAGTGCAATACGTTGGCGCTTACGAGACTTTTTGTTTAACATTGTCAAAATTCTTGTGCCAACACTACTTTTTATCTCCAAGTGGCTGAACTGATCCAAGGCTTGCACCCACAACTCAGCAACAATCTGTGCAGCAGCGTATTTGGTTACGGATGATGGCAGCGACAAAATTGACTCAATTTACACATCCCACTGTGCAACGGTTCTTGGTGTATTGAATTCACTCCTCGTAAGAATGGGGTTGCTGAGTTGTGGTTACAAGCCACCACCACTTTATGCCGCCACTGACCCTGTTTTAAAAACCCAAAACGAACTAAAAATTCAGTGACATGAAGCAAAGAACAACATTTAGACGATTTCTTATCACGCATTAACCTATAACAATGACGTACTGTAACGAATAAAACTGCGCTTCGTCCCAAATGAAACTTGTGTAAGACCAAAGTACGTTTGGCGCTAGGGAAACCACTCAAAGTAGCATTAAGTATTTTTAAGAATGTAATTCCTCTGTTTATTTTCTGCATCAAGCATAATGTTTACCAACATCTTGCTAACACTCGAGCGAATGCAGTAAGTTTTAGGAAGGCCATTAGTTTTACTTTGTTTTACATATGGCAAGTGTTTGGATCAAAGCTTTGAGAGTGTAACAAATTCTGCATGCAATAAACTTCCATTCTTTTTCAAAATAATCAAAATTTAACTAAAGCACGTTACTTAAATAGATTGAAAGTGTGGTAAAATGATTTCAGAAATATAAAAAATGGATTGAAAGAACAGAAAAAACAAATGGGAAAAAGAGTATGTCATTTTTCTTCATTCACAATTTGCCTAAAACGTTTTGGATATAAGCAGATATATTTGGATATAAGCAGGGGGGCTCTTTGCGCAACATTCTAAGGCAAACACTCATATAACATTAAATAAAGTAATATGCATATTTGTTTTTGAAGATTTTTGCGAAGAAAAACTGACAACTGACAACTGCTGTTAAAACGTCACCTGTCGATTTTTGAGAAACCATCTCAGCACTACAACCTGTCTGCTTCCTACAACCAAAATCGCCCCAGGCAAACTTTCAGAAAGCTTTACTTTCCAGAAACGTAATTCCTTTGCAAATTGGTCAAGTATGTGTAGCCTATGTCCACCTTGCTGCGCTACACCGTAATAAACTGCTGTCTACAGTTGGAGATGATCACCTGTCGGCTCACTTTGATATGAGTTTCACAAGGTGGAGCATTTCAAGCTATATATCTACAACGAGTTACAGTACCTTGCAGCGAAAATTTTTGTTATGACGGTTTAGCGAATTGTTAGTTCGATATTATGTCATGGTTCCTTTTCTTGCGATGACGTTGTAATTGCGTGGCCGTTACACATGGCACACGTGGCAAAGAATTCTTGTCGGAAACAATTTCATTGATACCATTGGCAGACTTCATGCTGCAGTTGTTCGTTTACAGCAAGCCTGCACAACTCAGAAACCTCGAAGTGCCAAATTGATCCACATAAATTTGCCGCGGGCCGCAAGTCTATTTTGTTATAGTTTGGAAGAAATTCTGAAATGACAATTAATTATCCAACGTCGGACTTTTGCAATATTTTCTGCAATTGATAAATCCCTCGCGGGCCGCATGTGGCCCGTTGTGCAGGCCCATTTTACAGTAACAAGCCGAAACGTTTCAACTAGACATTCATCAAAACATTTTTAAAATCAACAAAAAGGCACCCGAGGAAAGTTCGGTTGCCATTTCCATTATTTCTTTATTTAGGACATGCTTTACCATTTGTGTAGTAGTTTTCAAAATTCTCCACTCAGTCGCTCTGCAGTTGGCGCAAAACGGCAATTGCATGCTCTGCTGAATCAAGTCACCCCTATGCGCCATCTGTAAATTGGAGTCAGTCCGTAGCACATGTACCGGTGGCTGCGGGTTTCAGGGTATTAAATGTTCTGCCATGAGGTCTCACGGGATTTGTTCTGCCTCACGTGCCTGTATCTCATGTTATGCCGCAATCTGTGCAGGAGGTAGTTGACAAAACAACCGACAACCCAAAAAAGGTAAAGCTTCAAGAAAAGAAAATTCCACTCTCATGTGCAGTCTAGGTTCAGCTAGGTTTGCATTCAAAACTAAATGAACGAAAGCTAAATATGAGCAGTGCGCAGATAGGTAAAGCGCATCTGTGAATATTTTTCTTATAAACAAACAATCACTTGGCAAGTCGCTAACCTCAGTTTCAAAGTTCACTTTTCTTGCTGAACAATTACTCACCTTGAATACAATTGCCTAAGGTGGAACGGTTTTCCTAAGGTTGCTATTTTCCCGTGGTTTGTGTTAATCTGTGAGTCATGCCATCGCAGATGCTGTAGGTGCACCACGAGGAAGGAAAATAGCGAACTTGCTTTCCTAACAGCAGAGTCTCTGAGCATGGGAGTCCGCAGGGGGGGAAAAAGGAGCATTTGCCTCCCTGAAATTGGTCCTAAGAACCAAAAATTTCTAGAAAACCCAAAGTCAGCAGGCAGCAGCTTAATTCCGATTAGTTGACTTAATTCTTGCAATGACACTTTATTTGCCGGTATGACACTCCCACTGCGCAAGAGCCAGTCTTGCTGTTCTGCTATCAGGCACTGATGGACTTGCATGTCACTAAATCCGTTCCTTTGACTGCAGGGGCAGGCTGCGAAAATTAATAGCGGATTGTTCTACCGCTGGTCTTTACTGCGTAACAGGGAAAGACATCTCCAAAGGTTCTCTTCAAATTACGGTAGTAGGCGTTTCCCCGCATGTGACTGTTGAACGCAGACATGTTTGACAGTTAATGCAGCGAGACAGTGACTACCGATAGCGGTAAGCCACGTAGTTTTATACTGCGTGAAACACGAAGCGCAATTTTTGTACTGTTGCTGTAACATAGGCATTATCTTTGTGGTGTAGAAAGTGCAAAGCGGCTTGTGGAAGTCCATTTGTGTTGCATCGTCAGCAACCTGAAAAGGATAAGAAAACTATCAACGTTTACCCCCCTGGAAAAATTTCTGCGGACGCTCATGCCTCTGAGACAATTTGTACTAGGGGGTACGAAGAGCAATACCGGGCCCCCTAGTTTTGGGGGCCCTAGTCGAAGCTTGTATAGCTTGTTTGTACAGTAATCAAAATAAAGATAAAACGTCTACCATGCTAAGATTTACGGTTGTAGCTTACCAGCAATGCAGTTGGAGAAAGTGACCATTGATTTTGGACTTCATTATAGAAAAACTTAGTGTGTACTTTCATATTCCCGGCCCGGATACGATGTACCTCTTGTAGCCCCCTCTCGTAGACCCTCCCTAACAGTGAAAAACCGCACAACATACCGGGGCATGATAAACTCATTGAATCTCGCTTTACAATAAGTAGTTTTGCGTATGTGCATGTTCTGCACCAGCAGATTTGTCGTGGTTGTGTGCTGACACACTGCAGCTACGCAGTTTTTTTGTATGAATAAGCGGTCTCGTCACTGACTTCAGTACACAGAATAACGTGCAGCAATGCCTACACAAAAATCTTGCATCTGAGCTGTGCAACACCGCACACCACTTAAAAAGATGAACCTCAATGTGTGAGGATGCTCGTGGTAAATGGTCCTTGTAAAAGAGGAACACTGAGGGTGTGGAATGAAGGCCACAATAAGAAAAAAAGGTGTGAGGCTTTTGTTCGGATAACGCATTCATAGAATTAATCCTGCTGTGGTGCACATTACCAGACACCCATTCTGCGAGGCTGTATTCCGATATAATACAAAAAGAAAGCGAATGTGAGCAAATTACACAATAGCAGAAAATAAATTATTTTTCGTGAATTACAGTACCTCTGTGTTCGCAAAAGCAAACGGTTTTGAATGATGCCATTTCTAATTTGTAACTAACTATCAACTGCGAAAAGAGTGCTCTGGTCGCAGTTATCAAAAGGAGGCGTTCTGAAGTGCCTGGCTAACTAACTGGCCGCACTGCAGATAGCGCTGACTGTAAAATTCAATGAGAACACGGCGCAACAACTCATCGAGTTTTGTGGCTTTGCTGCGATTGGTGCGGCAGTTCCCCAGAAGCTTGTCGCACCACTGGTTGACTAGCGCCACCACCGGGCATGACTCCTCAAACCCATCACGTTTGCTGAGCAGCAGGCTGCGTTTGATCTTTTGGTTGTTGTAGCTTTTCACTGCGTCCTGTTTCTGCTTAAGAAGATGGAGGCCATTGGCACATTCATAGCACAGCACTTCACCAGGAGGTCGAGAAAAGCGCTGGTTTTCTTTTTCGAGGGCAGCCTGCTTCCAGTGCATTTCCATTGCGGACTTGATGATCGCGATTATCTTTTTTCTCGTTTCATCAAATTTATTGCAATAATTTTTTTCGCTGGAAAGATTACTCTGAAGCTGTTGCTTTTTGTGAAGTGTCTGCTATAAAAAATAAAAGTCCTTTAAATCATTACCAGCCGTCAATATTCTGAACCAGATGCTCTAACGGGAAAGACAGCCAGTAGTTTTAATAATTATGATTTTTACAAATACAATAACAATATAATGTGTTACTTAGGATTTGTATATAAAATATAATAAGCGCCAAACTTCTTTTTTCTCCATCGGTAAGCCATTTTTAATTTTGTGTGAATACGTTACGGGTGCCGTTCTTACGTTCAAGGAAATTGAAATTGGAGCTA
>JGI24021J15306_10008515_pt1 | contig 12622 bp, 7 predicted proteins | sample Ectturendosymbi1_FD_15306 | JGI IMG/M metagenome (IMG submission 15306) | reverse complement strand
GGGTAAGCTTATTTCTGTAAATTTTGTATTTTCTAATAATATTTGGGTTGTTTGTAGTCAACTGCTTTCTGTAGAGGGTATTCTTTTTTGCAAAAAAGAGTCAAAAAGTCAAAATGCCTTTGGTGAGCTATGGTTTGTTAAAGGAGGGTTGTTCTTTTCTAGATGCATAGCGATATGGAGCATGCGTATCAAGAGTATCATTTTAAGAATCAATCAAAGCAACAAACACTTTTATTCATAGTCTGTCGCTGTTGCGCTGGTTTAGGTTTAGGACAGGTGTTCCCAAACTTTCTCTGGCCATGTACCCCTTCAGCATTTCGATAGATAAGCATGTACTCCTAAAATTTCTTATGACAAAAAGGTTGAGGAAAATAACAAAAATATATTTACCAATAAGCATTATTTTGAAAATAATATTCACAGATGAATATATAAATATTTTGAAATGACATAGCCTACATGTAAACATAGTTTTCCCTTCAACTGCTAACCGTAACTGTACCCCTTCATATAGGAAAGGTAGCCCTAAAGGTACATGTACCCCCTAGTTCCGCGCAACAGCAATGATAGACTTCCCCTGCTCGACCGTGTTCACTCTACCATTGCTGATACCAACTCAGTCTTATATGTGGCGTGATCACGTCGCCACAGTATTGAATTGTCAAAACTGCAATTTGTACTGTGAAAGCAACTTTACGAAGATAAGCAAAGATCATGAAGTAAAGGGATCGAAAACAAACCAAAATTTTGATTAAGGATGTTGGTGCCATTATAGACGGTTCGCAACACTCAGAAAAAGGTTGAGAAGTGACAGCGACTCCGGTCGTGAAGGGCTACAATAAAACCAAAATTGCCGAAAAACGCTGAGAAAACTTCCGAAAAAAATAACAACCTACCAAGAACAACAATAATACCAAATACCAAAATATAAGCTATGTGCGGGCCCGATTATTACGTTGAGCCCGCTAGCAATGAGGGTCGGTTCGCACCCTGACCTCCTTACTTACTCCACGGCTCACAGAAAACTTTGATTCTCGACGGCAGGGTCGGAGAGGAAATCCCTCCTAACTCAGCTTTCCAGAAATGTGCTGAAGTTGAAGCAAGAGGCTACGTAATTCACTGTCCAGTAACTGTAGCCAGTGGTTCTTAGCTGAGCAGGCCACAGGCGCCGAAAAAATGTTTGCTTGACTCATCTCCTCATTGCTTGAAGCTAACGGTTCTGTAATTGGCGCCACTTTTGTTTTCGGCTTCGATAAGACCAGCATTATGCTAATAGTTTGTGTTTTAACTACAGTTCGCGTTCTTTCGCATAATCTTGCTTTAGTTTTTATCATTTCACCCGCAAACTTTTGCTTGCATTTTACTGGACTGAAGATACGTAAATTACAGTACGTGAAATCGATTTCCTTATACAGTAGGCTAACAATTTTCGAATTGATTCGACTCGGTCGCATTTGTGGACAGTTATTGTTGTTCAAGCCATTTGAATTAACTAATCACAATCGAGCACAAGACAAAGCGCGCATTCATGTACAAAAATGGCAGGATATTCTCTGTGAATCTGCGTAGCCTGTATATCGACTATTGCGCTGTATCTGGCCAGTATCAACCAGAAGCTTAACTGATAGTTTCAGTCCACAAGCTTAACAACTAGCTTGAGTCCACAAACTTGCCATGAACAACTTTAGTCCAGTAGTTTAATTAACTATTAGCTTCAGTCTACAAATTTGTGAATAACTTCATGTTATATAAAACTTTCACAAGATTTCCAAATTCTTGAGAAAATTAATGGAGCGAAAGGTGCCGGTGCCAAATTTTTCATGACTTGATTATGTTACTTCTTGTGTACTAATTTCTGTCAAATTTGACTGAACTTGCAAACCCCTGAGTCAAGTCAAGTCATCACTGTCAGAGAGCACAATCATTCTTTAGATTAAGCCGGTGGTAAGCAGACTTTGGTGAGGGATTAATTAGAAGGCCTACAGTGTAGGTGTGTTCTTCTCTGCTCGTGATGATTGATTCGTACCAGCGTAAAGTACCTAGTCTCTAGTTGGACTTTGCCTGCATTACTCACAAAACGAACTGAGAATTTTGAGGCTTCCCCCAACATGCACGATTTCCAGTGATCAGGAGTTAGCAATGAGACGGAAGCAGTTGGTAGGAAATGTCCTTAAAGGGAAGCGATTTTTTGCACAAAGGATGCAGCCAGTTGATTGCGCACGATTAACGATGACGTCATTGTAGCGATGAGTCTGCCCGACTGTTTCCGCCGCAAGCGCCACAGGTAACTTCCTACCCTAGTTCACGACAGCCTTCAAGAGCATGCTGGGGAAAGCGCTTTTGATGGCTTTGCTATGTGGAAATTGTGTACATTCCCGCGTGCTTCAAAATTTCTTCTGCTTTTCCCAACGTAATGTTTGTTACATTCTTGACGAGGCGTAGAGGAAAGGCTAACAACGTCCAGCACTAATTTTTCTTGTTTGTAGCTCCCGTTTGCCCGATAAATATTTATGAACATGAATGGATCGTACTATACTGTGTAGCAGCAAGCAAAAATCAACAAATGTGAAGACTTACCCAACGATATCGGATTGTTTTAGCATCTAAGTGCTCCGCTATTTAAAACTTTTGGCTACGGTCCTGACTCAGTGGTCACTTCATTGTAGCCTCAACACTTGAACTATCGTTACACCAGACTCATAAGCGTGCAAAAAATTAGAGGACTCGTACATCGGGGAATGGACTGGGGCACACGCTCGAAGTCGAATGTCGCGAAAAAATAATAACATCACACCATTTTCTTAGTGTTTATTGCTATTTACATTAAAACGATTGCAGTTAAAAGGTTAAAGGTCACCAAACCGCACAAGATATTAAGCGCAAAATACATGTGCAAGAAGTCCCATGATACAAGATTTGGTCCATGTTTAGCAAAACTAGGGTTCGCATTCAGAACTTGAGAAAACTCGAAATACTGGGCTAAATTCGACCCGAAAATGAGCAAATGCTAAGTTCCTTGACAAGCTAAGCTCTGCCAACCTGTTTTCTTTTCGCTGAGATATTTCGGTCATTTTTTTGCTGAAACAATTTGCTCCTTGAGACATTGCGGTGATTTGTCTCAATTGCATTAAAACTCGCCGTAACAGTTTTCAATGGCCTCTATTTTTAGATATTCTGAACGAAATGACTTTAATTTTTTTCGGTGATTTCAAAAACAAATTCGGTCTATGACCGAAAAAAACAAGCTGCTAACTGAAACCACGTGATAGAACAGACTGCTTCAAAACAATACTTATCAATATTGTTATTACAAGCTACAAAAGTGGAGTTCGCTGTTGTCACATTGTTGCGTGTTGCCAGCCACGCAATGACTGCGCGAACTAACGCTGGTTTGTAAAGTTGCATATTCTATGGAGCTACACAGTGGAACGTATTACTATGGCAACGTTGAAATTACGCCTTCTACTTTTCAATCTCGGACAGTGATAATGATATTATGGGCAGCTGTGGCAGCAACACACAAAATTCGATAAAAAAATCTAACTGATATGGGTGTATGAAATAGTCGTTTGTGTTACATAACGCTGAAGGAAAGCTTTGTTAGTAGTAGCTATTCAATAGATATTATACAGTGTTAAAATAACAAAAAAACGCAAAACAGGAGTTAGCACTGATCTGATTACAGAAATACTGAAGCACTTGCTTGATCAATATTTTTTCCGCAACATACATCAAAATACAACAATTCGATTCCTTTTGTGACCAGCTTTTTCAAGGGCCGGAAGGCACGCCTTGTCAACCATGGGCTTGGGACCGCATATGAACACCAAACAGTCGTTGCTCGGCGGGGGCAGGTGCTCGCGAACCATCTCCTCACAAATAAATCCGGTCGAATATTTCCAACCTGCAAAAAACGCGTAACTTCTAGCTAGCGGTGCTACATGAGCATGCGCGTACACCATCAACGAAAGGATAACGCAATCGGCAATAAATCCGGATCCTGTCACGAACGAACAAAAGTTGCAGTTTTGTTTGAACTCACTGCTCGGAGGCCGATCCAGCGTGTACCAGACTTGAAAATGTCCTGGATCTTTCGCAAGGCATTCTTCTAATTCTTTTCTCACGAGGATATCGTCCTCCGTCTGGCAAAGAAGACGATAAAGGTCTGTGATTCTTACCGCCCTCCGTGTTTACAGAACGGTATTTCGTGTTATCGGGAATTAACGGTGGATCTTGGGGGAGAGCGTGTTTGCTACATACGAGGTAAACGCAAGATCTCTCTTCCAGCTTCGGGGCAAGAATTTCAACCAAATGTGCAGTTCACACTGGAAAGACGTTAATGATACATCTGAAAACGGGTAAACTGGTAACTTCATAAAGTTATTGATTTAACACAGAACCAACAAATGCTTTCAAGCAATACGTGGACAACTGCTCAAGGGTTCAGTGATGTCTTAGGTGGCATTATATAGTTTACTGGAAACCCTTTACCAGTGTGCTGCTGGAAACGCATCTCTAGAACCAAGATATATAGTATTGAGAGGTGTTAGTACGAAGCAAGGAGCACCGTTTAACAACAGTGGAAATGTGCTGCTCAGATCCGAATACACTGTTCGTAAAGTGACAGAAAACTGAGCCCCAGAAGGTTTAAACTCGTTTTAAGCTGCAGCACGGATATAAAACGAACCAGTACTTGTTTATAATGAAACTGTTCTTACGGCAGACAAACAGGATCTATGCAGTGGATGGTAAGATTTTTCTGAATATAGTAACTGAACGGATGTTGTTATAACAGAATGCCTCCCTCCATGCGTAAACGTAGGCTGTAGTACAGTTTTCTTATGACGTGATTGCAAATAGGCGCTAAAATCAGTCGAAACCCGTATTGAAGATGACATTCTTAGCTTAACTAGAGCATAGGAACAAAACACTCTTTTCCTACCATACTTTAAAATAATGATTCAATTATTATGCCATCTCCTACGCATTCTTTACAAAGCAAATTCTGATTTCTTGTTACCTGATTTGCGAAGAGAAGCCACAGCTTGGTTTTGTCTGTGGGATCTTTCAGACATTGCCTGATAAGTTGCAGCATGGGTGTGATTCCTGTGCCTCCCGCTATCATTGCAATCTGCGGTTACGAAAACTCGTAGTAAAAAGTGTTTGTCACATAAAACGTTGTTTACTCAACCTAAAAGTTAATTATTGACAACAATCATATTCCAACTCAACGGGAAGAATCGCGGAGTAAAAATTGATTTAAGGCGGCATACCTGTTTTGTTCTTTTCGCGTAGGAAAGGCCGTCTTTTACTAATCTGACCGAAAACAACCCCTTCGTCTTGTACTTAATAAGGCCACCGGGCCCACGAACATCAACCGTTGAACCCAGCGGTAAGTTGTCAAGATACTGCGACATTTTACCGCCTTCGGGATATTTAGGGTGCACGTTTCTGAAGTAGACCTGTAGACACAGAAAGAATAGATTGAATAGCACTTAATATTGGAAACCTTCAACTGTAGCAGCCGTAAGTAATAGGGAGATTTTTATCCTGTAGCAACTGCACGCAATAACTCTCAGGGCAGCGATGTTTGGGCGATAAAATCGCCAACACTTATTGCGTAGTACGCGCTTTGAGAATGAGGCAGGGAGTCTTGACTTCACACGATATCTGAGCTTTGAAATTACCTGTCAGCCAGTCTTGCGGTCCAACGTTTGGTTCCATAACAGTTTTAAAAGATGTTTAATTTTAAACAACCAACAATACCTATTAAATCGATACCGATGATCTTTAGATAACTTCTATTGCATGGAAGTAGCAAAATATTAAGTAAACTTCTACGTAACCAATCTCTGACTAAAAATTAAAAAAAAATTATCTCCTTGGTTGGTCTTTGTCATCTATAGCGTCATGCTCAAATTGCTCTACGCTGGATAAAGTGTAAGGCAGGAATTTACGTGTTATTACCAGACCCAATATAACGCGCAGTGAACATTATATTAAACTTGGTTGGCATGAAAACATGCGTTCGTAGGACTAGTGAGTGACGAGCAGTAGTTCTTCACTAGCACAATATAACACTGAACATTCACTAAGTCTCTAACCGTCCCCAACCATGACTGTACCAACAGAGGCGGATCCAGCGAGTATGGTTAGGGGGAGCGATTTCAGTAATATTTTGGTAGTCAAATCTCAATACGGGTGAGTGATAAAGTATACTTCACAACACTACTGTGACAAAAGAATGGGTGGAAAATTGACCTTAAATCCGGACTGGAAAAAAGGCCACCGCATCTCCATGGATAGGATCTAAAAAACGGTACATTTTGGGAATATTTGTTTTTTCCAGAAATGGGCACCTTTTTCAGGTGTCACTGAAACGCCTAAAAAGATCACTATTACCCTGTCGCCCTCTTATTTAATTCTTTTCCCAGGAATATTTGCAAGTACTGTATGTGTAAAACTCTGAAAAGCCAAAAGTGGTCGCCGTAGTCATTTGGAGGAGGCAATCGTTCCAAATTGTTTCACCTGAATCTGCCTCTGGGAGGTAGCGAGCTTTTCACAGATTGCACGGCACATCACTTGTGATATTTGATGTAACTAGGGAAATGTNGAATATAACGTAAAGACCTTGGGCTTGCACNTGTTTGTAATCGCCAGATTTAAACGTCATAAATGACTGACTAACGCATTATCCAGGCTTGCAGTATTGGAGAAGNATGCAAACCCGTGGTAGCACAACGGCTTTTTCTTTTGGTTTTAACAAAAGTGCGTAAAACGCTTAGCTGATAAGCCATGACTACTGTAACGTAANTGCTCGCTGAGTAGAAGCCCCACTGGGACTGCATTTCGAAATGAGACTTCAATAGGAGTAAAATAAGCCCAACATTTAGATTGTTATGGGAAATAGGTGCAAAATGCACTGAGCAGCAAACAGATGGAATTAGTGCAATGAAACGAGAAACGTTGAACCTCAAAGCTATCTATGTCACCAAGAATTTAATTGCACTCGCACCTTAATCACCAAATCCATATGTCCTTTGTCATCATCTGAGGTGACAGGTGTGTATGGTCGGACAACAAGCTTTCCATCAATATTTGCTGATAAAAATACGTGCTTACCAACAGGCAATCCAAGTATGTGGGCCTTCGATGGCAATTCAAAAACAAACTTCCTAAAAAGCAAAGGCCTTCGGCTAAGACAATCTTTTGTTTTCTTTCCATAACATAATTATAAATCTGCACAAACTTTATGAATGAAAATAAATCTTAATGTTTATTTGATAAGTATCAATTGTCTACCTATAGTTTAGAGAAAACAGGAAAATATGTTCCTGTCTGGGCTGTGGAGCCAGAGCCGAAGCAATTTGGGATGGGTGGAGCCGGAGCCTGAAATTTGGGTTCCGATTCTAGAGATAGTTTCTGGGGCAAGCGACTTACAGAAATAATACAGTGTTTTTTCCAATTTTTTGGACCAAATTGTTCTGGAGCTGCAGCCAAAAGCTTCTAGATGTTGGAGCCAGAGTCAAAAATTTAGATGCCCGGAGCTGGTGCTGGAGCCTGAAATTTGAGTACCTGCTCCACAGCCTTGGTTCCTGGCCAAAGATTGTCTGGACCAGTGTTTCCCAAACTGTGTGCCGCGGCACACTGGTGTGCCGTTGAAAAGGGTGAAGTGTGCCGCGAAAGTTTTATGTTTTGACAAAACCTTATGCTGCAAATCTTGTGAAAAGTAGGTTTTTGCAAGGTTTGTGAAAAGTAGGTTTTTGATTTCATAAAGTATGTGTGCCGCAGCCAAATTCAGAATGTATTAGTGTGCCGTAACATAAAAAAGTTTGAAAAGCGCTGGTCTGGACAAAGTACGGAGAAAACACCTCGCACCACGGCTAGGTTTACAATTATGCTCACAGCCAGTCAAAGTTAAGATTGGGCTTAACTGCTTTTCTTAGAATTAGCGTATGTACATTTTTCACAGGATTTGGTGTCTGCAGGATTACTACTCTCAAGAAAATGTTAGGCAACCATAAATTGAAGACTGGCCCTTATGGCACTGTAGAACATGACCATAAAATGATTTTGCAGAACAACAATAATAATAATACGTGTAGTTGCAAAACCCTAATAAACCCCAAGCAGGAAACAAGGATACAAGATATTTTGAATGAATTATTGTAGCATACTGCCATCTATAGTCTAAGGCTAAGCTTAACTTTAATAGGCTAGACCTGTAGAAGAACAACATTAACGTATATAAGGATGCCACACACCTTGTGTTATGTGATATCCTGTCTTTGCGTATAAGCTTCAATTGGTATTTAGTCTCATCATCAAGCAAAGTAATAGGAGCTTCAGTGCAATCTAACTTCTTTTTGACGAAGATGGCTGCAGCTGTAGCAGCTAAAGCTGTTGCACCAAAACCAACAATGGCAGCTGTTGACTAAAAACAAGCAAGAAACATACAGATGTTTGCATCCATGCATATATCACAGGCACATAAAGTGCTGTTCATCCAAAAAATGAAAAATACTGCAATTCAGTATTCCCAATTGTAAACCACTACTGAATAAATTTTCATAAAATTGCATTCAGAGCTGAACCACGTATCTTTTTTGACAAAGTGACTCACAAAAGCAATGGAAAGACATAGGATTTCAAAATATGGTGAATTTCATATAGCTTTGAATAATCATATGCAAATATATTTGCTACTGAATAACACTTCACAACTCATCAACCTTTAGCAAACACTTCATTCATAATTTGCAATATTATGTATGAAGCAAAGAAGGTAAAACCGATCACTTCACTATGATGCAGAACCATCACCAGAAAGTTTTCAATAAGGGGGCTTTACGTTTGTGCAGAGGGACTTGACATTCTGAAAATGGTGAAACGTCATTGAATATAGTGTTTTTTGGGAGGTTGTAGCTTTGTTTGGCAGGGCTAAGCTTACTAAAGCCCCCTATGGCACCAGTACTGCTGTGATGCTGTTGTGTGCATCCACCCTGCACAATGTGATAAAAATGTTTTGATATGTTTTTCTAGATTGTTCATACTGTATTATACAATATGTGTGTCCCACAAATTATGGAATTTTTAAAAATTACAAGAGAGAGCCTACACTATGATCATTTATTTGCTACTTAATTCAAAAAAAATTTTAATTGCTTAGTGATTGGAAAACATCTTTGACATACCTTAAAATCAAACTTAAACACGGTTTACCTTCAGCAGATGAGCAACTACCATGCATGCAAATGAAATACTCCAAAACATCATGGAAATAAAATGGAAACATGAAAGACTGCACATGCTTTCTAAAACCTGCCTCCTTTCAGGTTGACTAAGTCAAAATTTGTTTGCTGCAGCCATTTACTTTGCGAAACAAATTATGAAAACTAAAATGAAAGCTGGATGCTGTTTAATTAAATTAGTCATACAATCAACATGGTTTGCTGGTGAGCAAAGACAGGCCACACAATACATTTTTAGCATGGCCACATGCTATCATAATTGAATGATAAAGTACATACAGTATGTACAAAACAAAAAGCAATTGCAACGTAACAGAAGTGTCCAGAAATCATAAAACATCATCCATATTATTGAAGTAGTTCTAAACAATGTGCTGAACTTGTTTCAATTTAGACTTTTTCTAAACTTCAGTGCTTATACCAGAAAAATTTTAGTCTAACTCCAGCACCTAAGTCTTATACTAATAAAATTGAATAAAGTATTTCCAGCCTAACTACTATATTTTAGGTATTGGGCATTTGGAGATGTCATTTAAATGCTAATACATACAAGGCCATTCCCAATTCAGAGGCAACTGTTTTATGCAACAGTAGTTTTCACAAGCAACATTATTTATAAACAGGGTACTGATTACTGGGTTATCATTTCCTAGTAATCCAAAGCTTTTCACTAAACCATAACAACAAAAGGCAGGCAAATAATTCTTCAGTTTAAGTGTTTCACTGAAACTGCAGACAATATCCAGGAACACATGATTAATGAAACAGTCAGTTAGTTTTGACATATTTTCAACTTTTTAACAAACCTTTCTTGAAGTTTATTTCTTTAAAACAACTTTTAAAGCATTTTCCTTGAAAATTTCACCAGGCCAGTAAAACATAAAATATTATCAGGGTCCAACTCAGTCCCGTCACCACAGGGGGGGTTGCCCCCCAAACAAAGCACCAAATTGAAATTCAAATATGAAGCACTATTATGTATAAATAGGTAGAATTTTTATCAATTTTTCAATGTCAAGCCCCCCAAACAAATGTTAAGCCCACATTTTTGAAGACCTTCTGGCGACGTTTCTGGTCTAACTAAAAAAATAAGCAAGTACAATATAAACAGCACTTTGGCGCTAGAGCTATACGAAAAAAGACGATACGGTTACTTTTGACCTGATCTTCTTTGTTTTTATAAGAGGCGACCCGGACAAAGGTACCAGTAAAAAGTACAGTAGGACCCGTTGTCCAGTTAGCGTCAAATCGCCATACACTTACCGGGGGTTGCACTTCTGACGCCATCTTTTCACAATCTTGCAGCAACTTCGGAAATGCAGCAGAACTTGACAACTTTTTGCGGAGCGTGCGGACACGGCACTGTATTCACCAAAGTGCTGACAAACATTCTTGCTCATTCAACCGGTTCGTGGTCGTCAGCGAAGTTAAACTCATGGAGCTTGCGTGCAAACCCGTGTCATTGCGAATTTCGCCTGTGGCACCTCATAAAATATCGTAAAGAATCATTTCACGCATGCTTTGGAAATAATTAACTCAACTCATTTTTCCAGCCACCGATGACCAACAGAGAGAATACCACCTTCTAGTGGAATACTCGCTCTTAGCGAAATCTGATAACATCAGTGCAGGGGTGGCCAATAAGGTTGCCAGACGTCCTTGAGCGCCAAGGACTTCCTTGATTTACCATCAAAACTGGTTGTCTTTGATCCTTGAAAAACATTTTGTTGTCCGTGAGAATTTTCCGGTGACCTTGAAAGTTATTGTAAAGTTGTGAAATTGTTCACTCTTCAACTATTGATTACAATGAATATTCAAGAATCAAGATTCAAAGAAAGTATTGAACAAAATAACGTGTGCAACGTACATGTAAGAATTACTTCATGTTCTTAATAAATGTGGTTGATCAATGATTACCCATTGTTATTCAGCTATGTTTTTTGAAAACATGTGCTACACCACTGTAACTGAAAAGTGTTGAAAGTAGGCATGAAGTAAACTTTCAATAATCGCAAAGTAACAAAATGTCCTTTAAAAAAATTCTAGTGATCTGGCAACCCTAGTGGCCAACCAGTCAAGGCCAAGAGCCACATTTCTTACTGTGTTACATTTCTTACTGTGTTACCGTAAAAAGCCGCACCATACAGATGGTAGATGGACACTCATGAACATCACCCCATCTCTTCCTTACTCATACACATACCTTTGCTCAGCTAGATTTATTGTAAATATCACACACCAACATGATAACGACAGAAAAATACAAAGCCGCGTAAATGTGATCGCTTGTGTATGTTCTTGCGCAAACCAGGGCTCCCATTCAGAAATTTCTAATGAACCCAGATTTTGGTACACGAAAAGCGGAAGTGCTAAATAGCCTTATAATAAATACTACGGCCAAAGCAATCGATACAACTGACATCTTGCAAACGTTTCGATAACAACTGTTATCATCTTCTGTGCATAGCAATAACCCAGATTTTACATGCAAAACATCATTTGGCCCATCTCCAGAAAAAAACAGAATGTTAGTTTGCACAAAAAGACATGTGAATGCAAATGCAAATACATGAGGTGAAACGGTGAATACAATACTGATTTACTTATAGGTCCTCATCCAAATTTTCGTCTGCAACTTGATCATTAAAATTTGGATCAATTTTCCTTTGCCCAAAGCGTTTTTAATAACGCTGGTGACAACGCCGTTAATACGGCTACCGTATTTACTCGATTGTTAGCTGTCCTTGATTGTTAGCCACACGAAATGATGTTAAAAAATTAACGGGACGTCGGGACCAACCCTTGATTGTAAGCCGCTCTTGATAATGGGTAATCTAAGTAACCTATGATCAACACGAAATGTGCTAGTACGCGAAAGTAGCGAAATATGCTAGTATGCGAAAGTATAAATGTGCTAGTATGCGAAAGTAACCTATGATAAACGCGAAACGTGCTGGTACACCAAAGTTTTCGCGTACCAGCACGTTTCGCGTGTATTCGTAACGCTGGTAATGATGCTCACACCACTGCAACTGCATTCTGTTCATCATAATCCCTCCTGTGACGGATTTGCACGTGGTGCTGAAGAGAATAGAATGTGAATTTGTGAATAGAGAGTTTTTTCGAAAAAAACGTAGCCAAGGAAAGACTGAGCGACGTCTATACCTTGTGATCAGTGTTTTTTAAGCCGTTTTTGGGTGTCAAAATTACACTCTAAAATTTTGCAATGACACCCTAAAATCTGAAGGCCAAGATATGGTTTTGTCTTGAAGTGAAACGATTTGAGGAAAGCATGTTTTCCTGCACGTGGCTATTGCAACAAATGGCTGCAATGTTATAGGCCGACACAATTTCCTGGCACAGAATTTGGA
>JGI24021J15306_10008514_pt1 | contig 12623 bp, 6 predicted proteins | sample Ectturendosymbi1_FD_15306 | JGI IMG/M metagenome (IMG submission 15306) | reverse complement strand
CGTTCAGACATCAACATAATTTTTCACTTTTTAGATAACAACCTGCCTAATATTGGAAAGTTTGCGATCTTGATCATCTTAAGTCATGGGTTTCCACGTTTTTTCCGTATTGTATTCTTGGCACAGTTTCAGTTGGAATTGCCCCCAGCAGTAGATAAAGCAAACAATACATTGGGGGCTATTTGTTTGCTATTTGATTAAATATTTCACTCTATCGTTTTATTGGCATTTTTGCAACACCTGTGATTTAAACAGCAGCTATTTTTCTTTGGTATGCTGCTGCAAGCAAAACACCAAAGAATTACTCAGGAAGACATCTGGTCCACTTCAAAGCTCATGACTAAAATTCGTATTGGATATGTTCATTGTTTGTATCAGGGGTCTCAAACACGCGGCTCGCGGGCCACATGTGGCCCGCGATGTTTTGCGGGAAGTTTCAAGTGATTAATATTCAAGTTATTTATTTTATTCACCGGTGTTTAAAAGTGATCGGCTAGATAGCGAGTCCACAATTTCCTTTCAAACGAACGTAGAGATGGCTAGAAACGATATCCCCAAAAGTCACCACACCCGTGGACGTCCGCAGAAATTTTTCCAGAGGGGGACAAAGTCGACATTTTGCTTTGCTTATCTTTTTCAGGCTGTTGGCAATGCAATGCAAATGGACGTATACGAAAAATGTCCGATGTTACAACAACGGTTTCACAAGTGGTTTTTCTTGTAAGAAACTTTACACTGAGCAAATGTTTGTTTTAGTGAGCACGGATGTCTTAAGGCTGAGTTAGCAGGGTTCTAGATTATATTTGAATAAGAGCTGATGATGCCTACTTTGTAGGCGAAATATATACTCTGTAAGATCTTAGTGTCTGCTTCTGTGCTGAGAAAGGATTTTTTTCCATAGACAGTGAATTACAAAGTTTGTGAAATTTTAGAATAAGTGTAAAATCGTATGAAAATACGAACAAACTACCCATTAATTCAAATACCTTATCCTTGTTTTCGTGCTTCTCCAATGTTTTGGAATGTTACTTGTTGCAAGTGCGCGAGAATGAGATTTCACCGCGCAAACGGTCTGGTGGTACTGCGCACTTACGCACATTTAGAGGGGGCATTGGTTGCAAAAAATGCGCTTTGTTGGCAGCAGTGCTTCTTTACACATAGTATGAACCAGGGATGGGCAAACATATTCAATGGAAGAGTCATTTGCAGAAAACCAAAAACACCAGCGAGTCGCAAAACCAGTTTGTAGTGTCAACACAAATATGGTAAAGAATGCAATTTTTACATTCAGTGATGTATAGTAATTGTCAATATCAAGTTTTTGTTTGATTTTGTAGTCACCGAAAATATGGACAGTGCGTTGTTAAAGCTGTGCGAATTAATTCTCCCAAGTGTTCGTTTTTCAGGGTTGCAAGATGGTTTTGATTTTGCGAACTTCATCACAGAAAAAAAAATTCACAGCAATATGTTGTGCTATACACAGATATGAGTCATACACTGGTATTTTAAATTCTGGGTATTTACTTTCTGGAACCTGTGGTCAGAAATAACGTGTAGAATGGCATTGACTAAAGTTTGTTGGCCCACATTTTCTTGCATTTCCGTCAGTTTTATTTCTACAGCAGACAAGTTTGTGACAAAGGGTTAGCCAACCGAACAGCCATCACTGATACATTAACATTGAACGGATATACAACAGGAATGCTAAGCATGGTTTTAATTCTTGGAAATATCAAATCTGGTTTGGAATTTCTCCAGTAATCTTACAATTTATTTTAGTATTTTTCCAATTTGTAGTCTGTAATGGCCTCTTCGCGAAAAACAGTCGTTCTCATTCTGACATTGGGAAAAGGACGATTGACAGTACGTGTTTTTGAAAAATTTTATATTTCTTCTACGAACTTAAGTAGCCTACCTTGCGATTTAGGTTCACTGTCGCAATGGTTGTTATCAAATCGCGCAGACTCCCTGGTGTTATCGCAGACTCCCTGGTGTTAGTTGTTATCGCAGACTCCCTGGTGTTCAAATCGCAGACTCCCTGGTTGTTATCAAATCGCGGTTGTTATCAAATATCAAATCCAATGGTTGTTATCAAATCGCAGACTCCCTGGTGTTATCGCAGACTCCCTGGTGTTAGTTATCAAATCGCGCAGACTCCCTTTGATATCGTATGCACATCGCATAGCCCTTTCGAAACGTTTCACTGGTCGTGCCTACATGGTTGTGAAATTGCATGCGCACTAAAACAAACAATTGCTCAATGTAAAAGTTTTTTACAGGGAACACTGCTGGTGACTAACTTCACGAACTTGTGTAAAAACATTTGATAAATGAAACAAACGTAAAATATGAGGCAAAAACTCTCTATCAATTTGAGATATCGCTATTCATCTAGAAGAGCAACACAAAATATGTCGGCGACGCGCAATTCGCCCACCATTGGTATAAACCTACGTGCCTTACCGCTATCAGCACTCACTGTCTTGCTGCATTACCTGCCTAGATGTCTGCGTTCAAATAATGGTTACCAGGGTTGCCAACCTGTATTCACCAAAAAAGCCAGACCTTGTCCCAAAAAAAGCCAGATAGCAGTTTTAAAACATATACACATAAAAAACGCATAACTAAACACAAAATAAACATTGAAACTCGTCAGAAACATTTAAATCTTCAGAAGCATTTTCTTACTCCCTTACACTGTCACACATTTGTTTCTTACCAACAACATTGATCATTTTCAGGTTGACAGTAAATCTTTGCAATATTCTGTGCTCCCTGTACGGTCATTGACTCTCGTCAGAAGAGATTTGTAATGAATATGCAGTTCAGACAATGTTTTACCTGAGCCAAGCCTTTCCGACTGAAAAAAGCACGAAAAAGCCAGATTTTTCCTGGCTTTTTTTGAATTCCAAAAAAGCCATAGGCATTGAAAAAAAGCCAGAATTTCAAAATCTGGCTTCAAAAGAGACAAATTGGCAATCCTGATAGTTACTTACATGCGGCAAAACTCCTACACCCACGTGACTTGAAGGGCATCTTCGAAAATTTGTTGCCATGTTGTTGTTACGCAAAAAAAGTCGATAGTAGAACAATTCGCTCCGGAGTTTCGCAACCTGCCTCTGCAGGCAAAGAAGCGGATTTAGTGAACTGCAAGCTCATAACTGTATGTTAACAAAACAGTGAACCTGACTCTTGTGCAGTGTGAGTGTCATATCGGTAAAAAAACCTGCCATTGCAAGAATTAACCGAACTAATCAGAATTAAACTGCCTCTTTCACGTTTTCCAGAAACTTTTGCGTCTTAGTCCCATCTTCCAGGGAAGGCAAATGCCCGTTTTGTCCCCCTGCGGACGCCCATGACCGCACCTTTATTGGGAAATATGATGTAAAGGCTGTTTCTACCAAGGTTCAGGTACCGCTGTCAGCGTTATAACGTGACCCCAAGGTAGACATATGCAGCGGTGCAGCCCTCGGGATACTTCAAAAGTCCTCATTCGGCCCACGGAGCAATTTGAGTTTAAGACCCCTTGTTTATAACCAGGGCCTCTGCGGGAAGGTTTACCAGGCGGCACGAAACACGATACTACCCCCAAGCTTGTGGGGCTCTTGTCGCAACTTGTACAGTTCTTTGTTTGTGTACTCAGAATATAGATAAAACAGCTAGACAGCTACCATTCAAAATTTAAAAAAATGTTATATAATGGCAACTGGCTTACCCTAGTAATTTCGCGCCGATTTTATTACAGACAAACTAAGCATGCGTACTTTCATCCTCCCGGAGCCCAGTACGTATCGGGCCCATGTATGATGTACTCTTGTACCCACTCGCGTAGGGTCCGTTTATAAATTGCCACTGCAAAGAATATATACGATATTTACTTATTTATCAGAAAATAGTTCCAAGTTTAATTTATAAGCTAAGCACTCTTGCCGTCTTAGTAAAACAAGCCTGCGTTTACTGTGCACGCTAAGAATCATTCAAATTCGTAGCCAATGCAAGCGCACATTCATATTAGACCTGATACCTCAGTGAACACCGAACTGGAAGATCTTTTTATTTTTTATCTCAGTAGAAAAAACACTGAAGTTCAGGATAGGCAACGAAAACTGAGGTAGGTAGAATGAACTGAGACTTTCGCGTAGATAAAAATGGCGATTTCTAAACGACCGTTTTATTTTGCAGCATCTTTCATGTGAACCAGTGATTCTCAACGTGGTCTAGGTGGACCACTGGTGGTTCACCTGGAGTTTCTAGTGGCCACAGAGAGTTTCATAAATCCCTAAAACGCTCCAATTGTAACCTTTACTGTGCAATAAATTATGTAGAACATTTTTTCAAAGTGGTCCATCGGATATTCATTTAAAAATGTATGGTTCACGGGCCAAAAAACGCTAAGAACCACTGATGTAAATCAACCAGAATGTTCCAGAAAAGATGGGCGAGGTGAGTCCTGTTGCCTGTACACCACGAGAAAGCGGCTCAGAGATTGACCGAGAACCATGTGGCGTGGTTACATCTACGACCTTGACTGGTCCCGTTTTGGTGTGGAGCCAGCAGAACTGTCAGAGTTTGCTGAAAATGGCGAGGTATTTCGAGTTTTCTTAGAGTTGCTGCCCTCGCAACCCTCCTGCAGAAAAACGGGTGTGAAAACGTCAGGCTTGCTTTGAAGCTTCCTATTTAGCTACACACATGACAAAGTTTGAGTTTTCAGTGAGGTGCATCTTATAGTCGTGGGCTTCGGAAAGGTTGACAGGGAGCCAAACCCACCCTGGATTTCGAAATTTGATATTTTTCTATTAATCTTTTTGTAAAAAAACGTTTTTATGTTAGTTTTCAGTTGCTAAAATGAAATTTCACTGGAAAAACTGGAAAAATCTACTACTCCTCCCCACCTAGAAAAATCCACCACTCCCCCCACCTAGAAAAGCATTTTGAAAGTTCAATGCTGCTGGTAAGACGTTGGAAAAGAGAGATGCGACATATCAACGGTCTAAGATTGTATGTCGGTTTGGAGATTTTTGTGAAGTCGCTAAGAGATGACTGCGATTCATGTGAGAAAGTGGCTGAAATGCTCGCTGACAATCGCATGTATTAAAAACAGGCATGGACCAAACAGCAAGTGATTTTTGCACGAAGGCAAAAATAAGGATTTTCGGCATCTCAGTGCTCGAAACAAGTTTCATGTTGAAATCTTTACAGTTGTTGTATTCACTGACTGTTGAACTAAAACACAAAAAGCACGTCTAATGAGAGCCTAATGAAAGCTTTACAAGATTTCTTCCAATTGCGTTGGCTGTCTGCTGACATGATTTGCTATCTCGCAGCAAATCTTCAGAAGGCTTATTCTTTGGATTTGGAAGATTTCCCTGATGGAAGGATTAGTTTCTCTGGTCGTTTGAGCCAAATGGATGAAAACCTTTCTACGCCAGTAAAGCTTTTGTGAAAAATCTGAGAGCCAGATATCATTGACGCACACCCACCGTTGAAATGGCCCTGAGGTTATATCTTACTCTTTCGGTCGAAAACAATGAAAGGAACGTTCGTTCACTTTATAAACTAGCGAATAAAAAGCAAGATTCGTTCTGACATTATGCAAGAAACACTAAAACGTACTTTCATTCTGACTATAAAACATGATGTTTCGGTCGTCCTAAATTGCGAAAACCTTACTGAAGGTTTTTCTTGCTTGAAGGCACGCAAAGAAGCCTTTGCTATAGTGTGTGGGATGTTGGGTATGCTCGTGGCAAAATTTTGTTGTCAATTGATGCAGATTTATTTATTTTCCCTCTGCCCCGTGGATAACATTGCTTTTGCTTTGGAGCGCCCCCTGCGCGGCAAAGGTGTCAAATGTTCCATACGAAAAGTCGCCGAACACCTTATCGTACTGTAGTATTTAACAGCAAATGTAGAGTTTTTGAAGTTTTAAAAATTTCGTTATTTAACTTATCTACTATCTTATCCACTGAATTTCTCATTGTTGCGTTTCAGTATTTAAGCTTGTTGTAGGTTCAAACTTGCTGTAAATCATCTTTATTGCTATAATCAATTTGGTCATTTCTGAAACACTCGATCGCCATTCATTGCAGTAACGGAGCCAGCGTAATGTTAGTGACGAAATCAGGGTTTGAAAATTGCTTAAAGATGAATTCCCTGATGTAGTATTCTGGCACTGCCAATCACAGACTTGAACTTGCTGTTGGCAATGCACTAAATGCTACCAGTGGCACAAATGACTTGCAGACTTTTCTTGAAATTTTATCAGGGGTCGGCAACCTTTTGCTAATTGTGTGCTGGATCAAGGTTTCAAATCATTTAGTGTGCCAACAACGTACGTTTTTTAAACAAGTCGAGGTCAATATATCTTCTGTGTAAATCATAACAAAAGTGATATGTAAAACTTGAGCCCCTGCGTGCCATTGGAAATTGCTTGGCGTGCCAAGTGTGGCACGCGTGCCGTAGGTTGTCGACCGCTGGTTTATATTCTTTATATAGCCAGTCACTGAAGAACATGCGAGAACTTAGTAACTGTGCCCATGATTTGCATATCAGCCACAAAAAGAAACGGAAAGGTGTTTACTATTCGCTGGGTGGCTTCACCTTTAGAGCGGTATCAGCAGTAAAGCATTCTTTTCCAGCCTTAGCCCAACATTTTCAGAAAGCTTCAAAAAATGAAACTGGACAAAGTGCAGAAAAAGCTAGATTTCAAGGATTACTTTCCAAATTAGCGCTAATGGTGGAGGTCTTCAACGATTAAAAAACTTGTCAGAAACACTACCAAACCGAAATACCACACCGCCAAAAACGCAAAACTTACTGTTCATACAACAATTATAGAAAGCCTTATTGTTTCTCTGGGAGAGCATTCTATTTTGGCTCAACTTGCAGAAGAAGCAATGTTGTTTCAGGATGTACAATTGCGAGAAGGTAGAGGCCCAATCATCAACCAGGCTCAGTTCTTTCGAGTTGTACCTGACAACATGAAATAATTAAAGCTCTTCACTACAGTATCAAACAGAGCAGGCGCGCAATCGGGGCATTTGGGCATTTCCCCCAAAAAAATTTCAAAACTTTGCAAAGCAATTTTGACATTTGCAGAAACTTTCAAAGAATAAAGATTAAACTTTTGGTGTTCTAACCATTCAGAAAAGGCTTATTTGAATTTTTCTTTGTCCGACTGGTTAATTATCTCCTTACAAGATTTATCTGGAGACAAGCCATCTGATAGAAATTTTGTAAATTATTGCTATTTAACCACGAATACCCTGGAATTGTCAAACGTTGGGAGTTAATTTCACCTGTTGATATTTCTAAGGCATTTTTTATCCTTTTGTTCATGTAATGAAGCACTGGTATGCAAAAGTTGAAGTAAGGTCTAAGTAACCAAAACTACCAAACAACTATGTTGATCATAGTCTTAAAGCGTACGTTTTAGGCTAGCAAGACGAACGAATACAATTCGTCATGGACTTTCGTTGTATTTGATCAATAAATAACATCAACAAACCAAGTAATGATGTTGATTTTGGAAAAAATATGTAACTAGGATTAAAGCTTGTGTAACCAAAAGTTTGGTCAACATCGGTGAATAATATCAAGTTAGAAACGGCTGCTTCAACAAGGACGAATAAACAAAAAAGCACCCGCAAGCGTTAGTCGCAAAAGACATCACGTGATAAAGCACCACAAACGCAAGAGACGAACAAGCCGTAGCTTTCAATTACCCATCGCACCCTTGTACAAGTGGGATGCTTGTGATGGCTGGGGGCGGAGCAACACGACTCACTGATTTTCTGACCCATAGTCGGTCGACCGTAGCAGTCTGCTCCTGCTTGTAAACGAGCTTGCCTGCGTGCACTTAAGCGTGACCAACGCCTATATTGGTTCTACGTGGTGATGACACTTACAAACCATCAATGCCACTCTGTGTGGCTGCCGTCGGTGGATCGTCTGGTCTGGTCAAAAGTCTTCACAGGCATCTCTTTTTCCAGATTTTTACTGTAAAATTCTTCTTTGTCACCAGTGTGACTTCAACAAATAGTATTCAGGACAACGCGAACCAAGCGTGAGACCTCTATTGATTAGGTGTCGCAGGCACATCTATTGGACGAGCAATGTGACGAGTATAATTCTATCTAAAAAAAACAAAGCCTGATGTATGGAATGGAGCTGGAAACAGAAAGTGATGTTACTTTGCTATATGTAATTTTCAGTTTGTCTTATTCAGTTTCAGTAATTTAAGAACGTTCGAGTTTCAGATAGGGTCGCTGGGTTACAGTGGGTTCCTCCAGCTAGTGGGTCGTGGTACATAAAAGGTTGAAAACCACAGGTCTGATGCGTTGCGGACACAGTTTTGGACTATATGCACGATGCACCCATCACTGTTCTCTCTTTGCTTCTATCTTGAAACTAATGAACGGTTATTGTGTTTTTACAAGTAATGTCATGGAATGCATCGATTGCCATTTTATTTTTCACAAGTGTGATTTGAACGCAGAACCGAACTGGGGCACGCCCACTGGCACATTGTCCTCCATATTACGTAAGTATAGCGCTTTATTGAAGGGCAAGAAAGAGTAGAATAAACCTTTTACGTTTTTGGTTATTTTACAGTATATTGCTAAATGCAGGCATTATATTCACTGCCTTTTTAGTTTCTCCAGCTTTCCGACATTGCTCAAAAACAGAAAACGTCGTGATTTTGGAGTGGATTTCAACATGTTGGAATGGAAATGTACAAATTATCAAAATAGACGAAGATGCATATCATGTTGCCTGCATGCGAAATGACGCTTCTCATTTATCAGTTCAGCATTATCTTCATTGTTCTCATTTTGAGATCTGGCACCATCAAGTTTTGCGAGCAAACAATTTGTTTATTGAAATATCTTTTAGAAAAGATAAACAATCAAGAATTAGAAGATAGCTAAAAAGTTTCATAGGCTTAAAAGAAAACTCTTCTGTGTGGAAGGTATTGAAAGGAATAGCATGGTGACCTTAGGCGTCCGGAGGATGGTGGCAAAACCGGCATTCTCCTCCTGAATTTGGGTCTATGAACCAAAAATTGCCAGATAACCTAAAGTCAGCAGCTAAATTCCAATTATGATTGATTTAATTCTTGCGATGACAATTTATTTGTTAATGTGACACTCACACTGCACAAGAGCCAGGTTCACCGTTCTGGTCTCATGCAGTGATGAGCTTGCTATTCACTCACGTCCGCTCTTTTGGCTGCAGGGCAAGTTGCGAAACTTGCCAGCGGATTGTTCTAATGTTGATCTTTATTGCGTAACACTAGCATGGCAACAAAACTTCAAAAATTCACTTCAAGTTACGGTAATAGGCTTGTTGTGTAAATTATCGTAACATACCTGGTACTGCTGCCGACGAAGCGCATTTTTTGTGTGTGTTGCCCTAAACGGAGAATTTTCTTTACACCAGCTTGGCCACTCCGACATAATGTTTCCCTCCCCGAAAATTACACCGAGGTCTCGATAGGTGCTCTGGCACAAAGTTTCATGTTTGTGGGTGTCACACGTTCGATTCAAGCATCCTTTGATGCAGACCTTCCCCGGTTGGATGTCAGACAACGTTTGATGCGACCCTGCCTATTTCATCATAATCAAATAACAGCAGACTTCAGGAAAACCAGCGGAGTTTTCGTTGATGGAGACACGTCCACTTATTGCTTGCGAAACGACCGGTGACGAAAAACCTGCTCTTGTGGTAAGAGACGTTTGCAGCCCTACCAACAGCGCTTGTCTCCAGTAGCGTGCAGTATATACATATATGTATAATACGAATATCAACAAATAAGTGCGAATGTCTTCAAGTGCATTCTATTACAAGCGGCTTAGGTATAGCAGATTAGCTGCGCCGTGCGTAATGTGCGCCGTCTCCATGCAAAACGTTGGGCGACAGTGAGTCGAAGTATGCAACAGCAAATGTAAATATCCATGCAGCAATGTCTTGCACCACGCAGTGCCTGTTCGATCTGAGTGTAAAAACATAGTTATAATCACTTTAGCCGTCAGAAAGTTTCAGCCTGTAGCCATCCTTTTGTGAGCTTATTCCCTATACCAGTGGTTCCCAAACTTTTTCTGATCGCGTACCATTTATGGGTCCCGTACCAGGAAACGTCAATATGCCAAACATAATTCGATAAAAAGTTTGGAAAACCAGAATTGACACAAATGCAACATGACGAAAATGGCTGTGAGAAAGTATTATGGCTATTTTTAGAAACCAACAAGGGAAGTAGGCTACACAAAAATTCAGGAATTTATCAACAGAACCCGACAGATAAAAATTATAGCTGTGAATATATTCTTTTGTGAAGAAAAACAGGAAGCATGTCCATTCGTGTACCACCTTGAAGGCCTTCGCGTATCACTACTGGTACGCGTACCACAGTTTGGGAACCACTGCCCTATACGATAACTTGTAGAATGACTTTTGTTACGCAAACTGAATGGAAAATCACAGCAAACGGTATCGATCAAAAGACATTCTCAAGCAGCGATTTTCTTCTGGAGAACAGGCGCTTTGACACTTTGTTGTAGGTAAAGTAAACTTTGTTAGATTGTCATGTTATGCATATGGATCATAATATGCATTGTGTTTCATCGCAAGATCATCACCTGAGATACGTTTTTAATGTTCCGGATGGCTTGATAGAATTTATATGAAACTACTCATTAATAACCACGTGAAAATGCGGCAATTGTTTTGTTATGTTACTTTTAGTTTGTCGAAGAGTTTATCGAAAAAGCGCTTTTGAATTTAATATAGTCTCTGATGTCTGGTTTGGATGTATTCATGAAGGTTAAAAATTTACATTTGCCATTCACACTTCGCATCACATTGAGTGTTAGGCAACCTTTGATATCTTCCCAAAAAGGTTTGTTGAAATGCGACGACGCACAAATGAAGGCTACGTGCAACAACATCCCAGTCAATCTGTTGAATACATTGTGAAGGCATCAAGTTATATTAAGACGTAGATAATTTTAATCGCTGATAACTTGCTCAGGCGAGATCCGCTGTAGGCTGCGCTACTATCATCAACGCCAATTGCTTCTTTTTTTGATACAAATCATGCTAGGTGCGTTAACTAAACCTTTAACATGATTAACTAACATTACGTTGACGAGTTACCCTTGCCAGTGAATCATGCATTGCAGCATCCTTTGCTTGTTTATTTTCAGCAATCAGCTACGTCATTGTGACGACTTGCTCTATGATGCCATGCACGGTGGAAGAAGCGACATTGTCGAATGCAATGTCGGTTGCTTGGAACAATGCCGACTTATGCGCGGTGCGGAAAAGTTACTGAGTGAGCAGAGGTTTGTAAAGAAATCAGTGACTTTGAAACAAAGCTGTTTGTTTGATGTACAAAGCACTGTAAGTACAGTGGGGATAAAGTTTTTAATTTGTGGTGGTTATCTTCCGCGATGGGATGAAGGGTATCCTAGGAAAACCAACCACGTTCTTCTTTTGTGCAAAAAAATAGATGTAAAGTTCTGTTGGATAGACATCCTTCTTTCATCTAGATTTTGCAAGGTTTTGTGAAAGCGTACGGTGCATGTTTTCGTTCATTTTCGATTGAAACAGGGCGTTTACTGCTAAACCATATACTTTAAGCTGTAGAATGTGCAGTAAGTTTTCTGTGGCCAGTATGCAGAGTGTCTTATTGCAATGATGCACGGTTGTAGCGAGTGACACTTTCGGTTAAGAAAAATTTTGAGCTAAATTTCTCGAAAAACTTTTCCTGCAAGGTTAATCTGACTATACCATTGAGTTCCGCTTGTATGCACCAACAACCCAGTGACAAAGTTGAATTAAATTGGCTGGTTTTGTCTGTTTTCCCACAAATTCAACGCAAGCACTGTTGATATTTGATTCAAGTGCAATACTGTTTTGATTTTACAAAGCAAGCTTTGCAAAAAAATGTTTTGGGTGTTTATCATTTCTCATTCGTGGCACGAAGCGCATGGGACCAATGCAATAAAATCCCGTGCGACTTTAGCCTCTGGTGATATTGATTCAAAGCTCTGCTGAATGTTATAAATGTGTGCGTGTGTGTGTGTTATTTTTAAAGCTATGCTCAACGGAACTTTTGCCACACCTTGAAAAATTCACAGGACATTTTCCGATTTTTATGCATTGCTTGAATTCAGCTCAGCATAGGCCTATAGAAATGTGAATTAAATATTATTATTATATCCCTGTCTTTCTCATATCAACCAAACAAATTATATTTCTGAGGGTACATTGCGCGTTGCACCATAAGTTGTAAAGTTTCACAAAGCGCTTTTAAAGCACCTTCTTATTCCAATGTGTTATTCCAATCCGATTTTCAAGCCGGTTATAATCTTTGCAGTCATAGATTGTATGGTCAAATGGCGCTTGCTGCATAACTGTCAGCTGTGTAATCTAGTAGACTCATAATACAACAGAACAGGGGTTCCCAAACTGAGGTACATGTACCCCTAGGGGTATATTTGCCTATCTGAAGGGATAGATTTAAGGTTAGCAATAGAAGAGAAAAAATATATTTGCATATTGTTCATTTCGAAATATGTATAGCCTACACGTCAGTGAATATTATTTTCAAAATCATTATA
>JGI24021J15306_10008511_pt1 | contig 12626 bp, 6 predicted proteins | sample Ectturendosymbi1_FD_15306 | JGI IMG/M metagenome (IMG submission 15306) | reverse complement strand
TGAGCTCGTCCTTGACCCCCCCCCTAAAAAAATCCTGGATCCGCCTTTGCGTCGCCACCATCACAAAGCACAATCAACTGTTCACCAGGCTCACGTGCGTTATGGAGGTCACTCACCGAGATCACTCGATCGGGATCTCTCTATCAGCGCTTGTTCGCGCCACATACATACTGTATAGGTATTATTCATGGTGCACTTCCCTTTCGTGGTGCATCGCGCATTCAACACCGCGCCGACTGAGAGGTTGCAAAAGCAACGTATTTTAAATACTTCAAAGATTGCTGAAAGTGACATTTTGTCTTGATCATATCCAACTACTATCATTACAGAATGTTGTTTTCAGTAAATTGGTACTACGTACTGTAAAAAAAACTTTCTCTGAACTCCAAAGATTTTAGAAAGTGACATAATGTTCTGGTCGCATCCACCTACCAGTCGTACAGCAATTTTTATTTCACTAGTTTAGTTGTGTTCAGAATGATTTTTCTCATGAATTCCTATTTTTTAGGTGTTTGTCCTGTTCACAACATTAAAACTTTGAGGAAAACCTGTAATTTGCTTTTAAACTTTCGTGACTTGATGTGGCTAGAACTCCGCTACTGTTTCTTGCGATAGCAGTGTGCATGCACACTATGTAAGCTATAGCCTTTTGCGCTATCAGGGTAATGTTACACCTAAACTAATTTCTTTGCAATGTAATTCTCTCAATAAACGCGCGGAAAAGTGACGGGAAGAATCTAAGCACCACTCACTATTAGATGTGCAACAAATCTGTTCTTAGGAGGGAAACTCCCTCAACATCAAAATTGAACAATTTACAGGATTATATGCCAAATCTCAGGCTGAACATAGAAAACATGGGTTTATGGTCCCTTGTATCCAGTGGAATAATTCGGTGAAGCTGCCATCATGGCCACCATGTATCATAACGTGTCAAGTGGCGTTTTGTTTTAGCGGTCGGAGCCCTTTTCCTGGTGTTTGATCTAAAATCACGTAACACACCGTAAACGTTCCTAATTACCTGGAAAGTCCTTCGCGAACGAAATCCCATAATCGGCGTTCTGATTTCCAAAAGCTAGTTATTTTTGGAGCCGCAAGTTTTTGTGATCAACAATATTACAACTTTTCCGGATGCCCTGTCAATGTTGGAGAAATACCCCTGCGTTTTTCGTAAAGCCAACTCTAAGTGTTGACTTTAACTTATGTTGCTGCGCAATATCCACGCGGAATGCCTAAACAGCAAATATTTGTTCTAATATNCAAAAAAAATTTTCATTGGTTCAGCGAATTATAAAACAACGGAAAGAATTGAAACTTAACATGTCATTTACATTAGGCCAACACTGACAGTATTCAACAATAGGTTTTTGATTAGATGTGATTTTGTGGGTAGGAGATATTCTGCCGCAATTCAGGTTTAACTCATAGATAAGGAGGCAGGCTTGCAGCAGCCGACCTGTAACCACATTTTGTGATGCATACCCCCTACGATTCATTCGTCATTTTTACAAACGCTTTTCCTCTGGGAAGGGTCACGAGGCAACAGCCCTTGTTGGAAATATCTCACGGCTTTCAGCAATCTCTGATAGTTCTGCTGGCTCCACACCTAGATGGGATTAAGCAAGGTCGGAGATGTAATCACACCACCTAGACCGTGGTCGACCTTTAGGCCGCTGTCTCCGTGGGTGTAGCAAGCAGAACTCGCCATTCCAGTCTTTCCTGGGGCATTATGGTGATGTGGCCGAAACATAGTAGCTGGGATCTCTCGATTCGGAGGATTAGTAGCTAGACAATCAAGAATTTGCGAATTTCATAACTGCGCGCACTTTATCGCGAAGTGTCACACCGTAAACATTTGGCAAAAATCCCGTCTCTGCCGCTTGCACTTGAGATAGCACTGTTTCGTTCAGTATCCAAGATTCATGACCATAGTTGGGGATCGGAAAAAAGACCGATAAAAATATTAAAAATGCATAGTTTTGCGGTGCTTGAAAGCAGTTCCATCATGTTTTTATATTCTCATCAACATGAAATTATTTTGTGATCTTTGATGTTGTTGTTTTTCCTCTTGTTTCATTCGTTTTATTTCGTGATTTGAGTCACAAAAATATATGAATCAACCATACCATGCCCCAAGTTGAGAACCACTAACCCAAAAGTTGTAAACAAGTTCAAAACAAAATTATCACATTCAAACAGACCCGGGCTTGTTGCTCCCCCAAGCAAAGCTCCAATCTCCCACCCCATATTCAAATACGAAACACTATAAATCAGCGGAGTTTTTATGAAATTTCCAGAATGTCAATACCCCTGCACAAATTTAAAGCCCCCCTATTGAAGACTTTCTGGCGACGGTTCTGGTTGAAAGCTCCTGGTTTGTTACCACTGAACAATAAAGCTCAAGTAAAACTGTGTTTGCTTTAACAATCCATATATCAAACTCCTTGCTCTGCTTTCCGCCACTCGTGAATACCACCCCGAGGTACTTGAACTTCTTCACCTGCTGCAGTGTATTACTTCTTACTTTCAGCATATACTGGCCTCGATGTCTGGGGAGACATAATACTTTGGTGTTTTGTGCTAATTTTCACCGCTTGATCACACGCGACTGAATACCGAGCAAGAGAATATAGAAGACCCTGTTGAGAGAATGCAGTGCCAAATCGTCCATAAAAACAAACGGTTGATGCTGCAGCTTCCAGCAGTGACACCTCGTTGTCTCGGCTGTTACTGCCTGTCCAATTCATATAGAATATGATGATGAGTGTTGACAGCACACGCCCTTGTAGGAGCCAAACACTCACGGTAAACGGTTGTGATTTTGCTCCGCCGATGCAGACACAAACTTCTGAGTAGGAATGCAGAAACTTGACGGTAAGTAACAGGCGGCAACCAACATCGCACTCCTGAAACACTACCCACAGCTTTTCTAGAGGTAACATGTCGAATGCTTTTTCGAGGTCGACAAAACAAACGGAGCCATCTCTGGCTACTCCCAATATTTGTCAAAAATTTGTTGGAGACTGAAACTTTGGTCTGTTGTGCTACGGACGGGACAAAAACCGACTGGGTATCCTCCACCTTAGGTTGAAATATTTCGCGGCATCATTTTTGAAGGCACTTGGCATATACTTTTCCATGAAAGTTAAGGAAATATTTGCCTCGGTAGTTGTTGCATTGCTATCGTCGGGTGATTTGTTGGAATACTTTGCTGGCTGGCCAGTAATTGGAATCTAGTTTATGTCCAAAATTTTCCCAAGCTTATATGTTGGACTTTTTTTCATGAGTCAACAAAATTGTGAATTTATTATGTAACTCGTTGGTTATCTTCGCTAAAGCAAACAGACGAAGGCTCACAATTGGATATGATGCAAACAATTGGCATCATCAGTCTCAAAAAGAAGTCTGCAGTAAAGAAAACAAAGTTAATATGTCAATTTTTTTGTAAAAATGATAATTTTAAGGTGGATAACGGTCACTTGGTGAACACCAGCATCGACGACAACAGAATGTCATGCGCATTTCTTCGCCCGTACAGCGTTACAAAAGAAGTGGATGGAAAATCTGTGACTTGGGATATTTCAACAACAAAATACAATCTACTGTTTGCCGAGGGCCCTGTCACTGATGATGGCGATGTGACGTACCATGACAAAAATAAAAACGCAACTCAGCAACCAATAAACTTTACAAACCAAACAATACCTAATGGTAAGTAAAATTTGGATTCTCTACTTACTTTGCGCACAGTACTACTAAAACTGGAATTACGGTTTTATTGGCTGCACGCAAAAGCGTCTACAAAGACCGGGATCATCAAACGATGCGTACAAGTGTTCATTCCAACTCTACTCATTTCGACAACGATGCTTGTTTGTTTCAGCCTACGACATGGTTGCTCTGCAGCTATTCCGTTTTTCCCTTAGCACACAAGTTTTTATTGACTTTTCTCTTTATTTTCATTGCATGTGAGTGAATGACAAAAAAAGGGTTCTTCAACTGTTTTTTGTGCAATCGCCACACTTTGTCGTTCAGGTGCGGATGCCTCGATGACACAACTCAACAATGTGAATAGTGCCTGATGAATGACAAACTATTACTGGGCTCTAACAAAAATTTCTGAAATGAAAACGAAACAGACAGTGCAATTTGACAGCTGTAACTGGTGCCCTAACGTGCATTACAAATTTAAGCTATCATAACTTCTTCCTATAGTTGCACAAAAATGTGAAAAAATCTTTAACTCGATTATTTTACCTTTTTACATGAGGGACATCGCTCACCTTTCCCCACCTTGCACCGCTATGAATAGGACAAACCTTCTTGATCATGTTTGTGAAATTCTTTGCAGAATCGAGCACCACCTCCGTTGTCGTCGTCACGACAATCAGCGATAGTACGCAGGTGACGACAGATATTTCAACAACGTCTGCATCATCTGAAAATTTCGCATCTGCATATCTCCTAAGTTTATTGATAATAATTTCAGTTTTCCAATCGTGGAAGTCTTAAACTGATGAAATTAGAATGCACTTGAAAGTAAGCAGAAGTAATTGCTCGATACTGATTCATAGATGGATAGTGCACTTTTACTATTTGCGAGTTATTGTCAACATAACGCCGCTTTATTGTAAACTTCATTTCACCACAGAGTAAAATTTAATTATAGCTTTTAGTGTATGCCTCACATCTGTGTACAATGGACAAACGTATTGCCATGTATAGACATACTCTACTGTACATTAGAACATAATGAAGCGAATGGGGAAAGTGAATAAACTTCGTTTCGTTTGCACTATCCCAAAATTGTTTGCAAGTTTACAGTTTATAAACTTGTGTTTACAACATATTGTAAAAGTTACCTGAATTAAATAAACACAAAAAATTGATTAATATGACAACAGATAGGAGCTAAAAACGTTCCCAGTTTTGCGAATAACAATACTGTCAGGCATCTCTTAGCTTCTTCAACGATGTAGCTATTCAGGTTATCGGATTAGGAGTGGTTTCTTTCATTGTATACGAAAAGTTTTATGTAATAATAAAGTTATACTCTCAAAGTAACTTGTCTGAGTTTTGCAGTGGCTAAGGATACTCGTTAATTCATTTTTACTACACATTGTTGGACAGGATTTGGTACCCAGCATCGTAGTAAAATCTCCGTAATGGCCCGATGGAAACTTTTCCAGATATGTTTACCCTGGAATTATTTTAAAATTATTTTGATCATCAGCTTTGCAGTGTAGACCAAGAAATCAGATAAAGTTCTGTGCAAAATCCAGGCTTGGCGTTGGAAGTGTGATGGGAAAAAGGGCACTGGAGTACATAAACATGACGTTTAGATTTCTTACAACAGCGTTTGCTATAAGAACACCTAGATGTTTCGTAATTTGCGAAAATCTTAGTAAATGGGAACACCTGCGCAATCTCCGCACTGCACCATTCCAGAATTTACTTGTAAAAGAGTGCTGCCTACGTGGTTAACATCTTTCGTTAAATGGGTTAAACTTTTCTGCTGTTTGCGTTAACCGCTAAACATCTTGCTCCAGCACAGAAATAGTGTTAGAAATCATCATTTGAGACCAAATTGTGTTACTGGGGACTACTGACGGAAAAAAAACTGCCGTTTGGGACGGTAGTCAAAAACCAAGGTGCCGCACTACCTACTTTTGTGAAAATGTTTATTGAAAACGAGAATGAAGGCCAAAAAAAGGTCTTCGAAATCAGGAGGGCAAGTTCAGAGAGGCGCCATGGTGTTTGGGTGTAGCAAGTGTTGATTCTTGGGTAATTCAATCATGGCACCCTTTTTGCAAAGAATCTTTTTGATTTTTGATTGTATGCTATGTGCCGTGAGTAGCCAAGCAGGGGTGGAAGACTCCGGCGCCTTCCTCAAATTTTCAAAACGAAGACTTTCAACAAAATGGTATGTACACAAAACTAAGGACGTTTGGTCAGTTATGCAGTTTTCTCCGGAAACAACAACAAAAACCAACATGAAAAATTTTTGCTTACGCTTTAGGATATTTTTCTGACTATACGCCATTGCTTGACGCCTGTTTGCCACATCTGCTTCATTAATAACTTTGTTTGATGTTTGCCTAATGCACTGTTACCTTTTTTGAAAAACATAACAATGTTTTGGCACAAATAACAAAACTGAACCATTTTATTCGCATCAGTATTTAAAGTGAAGACACTGGTACGAAAGAAACTCCGTCTAATGTCTCATAAGAGTCACAACAATGCACGAGATTATATATAATAAATACCATGGGCGTCCGCAGGCGGGGAAACGGGCTTTTGCCCCCTTTTCGGAAATTGGGACTAAGAACCAAATTTTTTCAAAAACCTGTAGTCAGCACTCAATTCCGATTAACTGATTCACTTCTTGCAATGACAGTTTGTTTGTCGATATGACCGCATACTGCACAAGAGCCAGGTTCATTTTTGTCCTGTCATGCAATGATAAACTTGCGAGTCGATTGTTGTTGGTCCTTATTGCGTACCTATGACATAGCAGAACCGTTGCCAGAAAGTTTTGAATAGGGGGGCTTTGCATTTAATTTATGGGGGCTTGACATTCTGAAATTTGACAAAAAACTTAACCGATTTATAGTGCTTCATTATTCAATGTAAGGGGGCTTGGAGCTTCGTTTGGGGGGCTAAGCCCCCAAAAGCCCACCGTGGCGACGGGACTGTAACATAGTTTCAAAAGCTCACTTCAGTTACGGTAGTAAGCGTTTTGCCGCATGTGACTGTTGAACGCAGACGTCTAGACAATTACTGTAATACAGCAACATAGGCGTCCGCAGGGTGGTGGCAAAACGGGCATTTGCCCGCTCTGGTAATTGGGTCTAAGAACAAAAAATCTCCAACAACCTGAAGTCAGCAACTTAATTCCGATTATTTGATTTAATTCTTGCAATGACAGTTCATTTTCCGGTACTGTATCACATTAACACTGCAAAAGAGCCAGGTTCATTAATCTGGTGTTATGCAGTGATGAGCTTGCAATTCACTCATATCAGCTCGTTTGCCTGCAGATGTAGGTTGCGAAACTTGCTAGCGGATTGTTCTACTGTTGATCTTTATAGCAATAACATGGCAAAGAATCTTCAAATATTTACGTCAAGTTACGGCAGCAGGCGTTTTGCCGCATGTGACTGTTTAAAGCAGACATCTTTGGCCAGTGTTGCCAGGTTGTCGTTTGCAATACCAAATTCTAGAAATGTTGCTTCTGAAAAAATTGATTTGTCATGACAAAATGTTGTTTGGCATGTACGTCATAGACAGTGCCATATCAGCTATGAGGCCCGTGAGCAGTGGCGTAACTGGAGGTTTGAGCCAGGGGGACAAAGCTGAGCTGAAGGGAGCCCACTGGTCACCGTAAGGGCCCACTAGCCAAAACTCAGAAAAAAGTTAAGAGAGGATAGTGCATCTCAGGATGTCGTGGATGCCTATATTAGCTAAAAAAACGAAAACACCCCGAAAAACGCAAAAAAAACAACAACCTACAGAATACTAAATATCAAAATGTCAAGTGGACCAGTTTTTACATTTAGCTTACCAGGGGGGCGGCTCCCCCCCTTCCCCCCATGTCAGTTACGCCACTGCCCGTGAGGCACGGCTCCCGATATGAAAGCTGGCATTCAATACGATTAGGCTTCAGCCTGCCTGCGCACTGTGATTGTTACTCAGTGTTCAATGCAATATGCAGACTATAAGTGTAACAGGAAAAACACATTACAGGCGCTTGTGACATCATAGAACAACGGTACGGCATCTTCACGACACAGAGGAAAAGAGCAGGGCATAAAACATCATGAGAGCGAACTATCACAGAAACAAAACTTTGACAAGCTGATACACGAATTTTCTTGCAAAAAAGCACACAAAGTACTGTAGCCCTATTATAGTTTGAGTGTCTAGCGTGGTGGGAAAAATTGAGAACGTTTTCGTATTCCTGAGTTTATGATAACAATAGGACAAACGTTTTCGTTTTCGCGTTGCATATCTACCCTTTCACAGGCGGATCCAGGATTTTTTCTGGGGGGGCTCAAGGAGGAGTTTATCCGGATGTGTGCTGATTGCATAGCAGTGAAGACCCAATTGCTCAGGTAACTTTTTTTAACAACGTGGTTAATAACCATAAACATTTTGGCTAAATCGCATTCTCACCATTACCCAGGCTTACCGGGAAGTTTCCGGAGCAGTAGCGGCCTTCAAAACAATTCAGAAATTATTCCCAAACTTATCTAACCGTAAAAAAGTAACTAGTTGTATGTCGGAAAAGTTTTATTATCTGCAAAACAAACAGAGGTCCATGCCGAAAAAACGCGTGGTAGCCTAGACATAGAAGTCAGTGATGGAGTCTCGAGATTTGGTCTCGGTCGCGAGACGCGTCTCGAGACCCGTTTTTTGAAGTCTCGGTCTCGAAGGATTTCGGTGTCGGTCTCGAGTTCTTCGTCTCGAGACTATTTTTTATGAAGTTTTGCAAGGAGTTCCTTTAAAAAACGGTTTAAAAATGATTGTTCAAAATTTAGCCGTTCAAAGAGGTCAGTGGCTAAGCTTTCTTTGTTTTTATGTTGTTTGCGAGATGGAGAATACAATTTGCCCTCTTCCCCGTTTAAAATTTCTACTGAATTCAATAAAAAATGTGCATGCACCAATGAAACCGCCGCGCGTAATCTCAGCAGCGAGAGGCTGGGAGAACTTTGCTAAGGACTATCTTTGAACAGTTTTTCCATGAGTTTTGTTATGAAACCCATAGGCTTATTCAAAAGAGGTGGGAGAGTGCCAAACAGTTTCTTTTTTGAGAAGCCAAATGAAACCATGTCTTTTTTTCGACGTGCTTTAAAAAGCACTCTGTTAAAACAGGCTGGTGAAGATTTTTTTTCTGGGTAATGCAGACTTGTTTAAGTTCAAAAATGCCTCGGAACTCTCTTGAGGAAAAGTTTTACTCATAAGAGTTTTATACAAAGAGCAAATAATACGTCATGGCTGATCAGTCACTTTGACGTAGCCTACTGCTATAGGCGTTACGGCCTTTCTGCGTTTCCTAACCGACATGCGGTGTTGCGAAAATTCTAAGTGTTTCAGCAAAAACGGAAATTTGGAACAGTTGTGAATATCAGTTTAACATAAAAATATGGAAATTATGAAAAACTTGAAAATATAAAAACTTGACAATAAAAAATAGCAAATCTTGCAATTATACATAAAGCCATAAANTTAGCGGGAAGGCGCTACACCATTTCACTGCTGGTCAACTATACCGGCAATCCCGAACTTCGCTCATTCTACTGCAGCATGCTGCGTCACAACAATGCCTGTCAAAAGCATCTAATACAGGGGTGTGCAACATATTTTGTCGGTGGGCCATATAACCAACTTCAGACATCTAGCTGGGCCACACAAAAAATTTAGTTTTTTTATGTGCACTTTAGTTTTTTCATGTACATTAGGATTTTCATGCCTGATGGGGAAAAATCAGAGTGTTGGCAAGGGCCACACTAAATGGCTTGGCGGGCCGGGTTGTGGCCAGCGGGCCGCCTGTTGCACACTCCTGATTTAATACTTACTTTTCATCAGAGAAAGAAAAAATCTTCAATACGAAGGCAATGGTTACCTGCAAAAGGTCTGCCGCAGTTGTAAAAAAACTGACAAACTACGAGCACCTTGCCCTAAGTAAGACAAAAAAGCAAACCCAAGTTGCTTTAGGGCTTCGTTAGCCCTGTGCACTTTGTTGTTGCCATGGAAAACACATCGAATCCACGGTGCCAACTGATTCACAATTAATGGCAAAAAATAAAACATTCCCGCTGAACCACAGCCTGTAGCATGTGCCAGCTATGCTATTATTTAGTCATACATACATGAAAATGTAAAAAGAGCAAAAAATAGGAAAAGTGACGAGAAGGGTGGCTAACAAGTAGAGAAAACATGACCCATAATCGAGAATTAAAAACAAGACTCCTTTCAGTTTCTGAGTATTTGATTGTGATGTTCAAGATGCTTTATTATTGCTTATTGTTATAATAACCATGATACATGATTTTCTATCATTTTATATTGTTGTAAGTGTAACACAAGATGCGACCCCTATAGGGTGGCATCGTAATATGCATTAGATCCAGTAGATATCATTTATGCGTGAGTCCTCATTACTGAATCTGGGACCGTTCTCGCAGAAGCTATGTCTGGTTCAACAGACCCTATTAATTGCACGTTTGCTACTCATTTCTCAACGGTTCACACTAGGAAATTCACACCAAAGAAGCACAGGATTCTCAACCTTGTAGCTTTTATTCATAATGACATATGTTCAAATAAAACAAAATAGTGCTCATCAAAGTGTGGTACTTTGTAATATTCAAGCACTTCTCGACATGTTATAACGCTCACATAACTTTCATATCTTAATTCTGTTCGTTAAGATTTGCGATAAGGAGATCAACAATCTCTTCGGTTCGGTTCTCCTATTCAAGCAACTTGCTTATGCAAATAAGACTCAATTTTCTATGTCTCGATAATCTTCACTTGGTAAAACTACTCGATTGCATGCGTCTTATCAAATATTTTACTCCAGTGCATACTACCTTAAAATAATTGCGCTTAGTGGGTATGTACGCATTCAATCTGCTGATACCGAACTTATATTGTCATGCTCACGTTCCACTGCTAGCGAGTTGCGTTTTCGTTCTGCGTGTCAAGAAGTGATAGTTCAGGCGGAAATTTATCATTAATTAAAATTTCGAATGTTGCTGTTTTCAGTCGAAAATGAGTTCAGTCAAGAGGGGTTGATCCAGAAAAGGACCAAAGTAGTTTTTAATGACCGCTGCTAAGCTGGGTTCGAACCAAGCGGATTGCAAAGGGATGCAATCGACATGCCGAGCAGGAACGGGTGCACACCAAGATGTACACGCGTGTTGAGAAAATGCAAGTGATTCTCATCCAAGTGTGGCTCGGCCACAGCGGCATAAAAAGGAGCATTGCTCACCTTTTATAAGACATCCCGAGGTGGTAAGTGGAAGAAGGTAAAACCTTCAACGGCTGAAGAGAGTAAACCAACTGACTGGACTTGGACTTGCACAGCATATTAACGGAGATAGGATTTAGTCATAAACACGTTTTAATCCTGAAAAACTTGCCTGAAAAAACTACGCTAGTACAGTACAACATTCAGAATTTAAACTGGCAGCACTTCACTTTCACAGTATGAGTTTCATAAAATAATCTGACAAAACTTCATTTCACGATCTGACTTTCCCAAAATAATCTGACAGAGCTTCGTTCGGACAAGCCACTTTCTGTATTTTAACCTGACAGGGATTAACCCGGACAAGCCAGTTTTTCCTGACCATTGCTGGCGCTTAGGCTCCCGCAATGTCTTAACCGTGGCCCACTGGACCTAACGGCGGAACGAGTCTTGAAAAAGACTGATTTTTACTTCAAATGTGGCTGTATTTATACTTGACGGTTGCTCCAGAGTTGGTCGACTCCTCCTTATCCTGCGCGTTCCTACTGGTTGCTTTTTATTGAATCCTCTGGTGATTGGCTGATTTCAAAAACTTCTGGAACTTTCTGGTGCTTGGGGTTTAACCCTTTGATTGTCAGTTTGTGTTACGTCTGCACATTTCCGATCGTAATCATTTCCTGGTCGTGTTTGACCTTTACCTAATTTTAGCTAATTGTCTTGTGACTTTTGCTGACGTTTGGTGACGTTTTCACTGAGGTGACTTGAGGTTAGTGTCCCAGGATAGCAGTTTTCAGTCCAGTCAGCTGACTAATAGTCAGTTTTGATTGGTTGTAATCTTTTATCTTTGTTCTGGCTGCCTCCGGTTTGAGGGTCTTTCAGCCAGTTTTGTTTTCTATACAAAAATAAGTTGTTTCAGGCAAACTTGCCTGTAACATAAGCAAATGTGTGGAGTGGAAAGAGGAAGTATTTTTATGGTCTGCCCCGGGCGACATTAACATCGCTACGGCAATGCAGTAGAGCATGCGGTGGGATATTAGTTTACCTCGCTGGTTCAAAGTGTAAACCTAATTTGTGCCAAAAAAGTCTATTGCTCTAATAGGCCTAAATATTTTTTTCTTTGCATCAACAACAGAATCACGAGCAACATTTTTAAAACTTGTTTTTGACAGAGTGAGCAAGTTTAGATGGATGAAAAATTAGTTACAATTTTGCTTTTTCAAATTCAAAGTAGTGCTTTCGTTTTTTTAAATCCCTAGATTTGTCGCCCCTAAATTCTAAATCTTTGGAGAATTCTTACTCAATTACTTGTCGTGTGAGGAGAAAAGAAATTAGGAAAGGTGTAGGTAACGTTGCAAAAAATGGCAAAGCTTTGTTAGCCAAAATACACGAAATATGTGGCGAATAAATTTGAGTGCCAGTGCAGATGCCCAGTGTTAAATTAAAAAGAATGTAGTGAAACAGGTAAATGGTAGATATAAAAAAACTTTAAAAGTTTGTTACTTCATTGGCAAATGATGTCGGCCTAAACGACGAAACACCTTGGCAAAAAAATGAATGATGGAAAGCAACCTTTCCTGTGGAGTTACCACTTTACTGTGCTGTTTTGGCCAGTGCTGCTGGGGCTGTATACACTCACCTACATCGACTG